>Ga0137396_10001184_pt1 | contig 13468 bp, 10 predicted proteins | sample czc16metaG_FD_108284 | JGI IMG/M metagenome (GOLD analysis project Ga0137396, IMG submission 108284) | Vadose zone soil microbial communities from Angelo Coast Range Reserve, California, USA - czcobulk3.16 metaG | ecosystem: Environmental > Terrestrial > Soil > Vadose zone | place: USA...
CCGGCCCAGATCGCCGCCGGAGGGTAGCGGCCGAAGACGCCGCACCCGGAGTTGTAGAGACCCATCCGGTGCTGCGCCATCTCTTCGAGGACGACGCACATGCTGAACGTGTCGAGTCCGCCGCCGCCGTACTCTTCCGGTGCGCCCAGCGCCCAGAGCCCGGCGGTCTTGGTCTTGGCGGTGAGGCGTCTCCAATCCTCGTCGGGGAGCTCGGGCGCGTCGGGGTCGAGCCGCTGTTCGAGCGGGATGATCTCGTCCTGGATGAGACGCCGCACCTGGGTGCGCAGGACGCGCAGCTCCTCCGGGAGCGTGAAACCGGGGAAGACCGTCATGCGCCGGGATGATACCATCGGCGCGGCATGGCGGACGAAGTCCTCTCGACCGTGGCCGACGGCGTCGCGACCGTCACGCTCAACCGCCCGGACAAGCGTAACGCGATGAACGCGGCGCTGCTCACGGCGCTCCGTGACTGTTTCGACGCGCTCGACGCGCGCGTGGACGTCCGCGTCGTCGTCCTCCGCGGCGCGGGTCCGGCCTTCTGCGCCGGCATGGATCTGCGCGAGATGGAGGCGCGTCAGGGCGCGACCACAGACGGCGAGGCCGCGGTCGTCACGGTCCTCCAGCGCGTCGAGCGTTCCCGGCATCCGACGATCGCCATGGTCCACGGCGACGCCCTCGCGGGCGGCATGGAGCTCGCCCTCCACTGCGACCTCCGCGTGGCGGCCGACGGCGCCCGCTTCGGTATGCCGCTGGCGCGCATCGGCCTCATCGTTCCTTTTCCGCTCGGCCAGAAGATCATCGAGATCGTCGGCCCCGCGCACGCGCGCCAGCTGCTTCTGAGCGGCCGCCCGCTCGACGCCCGTCGCGCCTACGCGATCGGCATGGTCAATGAGGTCGTTCTCGCCACGGACCTCGAGCGCGTGACCGGCGACCTCGCGCGGACCATCGCCGAGAACGCGCCGCTCTCCCTCGCGGGGATGAAGGCCGTCATTCGCCGTGCGCTCGGGCCCCGGGAAGGGATCGTCCACGATGACCTCGATGCGCTCGCGCGGGACGCGCGGCAGAGCGCCGACGCGAGCGAGGGCCGACGCGCGATGCTGGAGAAGCGCAAGGCGGTGTTCCGGGGCGAGTGACGCCCGCCGCGAGCACGCCCGTGGCGAGCTTCAATTTCGCGGCGACGCGTGACGGGACGACGGTGTCGCCGTCGTGGCGGAGCGATTGGACCGCTAGTGAACGAACGACTCCGCTCGATTGGCGACCAGCCGATGGACTGCGTTTTCGAGCTCGCGGATATTCCCCGGCCATGAGTGCGCCCTGAACGTCGCCATGATGTCGGGCCGGAGCTGGACGTCCCGTCGATACTGACGGTTGAATTGCTCTAGAAAGAATGCCGCGAAGAGAGGAATCTCCTCGGCTCGTTCCCTCAGCGGGGGGATGGAGATCTCGACCGCATTGAGACGGCGCAGCCCCTGCCAGAGGTCGTCGGCGCCTCCGCTCTCGGCACAGCGCGCGGTAGATGCGATGAGGCGCGCATCGACCTTGCTGACCTCACGGCTGCCGCAACGCGAGACCTCCCCCGTTCGCAGGACGTGAAGGAGTTTGGGGACAAGGGTCTCAGGCACCCCGCCGATCTCCTCCAGGTAGATCGTGCCGTGATTCGCGAACTCAAAGCTCCCGAGCCGCCGCCGGGTCGCGCGCGGCGACGCCCCCTTCTCGTGGCCGAATAGCTCGGCCTCGAGACGGTCAGGGGGGTTAACCGCGCAGTTCACCTTGATAAAGGAGTGAGCCCGGCGCGGCGAAGCTGAGTGGATGAGGCGGGCCACGATGCCCTTACCGACACCGGGTTCGCCTCGGATCAGCAAGGGCACTCCCGGCTCCGCGCACGCTTCTCGTCCCACGAGGTCGAGTATCCGAGCGGTCGTCACGACGGTCGGGACACCTTCGGTCGTCGCGCCGGACATCTTGCTGCCCTCCCCGGTTCCCGTACCGAACGCTGCCTCGAGTCAGCCGAATCGGGGCGAATCGGCCTGGAAACCGGTGCCTTCGGCCAAAGTTCGTTGGTGTCGGAGGTCCGCCAGCCGCTTCATCGCCGGCCCTCCTGAGCACCCAACCTGTAAGGTGGAAGGGAGGTTAGGCGATCCGCAAGGCCTCGTCAATCCGTTTTTTTGGGAGCCGGACCTCCATTTCCCCGCGCCAAGTGCCGGCCCGTGGGCTCCGAATCGTTCAGGCGCCCATTTAACCGGGGAATTCCGGTGCGGGACTCGTCATGGGCAGAGAAAACGAAGCGGTTTGTCATCGCCTGATCCGGGGCGCGCGTTGGGCGGTTCAGTTTTCGTGTTGTGGACAACGGTGGACATGTGGAGAACCGATTGCGGGGTTCTGGATCAAGACCGACCCCGGGCCACCCGATTGAGCAGTGGCCCAGACTCTCCGAGGTCGCGACCGTGTCGCGGGCATTGCTTGATCCAGTGCTTCATGCCGTATGAAAATCCTTATTTCTCACGGGAATGGCCCCCTTACCGTGTGAAGTCACCTGCGGCACGCGCATTTATGTGAACCGCTTCGCACACTTGCCCCTGATCCGGGCGACGTGGATCGTCGCCGGGCCAGAGAAAACTGTCAAATCCGCGAGTGGCTGGGCTATTCTCTGGGCGCTACCCGCCATGAGTCGACGACACTTCGGCGCCCTGAGGGCGATAGCGGTCGCTGTCACTCTCGCTCCCCTCAGCGCGTTCAGCCCGTCGGTCAGCTGGGCTCAGGCGGCGGCGCCAGCGGCTCCGGCGGGTGCCGCGGCCGGATGGTACTTGACGCCTAGCGTGAGTCTCACCGAGCAGTGGGACGACAACATCTTTCGCACCAGTTCTCAGCGCGAAGCGGACTTCCTCACGCGGGTCACGCCCGGGTTCAGCGCGGGGTACCAGTCGCAGCCGCTCACGCTGCTCGGGAGCTTCGCATTCGACTCTGAGATCTTCGCCGAGCATCCGAACCTCGACGGCGCGGCGAACGGGAAGCGCGCGGGGTTGCAGGCTACCTACCTGCCGACGCGGAACCTCACCCTCGGGCTCAAAAGCGCGTACACTGAAACGCAAACCCCATCGGTGCTGAACACGATCACCAACGTCGAGCAGGGTCGGGCCAAAGCGACTCAGACCAACGCCTCGCCGACCGCGTCCTATCAGCTAACGCCGAGAATGGCGGCCGACGCGACCTATTCCTACACAAGGACCACCGTCGGGACCGCCAGCGGCACAAGCACCAGCGGCACAAGCAGCACAAGCGCTACGGTGGCCGGCTTGACCACCGTCACACACCGTGCTGACCTGAGCCTGACCCGACAACTAACGCCAGGCTTGGTGGCGACGCCCGATGAGAGCACGCCGACCACCCCCACCCCGACGGTGGCGCCACGCGCGACGGCAGCCGACCTCGGCGCCGTGGCCTACGGCTTGATCGTGAGCGAGTTCGAGGGATCCCCCTCGATTACCTCGCACACGCTCACCCTCGGCTGGACTCACTACTTCACGGCGCTTACCTCGGTAAGTCTTCGCGCCGGTCCTCGGTACACCGAGGGCGCGATCAACCCCGAAGTAGATGCCGAGATCGTGCATCAAGACAGATCGGTGCGGCTGTCACTAGCCTACTTCCGTTCGGAGACCACGCTCGTGGGACAAGCTGGAACCTCGAAGACACAAGGGGCCAGAGGATCCCTCGGATGGACGCCGCTGCGCGGGATGACCATCACCGTCACGCCGAGCTGGGCGCAAACTTCCTCGGAGGTCAGCCAGACCACGCAGAGTCTCACATCTCAGGACATCACCGTGTACGCGGCGGACGTCTCGCTTTCGTACCAGCTCACGCGATGGCTCACCGCCGGTGCGGCGTATCACTATACGCGGCAAGAGCAGCGGCCTGCCACCATTGAGGACAACATCGTGTTGCTGCGACTCGAGATCGCTTATCCCATGCGTCTGCATTGAGGTGCCGTGAAAAGATTTTCAGACATTGATCCCTTTGCTTCAGTCACATCCGTCAGGAATTTCATGCACCAGAGAGACCTTCGGCGCAAAGCCATCTAGATTCTGTGCGGTTTCGAGCTTGGGTCATCTGGCCCCTAAAATGCTCCGGGTTTTGCCTGAAGCGAAAGGAGGCCTTCATGCGCGTGTGTGGGCGCCGTGTTCAGGTGCTACCTATCGCCCCGTTGATTTTATTGTGGGTCGCTCAGGCCAACGCCGCGTACATCAACTTCATCGAGCAGCCATCGGGGACTACGACGATACAAACCTCAGGACTTACGGCTCCAGCCGCAATTCCTGGATGGGAATCTGGACTTGTTACTGCTCTGGTCCCCGGCGGCGCGACTGAGACCTTCGTTCGAGGGCTGACTGACGCAGCGGGAGTGCTCAGTGACGTCGTCGCTGCCCACTGGCAGGGGAATACCGTAGGGATTGGTGCTCTGGCGGTCGTATTTGTCTCCGACCCCTGGACGGCCGTGTTGCCTTCCTGGCTAACATCGTGGGTCGTCGACTGCACCAAACCAGGAAATTGCATTGCCGAAGTTGGTGGAACACTTCAAGAGCTCTTCACCTACCGAAACCTGACGGTATCGGTCCAGTCAGATGCTGTCGGCGTGCCCGAACCCGCCAGCCTCCTGCTACTTGGCGTGGGCCTCGCCGGGCTGGGAATCGTCCGGAGACGACGTCAGAGGTCGTAGGTCACAGCGTCCGAGAGCGCAACCCACGGGCGTCGGGTCACCCCGACGCTCGTGCTGTTTAGGCGCTTCCCTCGCGCCGACAATCGCTCAACATTGGTACGGGATTTGCCTTATGCTTCGAATCGGGGATCTATGAGTTCTCGCGCGGCACGCTCGTCGATACTTCTGCTGATCCTGCTGGCGATTCTGGGCGGGTGCAGTCGCTCGCCCGAGGCCAGGAAGGCGCGCCACCTGGAGCGTGACGAGAAATACTTCAGCCGGCAGCAATATCGAGAAGCCATCATCGAGTACCGAAACGTCTTACAGATCGACGCGGCCAATCGGGGCGCGATCCGGCAGCTCGGCCTCTCTCTTGTCCAGCTCGGCGAAGTCTCGGCGGCATTGCCCTTTCTTCTCAAGTCTGCGGAGCTAGACCCCGAGCGACTCGATGTTCGCGCCAAGCTCGGGGCCGTGTATCTCGTGGGCCGTCGGTTCGATCAGGCCTCCGCCGAGGCGGCGTACGTTCTCGAAAGGGATCCGCGCAATCTGGAGGCGCTGCTCGTCCTTGCCGGGGCCACCAGGACGTCCGAGGAGATCGACGCAGCAATCCGGCGCCTCGACGAAGCCCGGCCGAGCCTTGGCAATGACGCGAAGCTGTACGTGGCGCTCGGGATTCTCTATCTCCGAAACCAGGACCCCACGCAGGCGGAAACCACATTCAAGGAGGCCCTGTCCAGGGAGCCAAAGTCGATCGAGGCGCACACCGCGCTCGGCGACTTTTACGTGATGAAGTCGGACCTGGTTCAGGCCGAGCGAGAGTACCAGGCGGGGGCCGACCTCGCGACGGTAGACTCCCTGGCTCGTATCAAGCTCGCCGATTTCTACTACCGCGTCGCGCACAAGCCCGAGGATGCAAAGCGCGTCCTCACAGAAATCTCCGCGAAGGCCACCGACTCCCTTCGCGCCCAGCGCCGCCTCGCCGAGATTAGCTTCGCCCAGGAGAGGTACGACGAGACGCTCAAGACACTGGACGGCATCCTCAAGAAGAACCCCTCCGACCTCGCTGCGCACGTGCTGCGGGGACGGGTGCATCTGGCAAAGGGGGAGCCGACCGAGGCGATCCAGGAATTCCAGCAGGCCCTGAAGCTCGAGCCCGGGAGCGCCGAGGCGCGCTACTACGTGGCCATTGCGTACCTCAAAGGCGGAAACCGCGAGCAGGCAAGAGCGGAGTTCAAGCAGGCCACGACGCTCGCTCCCGACTTCAGGGACGCCGTGCTCGCGCTCGCCCAGCTCAACATCCAGTCCGGGGCTGTCCGGCCGGCCATCGAGGATCTGGAAACGTTCGTGCTGAAGCGGCCGAACGAGCCCGGCGCCTACGCGCTGCTCGGATCGGCGTACTTGGCGAACCGCGAGCCCGTGAAGGCCACCGAAACCTACCGAAAGATCACCGCGTTGGCCCCGAAGGAAGCGCGCGGGCCCTACCTGGTCGGCCTCGCTCTCCAAGCACAGGGACGGCGCGCTGAGGCGAAGAAGGAATTCGAGGCTGCTCTCTCCCTCGCTCCCGGCTTCGTGGAACCGCTCGCCAATCTCACGGCGATGAGCATGGCCGAGAAGGCCCCCGACGTCGCCCTCGAGCGGGTCAAACAGCAGATCGTGCGCGTACCAGCCTCCGGGGCGCTCCAGGACTTGCTCGGTCGAGTGTACCTCGCGCGCGGCGAGCCGGCACCCGCCGAGACCGCCCTTCGCAAGGCCCTCGCGCTGCAACCGGACCTGGTGGATAGCTATCTGACCCTGGGCGAGCTCTATGTGAAGTCTGGCAAGTACGACCAGGCGCTGGCCGAGCTCAACACGGCGCTTGGAAGGAACCCGAGCAATCTCTTCGCGCTCATGCTCTCAGGCTCGGTCCACGAAGTGAAGGGCGACATACCGAGGGCTCAGGTGGCGTACGAGAAGGTTCTCGCGGTCGCCCCACGGTTCGCGCCCGCAGCGAACAACCTGGCGTACCTATACTCCGAGCACGGAGGCGACCAGGAAAAGGCCCTCCAGTTGGCCCAGACGGCCAAGGAGGTGGCACCGGATGACCCGCGCATCTCCGACACGCTAGGATGGATCCTCTACAAGCGCGGTGTCTATCAGCGGGCCCTGGGCGAGCTGCAAGAGAGCGCCTCCAAGCTCGCCGACAACCCCGAGGTCCAGTATCACCTGGGGCTCACCTACTACAAGCTCGGGAACATGGCGGGGGCGAAGCAAGCCCTCGGCAAGGCCTTGAAGCTCCGATCTCGGTTCCCGGGCAGCGAAGAGGCAAGGCAGGTCCTCGCCGGACTCAAATAGAAAAGCGCCATCGCGGAACATCGCGGCAGCGGGCGCTACCCTTCCTGGTCAGGAGTCCTCTGCGGGACAACCACACGGACCTGCGCGGGCCGACGCATGGTTCGGCGATCCGTCTGCCGTCGATCGAACACCACGCCGCCGGCTGGGCCTCGCCGACGCTCGACCAGACGCCGGTCCACTAGCACCGCGGACCCGCCTTCGCTCGCGAGCTCGCCCTGGGAATAACGTACAAGCTCTGGGTTGTCACTGGCGACAAGGAACAAGGATCGGGGCGTCGCGTATTCCGTTGCATGGGAAGGTGGTCGAAGCACGCCGCGTGCAACTTCAGAGGGCTGGCCCAGGAACCTCCTCAAACTCCTTTGCAATGGGAGCTCGTACCCATAACAGACCAGCAACGCCGCGGTCTGGAGGACCACGAAGAGCGCGATGACGACGGCCCACGAGGCGGGCCATGAGCGAGCTTCCCATCCCAGGTGAAGGCAGACGCCTCTCACTGCGCGCAGAGCCGGGACATGGATCAAATAGAGGGAGAAGGTGGCCATCCCCAGCCGCTTGAGCCAGGGTCGACTCAGATGAGCCACGAAGAAACCGCGGCCATAGACCAAACCGACGACGAGAAGAACCGCCCCAGGCAGATAAAGCAACCCTCCCAACAACGGCCACGTCGTGTACGGCCTGTATATGGCGGCAACGATGAGCAGCACGATACCCGTCGCCTGCGCCGGGCCCGAAATCCCCACGAGTTTCTGTCCCGACGACGTCAGAAAGGCACGGGCCAAGAAGACGCCCGCCAGAAAATCCACAAACCTCGACGGAGCGAACCAGGAGACGAAGTAGAAACGAGCGTCGTCGGGTTGGCCATGCCAGAGGAAGAACCCGATGCCGCACGCGTAACCCATGGCGACGACCACAGGCACCCAGCGGCGACTCTTTCCCAACACGAGGAACATGGCCACCGGGGCGAGAAGATAAAAGAACCACTCGCAGCTGATGCTCCACGACGGGACGTTCAAATATTTCGCAAACGCTGGTGTCGAGGACGGCCAGAAGCATTGCAGCAGCAAGAGATGGAAGGGCACAGCGCGCCAGTCGAGGGGCTGGTGCGGACTGAGGGCCGCGATGGGCAGCACGAGCAGGAGCGTCAGGAGGTGAACGGGATAGATTTTCGTCAGCCGATCCCAGACAAACCGCTTGTAGCCGGTTCCCGACACACCGTCTCGAAACATATCCGCGTAGTTGTAAGTCAGGATGAATCCGCTCAGGACAAAAAAGAAGGTGACGCTGCCGACTCCGACATCGAAGAACAGACTCCCGCCGCTCAACCCCTCCATCCCCGGGATCATGGTCACGTGAGCCAAATAGACAGGGAGTGCCGCGTAGAACCGGATCCCGGTCAGGCCTGACAGTTCTAGCCTGCGCACGGTCTAGCTCACGAGATCGAAGCGATGAGCTCGCAACCCGGGGTACATCCGCTGGACCGAATCCGTCGCACACGCCGCCGCGCGTGCAACGTGGGATGATTGAGAGAGATTTCGCCCGCAGTGATTATGCCGTCACCACCCGGAGACCAACCGAGCCCATTGACCCGGCCGTCATGGCTTGCCCCAGGGGCGGCGCCAGCGAGCCACCCCGGGCGGTTCCGCATCCACATTATTGTAGTAGCTTTGGTAGTAGCCGCCGCGGCGGAGCGTGTCGTCGCCGTTGAACACGACGCCAACTACTTTCGCAAGGTCTATCAGTTTCACGGTCTCCGCCAGCAGGCCACGGGGCGTGCGATGCGCGGCGACCACGATGAGGAACCCATCGATCCACTCTGCGAGGAGCCGGCAGTCTGGGACGGGAACGAATGGTGGCGCGTCGAGTATGATGAAGTCGTAGCGACGCCGTGCTTCCTCCAGCAGCGCCTCGACTCTTGGTGACTTGAGCAGCTCGTAGAACCCGACGGCCGACCCGGCGGGCAGCACCGAGAGATTGAAGCGGGGAAGGTGCTTCACCGCGTCCTCGAGCCTCAGACGAGGCTCCTCGAGCACATCCACGAGCGAACGTCGCGAGCCGTCCATCCCAAGCCGAGGCGCCACCTTTGGTCGTCGAAAGTCGAAGTCAGCCAGCAACACGCGGGCCTGGCTGGATTGCGCGAGCGCCCCGGCGAGGTTGATGGAGGTCGTGGTCTTGCCGTCGCCGGCCTCTGGGCTCGTCACCGCCACGACGACCCCGAGGTTGGTGTTCTTCCGCAGCGTCTCCACGACGTGGCGGAGCACGCGGTACTGCTCGGCCTCGAATGACCTCGGATTGCACAGGCTCACGAGGTGTTCCTCGACGTGATCGAGGCGATCGACCGAACCCTTGGGCGCCGTCGCGGGTGCCCCGAGGACCGGCGGCGCGGCGAGCGGCACCTCCCCAGACGGTGCCGCCGGTGGCGGTGGCCTCCCAGTGGCCCGCGCCGAGGACACCTCCGTCCGCCGGGCCTGCTCCATCTGGGCTCGCTCAAGCGCCTCGAAGAATTTGCTCATCGTCTCTCAGCTCCCACTCCGTCCGGAGGTCCTTGGTCGTGTCGCGTTCGACCTGCCTCCGTGGCTAGAACGATCGCCGCAACGGCGGCGTCACCTCGTACTCAGCGATCTTGTTGAGCAGCGTCTTGTAGCTGACCTTGAGAACCCGGGACGCCTCCGCGCGATTCCAGTGCACGCGCTCGAGCACCTCCACGAGGGCCTTGCGCTCGGCTTCGCGCGCGGCCCGGCGCGCAATCTCTCTCAAGCCCTCGGTGACGATTGGAGCGGGTCCCGGGGTCGTGGCGGCCGGTCCCTTCCGACGACGTGCAACCGACGCCTCGAAGGCTTGCTCCCCGTCGGTGAGGACCACCATGCGGCGAATCGTGTTCTCCAGCTCGCGGACGTTGCCCGGCCACGAGTGCTCCATGAAGAGGGCCAGCGTCTCGGGCGAGAGCTGCTTGTTCCGCCCATACCGCTCGTTGAACTTGGAGAGGAACAGCGACGCCAGCAGAGGAATCTCTTCTCTCCGCTCTCGGAGCGGCGGAATCCGAATTTCCACGACATCGAGGCGGTAGTAGAGATCCTCCCGGAACTCGCCGCGGGCCATCAACTGCTCCAGGTCTCGATTCGTGGCGGCGATCACGCGCGTGTCGACCTCGATCGACCCGTGGCCCCCGACGCGAGAGAACCGAAAGTCCTGAAGCACATGGAGGAGCTTGGCCTGAAGGGCCAGGCGCAACTCCGCGATCTCGTCCAGGTACATCGTGCCATTGTTCGCGTACTCGAACTGCCCAGGCTTACGCTCGTGTGCGCCCGTGAAGGCCCCCCGTTCGTGGCCGAAGAGCTCCGACTCGAGCAGCTCCGAGGGGATCGCAGCGCAGTTGACCGTTACGAATGGACCGGCGCGGCGCGCCGAGGCCGCGTGGATGGCCCGGGCGACGAGGTCCTTACCCACACCGCTTTCCCCTCGGATCAAGACCGTTGCATCCGTATCGGCGATGCTCTCGATGACCCTGCTGATCGCCCGCATCTGAGGGCTTCCGTCGAGCAGCAGGGGGTGGTCGAGCAGAGACCGCCCCCGATCATGCGATTGGGCCAGCGGCCTATCCGCTGAGTCGATGCAATCAGTCTTCACAGGCGCCCTCCTCCTCCGCGACACGTTTTGAGGTCCGATAAGCCTCTTATAGTCGCGATAATCCATAGTTTTCCAATCAGGCTTTTACTCCAATCGGTACTGGGAAGATCCCTGAAGCAGAGTTCATATCGCGCGGATCAGGGCGCGCCTATCGTTCGGAGGAGCCCATCCTATCTAGCTGGGGCGGCTACGATTTTCCGGAAAGTGTAATTCTTTGCACAGTGGGTCCCAAACTACCCACCGCCGGCTAAGCACTGTGAACCCTGTTGCATGGAGCCTGGCACCGAAATTCCGACGAAAGATCCGCGATATCTAGTGCACTCGTCCTCCAAAAGCACTCCTGGTACGGCATTTGCGTTTAGCACGCACGCGATTGCAACCAAATGGCTGAGCGAAGAGCGCTTCTGGTCGAAGTCGATGCGGCGACCCAACTGGGACTCCTTGGCTTTCTGCAGGGGTTCGGATACCAGTGCGTTGCCGTCTCGTCTGCGGACGAAGCCCTGGAGGCGCTCGCCGATGGCAGTTTCAGCGTCACGCTGGTCGATCTGAGCAGCAAAGGCTCCGACCCCGCAGAACTGAGCGAGTGTCTGAGGCGCTACGGCCGAAATTCCGGCCCCATCGTCGCGCTCGCAAACCGTCGCGACAACGGACGCGCTGCCCCGCTCGAAGTGGAGGCCATGTTGTACAAACCCCTGAGCCTCGACGATCTACAGCTGGTTATCGACAAGCTCGCGCGTCCTCAGGCCGAAGCGCTTGGGCCGGCCCCCGAACAGGTGGCCGGGCGAATCCGACGCGAGATGGAGCTGTGGTGCAGCCCGAAGATGCTGGAGGCGAGCCAGATCCTCCGCGAGGCGGCCCGCGTCGACGTCACCGTCCTCGTCACGGGCGAGACTGGCACAGGAAAAGAGCTCGTCGCTCGCGCGATCCACCATTTCTCCTCGCGACGGCCTGGACCCTTCATCAAGGTCAATTGCGCCGCGATGCCGCGCGAGCTTCTGGAGAGCGAACTGTTCGGCTATGAGCGAGGCGCCTTCACGGGCGCTCACAAGCTCAAGATCGGCAAGTTCGAGGCGGCGCACCGCGGCACCATCTTTCTCGACGAGATCGGTGACCTGCATCCCGCGCTCCAGGCCAAGCTGCTCCACGTGCTGCAGGATGGTGAGTTTTCGCGCATCGGCGGCAAGTCGACGCTGAGCGTGGACGTTCGGGTGCTGGCGGCCACCAACCAGGATTTGGAACGAGCGGTCGCGGAAGGCCGCTTCCGCGAGGATCTCTACTACCGTCTCAACGTGATCCACGTTTTCGTGCCACCGCTCCGCCAGCGCGCGAGCGAGATCCCCCTGTTGGCCAGCTACTTCGTCGAACGCTACGCGAAGCTCTACCACCGGGACGGATTCGCCATCCCCCAATCAGTCATGGAGCGCCTCACACGTCTGCGGTACCCCGGGAACGTTCGGGAATTGGAGAACCTGATCAAGCGGATGATCGTGCTCGACGATCCCTTCCTGACGAGAAGCCCTCTGCCGGAAAGCGACGTGGACCGTGCGCGGCCCGACGCGTTGTCCGTCTCCGCGCCGGAGCCCTCGCTCAAGGACATCGGGCGGCGGGCGGCGCAGGCGGCCGAGCGCCTGGCGATCGCCAAAATGCTCGAGCAAACCGGCTGGAACCGCGTGCGGGCCGCGCGGGCGTTGCGGATCAGCTATCGCGCGCTGCTCTACAAGATCAAACAGGCCGGGCTCGACATCGAGCGATCGTCAGCCCGCTCGGCCACATGAGGCACAGTGTCATGAGGCTTTCCACAATCTGCTCCCTTGCGGGCGTGCTCCTCATCTCGACCTTGACCGCGGTCGGACCCGCCGACGCTCAGGCGCCCGCGGTCAATGGCTCGGATCGAGACGCCAACCGCATCGTCGCGCCGGATGCGTACCGGATCGGCCCCGAGGACATGCTGCACATTTCCGTCTGGAAGAACGAGACGATGAGCCGGACGGTACCCGTCAGGCCGGATGGAAAGATCTCGCTTCCCCTTCTGAACGACGTGCAGGCGGCCGGTCTCACCGCGCTCGAGCTCCGTGAGGTTCTGACACAGAAGCTCGCGGAGTACCTCCCCAGCCCGGAGGTCTCCGTGATCGTGTCGGACGTACGGAGCTTCAAAGTGTCGATCATCGGCGAAGTGGCCCGCCCGGGTCGCTTCGAGCTGAAGAGCTGGACGACCGTGCTGGACGTTCTTGCGCTGGCCGGCGGGTTCACGCAGTTCGCAACACGCTCACGAATGGTCATCCTCCGCCCCGACGGAACGACGATGAAGCGGATCCCCTTCAACTACAACAAGCTCAGCGGGGAGCAAGAGAACTTCTACCTCCGGAACGGCGACATCGTCCTGGTGCCGTAAGAAGATCCAGGAGAGACCAGAAGAATGGCAGACGAGGCGCTGAAGGGAACAATCTTGGACATACTCCCGGCCATCTGGAGCCGGCGGAAGTGGCTGGCGATCCTCGCGTTTGCCGCTCCGATCTCGGCTGGCATTAGCCTCGTCGCCTTCCTGCCCAATGTCTATCGGTCCACGGCCACCGTGCTTGTGGACCGCCAGCAGATCCCTGAGACCTTCGTGCAGTCGACCGTGACCAGCGCCCTCGAGACTCGGCTGCACACGATCAGCCAGGAAATCCTCAGCCGCTCGCGGCTGGAAGCCCTGATCAACCGTTTCGGCCTCTACCCCGATCTGCGGAAGCGGGTTCCGTCCGAAGAAGTCATCGAGCGTATGCGCGGGGACATCAAGCTCGAGCTCAAGGGCGTCCAGGTGAAAGGCCAGCGCGAGGCCAC
>Ga0137396_10001185_pt1 | contig 13461 bp, 18 predicted proteins | sample czc16metaG_FD_108284 | JGI IMG/M metagenome (GOLD analysis project Ga0137396, IMG submission 108284) | Vadose zone soil microbial communities from Angelo Coast Range Reserve, California, USA - czcobulk3.16 metaG | ecosystem: Environmental > Terrestrial > Soil > Vadose zone | place: USA...
ATCGAACGTCTACATGCAAAGCTGGGTACATGCCAACTTCGCCCCCGGAAGCTATCTGCTAAACTACCACATGGTACTGATTCTAGCTGGATTGTTAGGACTCTTGATATTCCGGTTCCTGCCAAGAAAACCTCAAACAAAAGAGGTCCAAAAACTGGCTCGGTCATCGAGAGCAAGCGGCCGTATAGATTACTGAACCGCACCGCGTCTTACGAAGAGTGCTTTCTTCGATGCAGTCATATGTGTTCAGAAGTGTTTGAACCTGGACGGGGGGCTTTTCTAATAGCCCAAGAAGAACGAGACAGAAGACTAGTTGAGAATAGGTAAGAGGTATGCTGGACCTATCATCCTATCCCTATTATTCTCAGCCGTGACTATTTACGCGGCAACTGAAATGTTCCATCATCAATTGAAGGCGCCCAGCACGACTGCATCGTTCGGCCCTGTATTTTCGTCGAACTGTGCGAATTCAGCGATCACTCCGAGTCCAAGTAGCTTCACAACTACAACATTCTCCGCTGTTTTTCAGTGTACGGGTGGAACGCCGGTTGTGACATGTACATTACCAACAGGGCAAGTGACCGGAACCTGTCCTCGTACAGCGATTGTTTCCTCAACTCAAGGAGGCTCTGAACTGACAGCGGCGCCATCGGGATACTCGGTCTACAATCTTTACCTCATCAGTCACGGAACGAGTATCGCCTTAAACTGCGCGTCTATCCCTGGAGCGGGCATCCTATTTCTTTCAGCGAGCCCGCCTCCGTCAACAGGTCAGCCCCTCACCATAGTCGGAACTTCCTCATCCGGATTCTCCTCTTACGACTATTGCGCTGACGGGACTTTCAGCCAACCACAAGGCTCGGATGTCTACGTTAGCTGGATCTAGAATCCGTCTCCGATAAATCGATCAAGTCTCTCTCAGGAGGCTTTCTAGCAGGAAAGTCTAGGCTACTCCGGTTTCGTCGATAGTTTGCTATCCCCCAAGCGATGCTTAGCCCGAGTCCAATGAGACCAACCGATAGGAGTGAGATCGGAGGAAGGTAGTAGGAAAATGCCTCGTAAAATTTATTTCCGAAATGGACGGCGCTCTGGAATATGTAGACCAGCCAAAAAAGAGAGATAACGATGAAGAAGGCTTGCAGGAACAAGAATACGCTGACTGGATGGGTTGCTCTATCGTAGTTCCACTGGGTTTTCCAAATCTGCTTGTAGGAATTCTTTGATTTGTCAAGAGGGCTGAAAATAGCCTCCACTCCCTTCTGCTTGCGACGCCTCCCGGCTGTGGTACCTCTCACAAAGATACGACCGCTCCTTGCTATCGGGTCAGGTTACCATCCTCGGTAAGCCCTTGGACAGTAATCCGAGATGGCTCAGATTAATCTATCTGAATCATGAAAAGTCTACCTCGGAAATTGGAACATGTTCGCCGCTCCCGACCTCACGGTACACTGTACCGAACACGAACTACGAGGATATTAGTTTGGCCGGGAGGACCTTTTGGAAGGTCTCCAACGCTTCTCTTGCGTATTCGCGAAGGATTGTTTCCCGGGTCTGGATTTGCCTTCTAGGTTTGAAATACGCACCCAAGGGCACCGCGTAGAACTTAATCATGGTCTCGAAGCTCGGGCTCTGCTGATAGTTCATCTCAAAGTCGTACACTTGAAATTCCTCCTTCTGCATTCTCATGGTCAGCCGGACGAAAAAGTCGTACTTGCGAGGTTTCCACTTTTCCCTCTTCATTGCTAACGAGATAACTGCTTCATGGGGAACAATGATGTTTGCGCTATCAGCCGTAAGTGACTCCATGCCGAAGTTTTCGTAGTCTTCGAGAGTCTTTGGTACGACATCGGTGATTAACGCGGTTCCACAACTCATCTCGCGACGAAGCCAAAAGTTGCGCCTCGTCTTTTCTTGACGAATGAAGACCGACCGACAGTCGGTCACCAGTACCGCGTACTCTTTCGGATATTCCTCGTCTGGCACTATGACCCTATGGATCAACGCCAGTCTACTTTCGGGTCTCACGCCAGCCATCCTTGTCCAACACACTCTTCCCAACCTTGCTCTTTGTCTTGCTCATGTAGGTTTCAATTTGGAAGTAGTATGTCTCTCAATGTCAGCTTTCATCGCAGAAATACCCCGTAATCCGGAAGCGTGCGCGTCGGTTCTCGACAAAATATTCGGATACAAATCAAAGGTTCTTCAGAAGAAAATATCGGAAACACTCCTAAGCCAAGTTGGTGCAGTCCAACCGCCGAACACTTTGGATTTTTCGGCAAGTCCTGCGGCTTGCAAAGACCAAGTTTCTCTGCATGACGGCTCTGGGACAGCCACAACCCTAGGAAATAAAGCTGGAACTATGTTAGCTTGTTACCGCAGTTCTTGCAGTACCTGGCTTCTGTCGGGTTCAGTGTTCCGCATGATACGCAGGATGCTGAGGTTAGTAGTGCTCCGCACTTGATGCAGTGTTTTGCTCCTGCTAACAGGGGAGCGCTGCATCTTGAGCACTTTCCTGTGCTTGGTGATTCTTCTGTGGGTTTGGGAGGTGCGTACGCGCTTGGCGAGAACACATCTGATAATATTACGACGTCTCCGACTGTTGCGATCTTCTCATGTCCTAGCTCGAACTCTCGTGGTAAATCCCTCTCGTCCAGAAGGGTCTTGAATTGTTCCTTGTCGACGGATAGGACGAACGATCTGACATCGCCAGTGTCGTTTGAGATAGCCTTGCGGACCCGGCCGACTATCATTCCATGGGAATCTATTACTTGAAGACCATTTAGAGACTCGATTCTAGCATGTTCGTCTTTGACTTGTGTTGGTTCATTGAGATGATCGACATATTTCTCGCATGCATAGCAATACCATCGCTTCTGGTGCGTCTTTGTGCGGATGAACGTAAGGGATTGACTGCAGTCTGGGCATCGTGCCTTCGGTTCTTCCTCGAACATGGTGGGTATGCCGGATTTCAAGAAATAGTCTTGCCGGAAATTATCAATATGACCATTTTACATAGTTAACATCTTCGCCACAGCCACAGATTCTTCTTCGCACGTGTCAAAATCGCGAAAGGAGATGAGGCCGAGTTTCGAAGGGCGGGTTTAACTCAAACCAGTCAATCCAAAGGTCTTCTATGGTGTCGTTTTCATTCGGGACTAACGCATTTCCGAACTACTCTATTTACTCAAAAAAGTACTCTCAACAACTTCGGATGGCCCTTCTGGCTCTCTACCCAAACTAGTTTCAATAGCCAAGATCGCTATCAACCGCTAATACTCAGTGGTTACGCAAAGGCAGGGATAAGATCTTGAAGAAAGCGGTTAGACAATTGCTAACGGGAATCTACGCCGGTCGAGCTGACGCTCATCTCGACTTGTACCGATTGTCAAACTTGCATCGGCGTAAGCATGGGCAGGATTGCGACATGTTTCCCAGCGACCCCTTGCAAGCCCCTCTATGGACAGTGATCGCGTCGTTAACACATGCGCGACGAATGTTGGAGGTTGGCTGCGGTCACGGCTACACCGCTGCGCTTATGGCTTCGGCGTCAGGCCCCGACTGTCGGGTGGACACTATTGAAGGAGACCCGGATCATGCGGACCTCGCGGAGCAGGCTTTCGAGCAACGAGGCCTCTCCAAACGCATTCGCATTCTCCGCGGACGGGGAGAAGTATCCTTCCCAAGCTGAAGGGCAGATATGACGTCGTGTTTTTGGATGGTGACTGGCGCGAATATCCGGGATATCTTCCACATCTCCGCCGTCTCACACGATCGGGTAGCATTATTGTAACTGCAAATCTCAATCCCCTCTTTGGCGGATGGGGCGGACGACTTCCGGGAAAACCAGCGATCCAGTCCTACTTGACCCGACTTGGTAGAGATCAGCACTTCCATACGTACGTGATTCCGGGAGAATGGCATTCCATCAGCGTTCGCGTCTAGTGGACAGGGGAACGACAGTTCAATGAACAAACGGCTCCGTTTAATACGGTACGAGTTTACGGAGCTGAACCGTCAGAGTATTTCCGATCGATCCGAAAACATCAGTCAAGATTTTCGTGCCCTGCCTTGAAGGGGAATTCTATCCAAAACGTTTGACAAGACTGCGAGGAATCACGATGATACATGTCTAGCTGTGAAGCCTGATGAAGTCCGAACTAACATCGGCAATTCGGGATACGCCTGCAAGCCTCATCACATTTACGAGTTCCATGTTCAAGTGTTCCAAGACTGCTGCAACCCCGTTCGCTCCATAGAGTGCAAGTCCCCACAACACCGGTCTTCCGACGCCGACTGCTTCGGCACCTAAAGCCAATGCTTTGAAAACGTCAGTACCTCTCCGTATCCCGCTATCGAATAGTATTCGTGTTTTTCCCTTGACTCTTTCGACTACTGGTCGAAGCGCCTCAATTGCTCCGAAACCTGTGTCAAGTTGTCTCCCTCCGTGGTTTGAGACGATGATTGCTGGGACCTTACGGTTGCCGGCTTCTTCTGCGTCGTCGGGCGAGAGGATGCCCTTGATCAAGACCGGCAGAGAAGTACGCTCTCGGGTCCACTCGTAGTCATCCCAGCTAAGATCGTCTTTGACACCCGCGGTAAGGGCCTGAAGACCTCTAGTTGCGGCCACAAATCGCTCGGACTGAACATTAGGCCGATTGAGATCTTTTGGTAGGGTGAAGCTGTTCCTGACATTGCGATCCCTGATGCCCAACACTGGTAGGTCAACTGTCAGAACGATCGCAGAGTAACCGGACGTTTCAGCACGCCGGAGCAGCTGCTTGTTGACCTCAGGATCCTTGTTGAAGTACAGCTGAAACCATCGGGGACTGTCCTTGATGGCGGTCGCTACTTCCTCCATCGTTTTGTTGGAGCCGGTGGGAGCGATGAAGAGGGTGTCGGCCTTCTTCGCGCCCTGTGCGCTTCCAACTTCGGCCAATGGATGGACGACTCCATGATTTGCCATTGGCGTAACATAGATTGGCATTGACACTTGCTGTCCGAGAAGATTGGTCGAGGTATCAACCTGCTTGATTCCTGTCAGGACCCGAGGCATGATTGTTATTTTCTGGAAGGCCTCTCTGTTGGCCCTAAGAGTCAGCTCAGAACCGGCGCCCCCGGCCACGAAATCGTAGCTGGCTTGGTCAAGATGTTCTTTCGCTTGTTGCTCCAGTTCGTCCAAGTTGACAATTTCGGGTCTTGTTGCGGTCCTTGTCCGAGTCAGGTTCGCTCACCGACCGTTTCCAGGCCAGTAGGTATGTATGTCCTACCGTCTCGCTAATCTCTGGCTAGCTTCCTTCGATCTCGTGTTTCATGCGGGCGAGCAGATCGATTGCTCTGTCCGCGTAACCACCAATCCACCTGTCATGCAGTTCTTTGATTGGAAGGGGATTGATGTAATTCCATCGAAGACGCCCTTCACGCTTCACAATGATAAGGTCTGCTTTTTCGAGGACGTTTAGATGCTGCATAACAGTGCACCGGTCCAACTCCCTGAAGCGCTCGATGAGTTCTCCCGTTGTTCTTGATCTCTCTTTGATCAGGTCGAGTATCCCGCGCCTTCGAGAGTCGCCAAGTGCCTTGAAGATGAGATCGTACTTGTCCTCCTCTCGCATTCTATCTTCTCCACGGCGCGATCCTCAATTGAGTGGTCAATGGTGGCAACTGAGTAGTGAACAAAGTGTTATAAATATATAACATGTGGTGTGACAGCCATAGCGATGCAAAATATGGATCTTAGATTCAGTGTCCAGACGAAAATCCAGAAACCGGTAAACGAGGTCTTTGAAGCTGTCCACAACCCGAAAAAGCTTAGCGGCTACTTCACGTCTGGCGGATCAGACGGACCACTGGATGAAGGAAAAACCGTGGTGTGGAAATTCAATGACATCGGGAACACGATTGTGGAGGCACCAGTGAAGGTACAGAAGGTTGTCCGAAACAAACTAATTCGATTCTCTTGGGAAGCTAGCGAGGGGCTTTTTGACCCGAAAACCGGATCAATACCAGACTCCGGTGGATACGATACTGTTGTCGAGATAAGTTTCGAACCTTTGACCCCGAACGAGACGCTTGTAAAGATAGTCGAGGGCAAATGGCGATCCACAGAGGGTGGTCTGCAGGGCTCGTACGGGAACTGTCAGGGCTGGACACACATGGGCCTCTGTTTGAAAGCCTACCTTGAATACGGCATCAATTTGCGAAAGAGCTCGTTCTAGCAACAAAATCAAACTAACGAAGGTCTTTGTAAACGACAAGGACAACTCTCCGACGTTCACTGAAACGGTTCCATGCTTTGTCAAGAAATCCGATTTTCAATGGGCGGATTATCCACCTCATGACTTGTCCTCCAACATTGGCATCTTCTTTCCACGTAGACGATTGAGTATTCCAGGTTTCTGTATCAGCTTGATCCTCTCATTTTGAAGGATAACATTAGTTGAAGCAATTGTCAACTGCATTTTCAATCCATATCCTATGTCCTGCCAACCCTCTGACGCTAGAATAACACCAGTTCTGTCCCAGCTTGGTCTTTCGGTTAAGGCAATATGAACAATAAGCTCGTTCCCTTTCCTTTCAACCTTTATTGTGTGTGGTATTCCCCTCAAGTCGTCGTCCCGTGCCTAGACCGACATTCAGGGGATATATGGACAACATTCAGATCAAGACTGGTAGGACCGCACAAGACTTCTGGAAAATTGCCAGCAAGAAAGCGCTTGTTAGGCGCGGCAACGTTGCATCAAAGCATTCCGAGATGCTGGCCTGGCTCAAGTCAAAAGAGATTGGATTAGGGCACGTACACGCAACTTCATCATACTGTATCTGCGACTGCGTGCAAACGACCCGGAACTTAGCATTCACTCGAGAGAACGGGCTCGTAGCACGGGGTATATGGATTACGAAAAACAAGATATGTGTGGTCTTGACAATACCTCGAAGAGTCCAGGTGCTGAACGAGAATGGTAACCGGTAAGATATTCGAAACAGTAGAGGAGTACATCGAATCCTTCCCTAAGAACGTTCAAGACATTCTAGAAAAACTGAGGAACACAGTGAGGAAGACAGCGCCTGAAGCAGTGGAATCAATCAGTTATAACATGCCCACATTCAAGCTGAACTGGCAGAGATTGGTGTACTTCAGCGCTTGGAAAAATCATATCGGATTCTACTCCATACCTGAGGGCGACGAAGCCTTCAGAAAGGCGCTGTCACCCTACAGTGGCGAGAAAGGATCACTGCGCTTCCCGCTGGACCGGCCGGTCCCCTATGATCTGGTGAAGAAGATTGTAATGCTTCGACTAAAGGAAATTGGGCCGGCAGAGATATCTTGAAAATTACGATTTTTCGCGGAGAGAAAGTCTTCCGGCTACGATCTGCTGAGGATTCGGCCGAATATCTTTAAGCTTAAAAATAATCGATGCACAACATGTAGCTTTATGGAAACCCATGGAAAGTGGAAATTGTTCTCCTCCCCCTACCTCAAACCGCTAATACTCGTCATGACGGGAATACTATTCGTCGGAGCCGCGGTGGCAGTGACAACCCTAACCATACCCTCTACTATCATCCCCTCTCAGAATGCGGTGACATCCAGTACCTGTGGAGGGACCCTCGCTCTGAGCGGTGGACCTCCGCCAGGTAGCGGTACACTCAGATACGTATGCCCGCCGTCATCAGGCGCCTTTACGGTCTCAACAATCGGCGCCGATACTCCCACCTTCAATCCGCCTTCTCAGATAACCTCCGTCGGATATGTTCCGCATTCAGCAACCAGCTGCTCTGGATTCACGACCCTAACATCTGGAGCCTCAACAACTCTATCCTCCACAGGAGATTTCGACGTCTGTGCCAGCTATTCCTGCCCCACCGGCTGCACTATTGCCACATGGAGCTTCTCCTGGTCAAGCTAGACCCCTGCCCAGAAGAAATCCAATTTTCCCATCTCCTCCCTTTTTTTGGGCCGATTCCAGTCAGAAGTTCTCTAGCTTAGATTGAGATTTCTCTAGGGTCTATATTGGAAGGATACAGGTTACAGCGGACTATTCGTAAGCTTCTATAGTCACATCACCGCTTTCTAATAGTATTCAACTGGACTAGGCGCGGGGTAAAGGAGATCGTGACTCCCTTGGGTCAACTGCCCATCTGGCTCTATGGAATAGGCATGGCCTTCATCTTCTCAGGGATAGTTTGGGCGCAGCTCACGCGTAGGGCTCACGCGATTCGTCTCTCCCCGTCAGTAGGAGAGGAGAATAGAGGCTTGACGGGGGTAAAAGCCGGGGCAGACTTTGCTGAGCTCGAGGATGAGCTCGACCATGACTCCGCCTTCGGAAAAGCGGGCAACAGCAACCGGAAGGCTCTAGTGGCAAGGAGGGGGGTCGGTGCTATCTTCAGTTCAGATGAAGATTGGAGTAGGGTGTCACATGAAGGATCTAGAACTAACTGGATTTCAACAACGGTTCTGCTCAACGTTGTTGGCTGGGTCCTGTTTCTGGTCGTCTACGGGATCCTAGTCCAGGAATACGGCTCCAATGCATACATGCAATCATGGATCCGGACTAAGTTCAGCTTCGGAGCTTTTCTCCTGAACGACTATACGCTCCTGGTCACCGCGACGACATTGGGCTTTCTGATATTCCGCATGCTATTCCTAAATTGGCGACACGCCAAAGCTCGGAGACTAAACTAGACCAGTACCTCGTCGGGACTTCGTCCCACAACAATATTGATGGGCGGACTCTTCGGCTCTTTTCCCATCATTTTCGGAGCCAAGGCAGTCGTAATTCGGCCTCGTTTGATTTCAATTCTTGTCAATTGCACGCAAACACTTTTGCCATCAATTGTAAACGCCCGACTTAATTGATAATTCTGCGGATCACGACCGCCATGGGCGGGTATCCAGAATCACCCGTAGGCTTTCGATGTGCCTTGGATGTAACTTTAGGAATTTTTGCGACGAGGCTGGTTCGTCGAGGCTCGTGTGGAGGGGGGTTGTAAGATGGTCTTAGCGACAACCGAAAAGAAAGGAAAGAAACGGGTGCTGAGAGCGAGGGCTCGACTAGTCACATTGGTCCTATTGGCCCTTGTGCTTCTAACCCCCGCTGCTCTATCTCCCAGACTTGACGTGGTGCGCGGTGACACGTTTCCCTGTAGCTCGTCTAGAACTGTCTTGCTGATTCAAGATAGTCCCCCGCGTTTTCACGCGCCGAATCACGATCCCAATGGTGCGGATGTAAGCGAGCTGAGGGCTAGGAACATGCCGTTCTGCATGATAACCTCAGACCAGCTTGCATCAACTGACCTGTCTCATTTCTCAGAGATTATCATCGCTTCCACGCAGAACCAGGCTTTTTACGACAATCTCTTCCCAGGTGGCTCGATTGATCCTAATCTTTCAGGCTGGGTCCAGCGCGGAGGAGTTCTCTCAGCGAACATGGCAGACTGTGCGGCGGGAGGAAGTTGGTCCTACACCTCTTGCGGTTCAGACTCATCATCTTCCTTTACCTTCATTGGAGGAGTCACGCATGTTGTCTCCTTCTCGAATGATAACGACGTCAGCATCCCATCGCATCCAATCATTACTGGTCAATTCGGAGGAACCGATGGGGGCCAGATCGGGGATAATAGTTGTCTTCAAGATCTTGACTGTTGGCAATACGCGTCCCACGGTTATCTTACCAATCTGCCAGCAGGCACGACAATAATTCTCGCGGAATCTAACGGGCCGGTCTTCATTGAATACCGTTATGGCGACGGGTTGGTCATTGTCACAACCACATCGATAGAGTGGAGGTACGACTACTTCCAGCACGACTTTCAGAATCTTAAGCTCCTGGCGAATGAGATAGGCTACCAAGACTTCAAAACCAATTGCCAGAAGAACGATGGCGAGGGAGAATTTGAAGGGTCCCACGGTCATGGACATTTCAAACATCATTTCAGACACGATCACCAGAAGTGCCAGGATAATGAGGGCGATGAGGTGTCATCCACAGACCGCGGCGACGGTAAGCACTTCCACTCCACTTGGATCCAGTCAGGCCAAGTCGACAAGTCAGTCCAACTCGGCCAGGTTACTAGGACAGTGACCATCATTGGACTCGGCACCATCGATGAACCAAGCACCACTGGTGGAATAGGAATCGCCAGCGGACTCCCAGTCTCCTTCACCTACATAGCGGTAGAGACAGCGCCAACGTCACCCGGCTGGGTCAGTTTCAGTTTCAGTGACGGATTCACCAACGCCGGGCCAGTGACAAGCGGTAGCATCGTATTGCACGGCTGGTAGGTCACAGGCCCACGGCTCCTTTCCTTTAGAGGATCGTCGGGACAGGTTGCAATAGGGGAAAACTCGACCTACAACTCGAGACGCTTGCAGAACATTCGCTACGCGAGTCATACCTCAGACTATTAGCGTACTAAGTTTCTTCGGGGATTCCTAGGAGCACTAAACGGCCTATTTCCAGTTCGAATCCTATGATTCAATCTATTTCTTCTAGTAACGTGAAAGCGTTCTACCGTGGACGTCTACCTCGTCGATGGCACCTACGAGCTATTCCGCCACTTCTACGCACTGCCATCTCACTCGAACAGTAAAGGCGAAGAAGTCGCGGCCACCCGGGGGGTTCTAAACAGCATAGCTGGCATGCTCGAGTCAGGGGTCACACACCTCGGCGTCGCAACAGATCATGGCATCGAGTCTTTCCGGAACAACCTATGGCCAGGATACAAGACGAGCCAGGGAGTTGATCCACGACTCTTGTCCCAGTTTCCCCTGCTTGAGGAAGCGCTGGAGGTAATGGGGTTGACAGTCTGGCCGATGATCGAGCTTGAAGCTGACGATGCTCTGGCCGGAGCTGCTGCCTCTCTGAGTAAGCTTGTGAAGGTCGGCCGAGTCTACATCTGCACCCCAGACAAAGACTTGGCCCAGTCCGTTAGAAACGACCGCGTTGTTCAGCTAGATCGCCGCGCACGAAGCATTCGAAATGAGGCGGGCGTGATGGAGAAATTTGGGGTCCCACCAAGCTCGATACCTGATTATCTCGCCCTGGTAGGTGATGACGCGGACGGATACCCTGGTCTTGAGGGCTGGGGAGAGAAATCAACAGCCGCGGTTCTCCGAGTCTACAAGCACCTAGAAGCCATTCCCTCGAAAGTCGAAAACTGGAAGGTACAGCCACGGTCCGCCGCTCGCCTCGCAGAGGTTCTAGAAACCAATTTCAAACTCGCACTCCTATTTCGCGACCTCGCAACCCTTCGAACAAAAGAACCGAAGATATCTTCGCCCGAAGAAATCCACTGGACCCGATCTGGACCTCAACTTCCGGCGATCTGCAAGCGCCTGGATGATGCCCGGCTGGTTGAGCGTGTAGCTAAGATAGAGCCTCAACAAGGGCCGAAGCCTAAGATCACGGGATCGAAAAGATCAAAATAAATTCAGATGGTTCTTCGCATTACAACAGTAGATGTCCGGCCGGTTCCGAAGGGTCCGACGATCTTGAACCCGGCCTTCTCGAACATCGAGACCGTTCCAGAATACGTGTAGCCTGGTCCCTGATCGGTCTTGCTCACTGGAATAGCCTCGACGAGACCGCCACCCTTGTTTCTTATGCTCTCTAGAGCAGCCCTTAGCGCGGTCTTGGCTACGCCGCTCTTTCGATAATTCTTGTCAACAACAAAGCAGGTTATCCTCCACAGCTTCTCTAACTTGTCTTTAGGCGCGAGATTTCGGTAGTTGCGGCTGTGGTCAATGCGTGGGAGTTCCTCTCTGCGACCGTACTGGCACCATCCGACCGGCTCGCTGTTTGCATAGACAATTACCCCATGGGCATGTCCATTCTTGGCGAGCTTCTCCTTTTGTCGACGGTTCCTGACCGATCTCTCAGCCCTGGTTCGCGGTTGCTGGTTCTCCGGAGTAGAGTATGATGATATGTGATGATGGGTGCACCAACACCACCAGGCATCCCCAATATCCGGTTTCTCGAAGAGCCTCGCCAAATCAGGCCACGTCTTCTCTGATAGCTCCTTCGATGTGTATTCCGTGACTTCTGATGCCATCGGACCGGCGAGCCTCGCTTTCTTGGAATAGCGGTTCTTAATAATCCGATATTGATTCCCTCGGTGTCTCACCGGAAGGGGCTTTTTTTTGGCCTGCTACGCTGGGCGCGGGCTTGGACTGGTTGGAAGGGGCTGTGATGCTGATGCTTGAGCTTGAAGATCTAGGCTATGGAACCCTACATCTTCTCGCCACTTCATCGTTTTCTGAATAATCTTCAATGCTACAGCAGCACCAACCATCACCGTCAGGAACGTGAGTGTCAGACTTAGCGTGATATCCAATTTAGAGCCTGTTCCCGCGGACAGATAGCTGAGGTTGGTGACTCCGAGTGTCGATGGGTTTCCAAGCCCGATGACATAGAGCATGAGGACGAAGCTCGTGATCATGTGGAGCGATGAGCTCGCCGGCTTGATAATTGACCATTTGTGTGCCCAGGCTTGAATCGCAGAGAAGACGGCCAACGCTATACCGATTATGTTCAAGCCAGTAACGAACGATGCGAGATCGATACCGGTATACTGTGTCACCGATGCCTGCGACGATTGAGTGATCATACCCAAGGCAAGCCTGGGAACTACCACCAAAAACAGGATAGGGGGAATAGCCCAAAACACAGCCTTAACGTAGCGATTCATTTGTCATTCCTCACTTAGTATACGGTGACCGACAATCCTCCGCCAACTAAACCAGCGATCGAACTTATCTCGAGACTGATATGAATGCCAGTAATGCCTCTGATATCACTGCTACTAGTGAGACCTGCCGGGATCACTAGGGGTTTGCCCTCGCCGGGAGCTATGGTAATGCTGTCCCTCAAGGGAGTTCCTACAGTGTGACCCAAAGAATTCAGAAAGGCGGCGTTGATGCTCATCGTAACCGGCAAGTAACCATTGTTGACAATGTTTGGTACGACAAAGGCACGTTCAATTTGTCCGCTGTTTGTGTTTGTGTAGTTCTCTAGACCAAAACCATGGCTACTAATGGTGGTAAATGATGAAGCGACGGACGTGACTACGCGGGCATTGCTGTAAACCGCCAAGAACAAGAGCGCCACCGTAGCAATCTCAAGAAGAATAATTCCATAGCCCAATCCCTTAACTTTCCGAGAATACCGATGTTTTGGAGCCTTTGGCATCTTTGTTAAACCTGAAGCAGGCGCGACGGGTCGAGTATAAGGATTTATCCAAATTTGAATAAGAATCAACCCTTGGAAATCTCGAGAATCACAAAGGTAGTCGCTAGTTGAGACTTATGCCTCTATGTTCAATTGTAATATGGTGGGCCCGCCCGGATTCGAACCGGGGACCGTCAGGTCTCCCGAACTCGGGGCTATGAGCCTGCCGCTCTCTCAGTTCTTCAACCTGAAGAAAACCTAGCTGAGCTACGGGCCCTCCAAGAAAGCCGCTCGC
>Ga0137396_10001186_pt1 | contig 13459 bp, 20 predicted proteins | sample czc16metaG_FD_108284 | JGI IMG/M metagenome (GOLD analysis project Ga0137396, IMG submission 108284) | Vadose zone soil microbial communities from Angelo Coast Range Reserve, California, USA - czcobulk3.16 metaG | ecosystem: Environmental > Terrestrial > Soil > Vadose zone | place: USA...
AAACATCATGAACACGATCCGGTACACGCACATGATAGAATACGAGGGGAATGACCAGTTCATCTGCAAGATAGCAAAATCCCCAGATGACGCGGTCAGACTGGTCGAAAGTGGCTTTGACTTTGTGTCGTCATTCCCGGAAGGGATACAACTCTACAAGAAGAGGAAGTAGGGATGAACTGCCAGAGATGCGGAGAACGATACCCCAAAGATGAACTCGGATACTATCAGAGCGAAGGTGGATTCTTTCCCAGTGGCTGGTATTGTGAGGATTGTTATGACAAAGTCCGGGATGAAGAGGACCAGATTAACGATATGGACAAGTAGAATTGTCTGCCGAATTATGAGACAAAGTCTTGAATTCACTTGGGTTATTTGGAGAAGCTATAACCCGAACGTTTATCGGCGTGAATGAGCATTTCTCGGATTCCAAGCTGAGTGATCCTGTGGGAGGATCTGTTCCGCGCACAATCTTCGTCGGGATGCCTCCCGAAAAAGCCGGAGTTCCTTGGTATTTGACCATCTTCGATACAAAGTCACTATTCGACATAGATGTGGTGGTCGCCGACATGCGCAGGGTCCTTGGCGAGTATTCGCCTCTAATGGTGCCACCAACAGAGGTAATGGAACGGAAGGTGTTTGAAGCAGAACGACTCCTCGCAAAGGGCGGCATCATTGTTTGCCTGCTTAGCTTCCCTGAAACGCATTCCTTTTTTTCTCTGAAGGCGGGTTCGTTTGACTGGATCCCTATCAAAGGCTTAGAAAACATAGTATTGAAGGGAGAAGGCGATCAGGTCATCAAGACTAAATCCAGTCCATTCGATGACTATTTAGCGTTAAACGGAGTCACTTGGTACGCATATCTTGCCGAGTCATCGAGGGTCAAGTACGAGACGCTCGCGAAGAACGAGGGAGATCTAGCAATCGCAGCTCGTATAGAATCCGGGAAAGGGTCAATTTACCTTCTTCCATTTTGCCTAGGTAACAAAGACTGGCTAAAGGTTCTACACCAATGCATCGGCAAGGCTTGGACTAAGGAGGAACACCGTGAGCCGCCATCTTGGGTCAACCAAGTATCGGTCCCTGGAGAAAAGGAAATGGTAAGCAAACTGGAAGGGCTGGACCTCAAGATCAAGAGGCTCGTCGAGGAAACGGGTGCCTTATCGAGGTCCTTGAATCAGAAACTCGAAGTCAAGAAGCTATTGTACGAGCAAGGCCTCCCACTGGAGAAGGCTGTTCAACTTGCATTCCAAGAGCTTGGATACTCCTTGGAAAGAGAAGGCGATAAGGATCTAGCCTACAAAGGTCCGAGTTCAAAGATAATTTTCGAGGTAACAGGGTCCGCAGGTCCCATTGACCTTGGTAAGCTTCGCCAACTCTTGGAGTTTGTAAATGGCGAGGAGAAAAAGTCTGGAAAGACGCCAACGGGCGTACTTCTTGGCAATAACGAGATGGATACTCCCCCGAAAGAACGGGGTACCCCCTTCACCAAGCACGTGCTCGACGGAGCAAAACCTTTCGGAATATGTCTTCTTCCAACTATCGAACTCTTCAACGCCGTGATCTCGTTTAGAGAGAGCAAACTCGACCCAAAGAAATTCTTGGATGATCTAGTTTCAACGATCGGTGTCTTCCATCTTGCGATTCCAACAGAGCCTATTGCTCCAACCAGTTCCGCATAGCACTAGTCCGTGAAGACTTGCCTACTCCAAAGACTACTCTCTCAACTGATTCCGAGACTCACAGTGTGAAGAGCATCTCGTTCTCCCAATTGAGGTCGTGTTCCGTTAGCATTACTGCATGTTGATTGTGTTTCACCAGAATGTCATTGATGACGCGGGGGATTACTGTATCAATCCTATCGTATTCTTCCGCGTCTGCCGTGTCAACTCTGACTATGACTATCGCAGAATCTTCCTGTCCGCCCTTCCAATAACCCGTTCCTTTCAGCAACGTAAAGGAGTCTATTCGTCTGGAAATCGTCTTGTGTAGGTCCGGGAAATACTGCGTGTATATCCGAAATTCCACTCTATGTCACCTCCTCTCCAGCTTCTTTCTGGGCTGTAAGACTTTACCAAAGTATCCGAGGCCAGGGTACCAAACGTAGGTTGTGTGTCTACTGTTCGGTTTCTTATTCCCGTTACCGTTTCTGTTCTTGTCCATTTATTTCTCACCTACAATATACATTCTCAAGGTGGATTATGGACAATTCCGCAGAATTTCCTGAGATAACACATAGTACTGACAGACCTCCTAGCACTGCTGTTCTAAGCTCAATTCGATCCGATCATGATGTCAACGGGACCGGATCAGAAACCGGCGATGTAATCACATTCTGCTAGGATACAGGTTTTAGTGTGCTAGCTCATCTAGGCATGTTACGCAGCTAGACTCAAGAGTTGAATAGTTGAACTAGACTTGCAGAGGAAAGGAACTCTCGAATCTAAATAAGACGAAAGAGAAGTTCTATCTCATTTCTGAAGATGTGAACATGCCTGCAGGAAAGCGTGGAGACCCGGTAAGTCACATCCGTCTATTTGTGGCTCATTCCCATAAGGATGAAATCGCCGAGAGAATCGCGAACGCTCTTGAGGAGGAAGGCTTCGATGTTTGGTATAGTAAAAAGTCCATAAAAGTTGGAGAGTCTTTGACTGAGAAGATAAGTAAAGGATTGACTGAGGGGGATTTTCTCGTGGTGGTACTTTCTGAGAACTCGGTGCAATCTGACTGGATGAAGAAAGAGCTCTCTATGGGAGTAATCCTAGAATTGGAAAAGAAGTCGATCTTCATTCTGCCAGTCCGTACAGATCGATGCGAAATTCCGCTTATGATCAGAGACAAGAAGTTCGCCGATTTCAGGACCAGTTTCAGCCACGGAATGGATGAGCTACTCGACGCGATAGGCTCTCCCGTCCTCGACAGTTCTCCCGTAAAAGTGCCTAAGAGGCCAAAGGGCAAGCCGATTCACAAATTCGTTGATTCAATTCCGTCATTAAAGGCAGACGACTTCACGAAGCAAATGACAGAGCTAACAACGGAAGAAAAGAAGAAACTGATTGGAGAGCTTATCGATAGGCTGTCAATTTCTAGAGTAGGAGACGTATCATCACGAGAACTTTTGCTGACCCTTAGGCTGGCAATCCTGGATAACGCTCGTCCATCTCCACAACTCTTCAAGGTGTTTTTTGACGAGCTTGCCTACCGGACTTCTTTTCGATTTAGAGAAGACCTAATGGAAATCGTAGCGAAGTACGCAGAGTTCTCAAACATTCGCGAATGGATCCAAGATCAGGCTCTAATCGACTGGTTTGTCGACCAGTTTCGAACGAGTAGCTCATTTGCTGCTGGCGGAGTCAACTCTCACATCGTAGCAGGATTAGGACCTATACTCACTCAGCGCCACTTTGGACAAATAGTCGAGGCCGCACTAACCAACGACCAAATACACCATTCCTGGGGGGCCCCAGAACACCTACGCAAACTCTTCTCCATACATGACAAGTGGTTGAGTGACCGACAGAGAGATGAACTGAAAAAACTAGGCTTGCACTAGGGCTTATCAGCTAAGTCGTCGACTCACTCGCAGACTCCTCAGAATGCCTTCTAGAAGCCTCGAATCTGCTAAACTTATCAGTGAGAAGATCCTCCAGAGGTACGTCTTCGAGAAGCTTAGTGAATCGACGTTTTCACGAAAGGCTCTGCTTCCAAGGAGCGTCCACCAAAAGGCGGCCCAGTTCCATGTTCTTATCCCGGAGTATGACCTAGAACACCCCGTTCATCGGACAGACTTCAGACTCTTTTTCAAGGATAGATCTAGTCAGAACATAGAGGTTGAGTGGTCCTCAAGCTCTTTCAAGCACAGCGAAGATATTGCCAAGACTCACTACTCTGATGGCCGAGGATTCATACTCGTTCTAGATGACAACCGAACGATGCTCGGGACTACGTCAAGCCCCTCGAGGTGGTGAAGATAGATCCCAGAGAATTTTCATGGTGGTTTAGTAAGAGAGCAAGGAATCTCCTGGATTCGACTGTCTCCGCTCACATGGACAGCTATGAGGTGAGACAGAGAAAGTATTGGTTGGTCTACATTGGCACACATGCAGAGGCGGAAAAGGACTATTTCGAAATCGGACGGGATAAAGGAATATGGGCCTTTAGATACGCTGTTGGAGAGAACCTCGCTAAGATCATGTCTGTCATGAAGGGTGATGTAATTGTCTTCACCTCGAAATGGAAAACTGCCAGAGGGAGAGAGATCTACCCTGGAGGAAACTGGAGTTGTTCACATATCGATATCTTTCCAACCACACGTGGGTATTACTGTGACTTGAAAGACCGAACGTTCGAACCCTCTTCTTGGGACGGAACTCCAGAGGGCAAAGAGTACATGCATTACTTCCGGTTCAAGAAAACTGCCGACCGAGAGAGACTCTACTCTGAGGTAAGTAAAGATAGTCCCGTCAGGATCCGAGGTGCGGATTTTAGCAAACAGGAGATTCTAAGATCGCGAACTCGTTGACGCATTCAGATTGTCAAGTTCTACTCACGGGGGACCAGTAGAACTGAGCGAAGTTCAATTTGAAAGGCTCAGACAGTTTCTTGATGCAAAATCACGCGGAAGTATCTCGCCCTGAAGGTTGCGTCTCACCGCCCCACCGTCAGCCATCAATTCGAGGCGAGAAACCGGATACCATAGGAGCTTCGCGTGGATTGGACATGTGGACGAGAGCAAAGCGTATATCCTGGGAATGAAATATCATCCCTCGACTGGTCTTGATGGGTGTAGAAAGGTTCCAGAGATTCAGACGGAACTGGCGTAAGGCATCCCCGGACGCCAGAGAAGAGTTTCGACTCAACCTTCTGGTCGTATTCGGCATGACACCATTCATGCTCTATCTGGCGGTACTTCCAGTCTACCTTCCTGACACAGCTATTTCTGACATTAGTGCCATCCTGGCTGGAACCCTAGTTCCGGTGATAGGTCTGGCCACAAGAATCAAATTGAAAGACATTCGGTCTCTTTCGCTGGCAGTAGGGTTCATAGGACTCAGCCTCGCGGTCTTCTCTCTTGTTCAGTCGAAGATGCAGACGGCCTTCAAGATACTGTCCACAGACGTGGCTACACTGGACTTCAAACTGGCCGGTATGGTCTTCGCTACTGCCGTGACCCTTACAGCTATTGGACTAATCCACGACAGATTCTCCAGAAGAGACCCACCGCCCACCTTCGGCCCCTATACGTAGACGTGGGGCCAGCCCGGTTTTGGTGCCTGGGTGAACACAAGAGCCTAATTTCCGTAGGATGGGTCGGCCGCTCTTTCGTAGCTTGCCTCTTTGTATTCCTGCGGGATTGGGATACCCAGGTAATTCTCGGTTGCTTCGTAAGCCAGTTTTTTGACAGATACTTCGTCCAGGTTTGGATTGGCCGCATGGAAAAGCTCTTCGAAGAAGCTTATGACGAGGTTTACCAGAAAGGTATCAAACCCCTTTGCCATCAGTGCTTCCATGTTGATCGCAATCATACCGCGCACATGTTCAATGAGAGCGAGGGAATGCTCTGAACTGGTTCCCAATGTTAAACACAAGTCATCAAACTGTCTCTGATTGAGAAATTTCACTTGAAGAGGGGGTAACTTCCCTGGTTGTTTCTGCTTCACCCATTCAAAGCATTCAGAAAAGATGCCCCTAACAACATATTCAAAATTGTCCAGGCTTCCTGGCCCAGCTTTGATATCTTTCTCCTTTGCGTCACGGAATCTGCGGGAGAGTTCCTGTAACTTAGCACTCGGGGGCGTCACATACTGCTTTTCCAACTACAACAACCTCGACTAATTTCTCACCACGAGCCGGATGGACACAGAAACATCTTCCTCTTCCCCCATCTTGTCAACCACAAAGAAGTATTTTCTCGAACCTGGGACTAAGAATGACACTTTGGTTTTGGTCACGCCTTCCCTCGACCAGTACGGGTTGAAGTCTTCCTCTTCTCTGAATGATCTGAAACTGGCTCTTCCAAGCACGTAACAAGACACATCTCCATCGGCTTCCACCGTTCCCGTCAATTCTTCACCGTCTTCGAGGTCGAACTCAAAGTCACGCCACGGCTCATCATCAGTCAGGGTGAATTCTTCGTCCACGTCCCAGTCCGGCTCTGCTGGTTGGGGTGGAACATATGGAACTACTGCTGGTTGCTGGATAATGGTCTGTGGGGCCCCGTGAAAATGGACTTCCTGAGCCGAACCCACAACGTTAGACCCAGAGATGTTACTCTGCGTGACTTGGAAGACCTGCCTTCCACTCACCCGATTAATCACGATCTTGAACGCGATACGAAATTCATGAGATTCTAAGAGAGGCCCAAAGGTCAGGGGTACGCCAAGTATCAGCTTGGCTGAATCTGGATTCGGCCCAATTAGAACGTAGATGCCGAAGGCTACGAAAATTAGTCTTCCAGTCCACTCTTCGGTCTTGGAGAGCCTCGCCAATTCTCTCTGTTAGCTTAGTCTGGAATATATTAGCGTTGAACTGGTTTCGTCTTCACTTTCGCTCACCTGTGCCCCCAATAGCTCACATAGTTTCACGGTAGGTGAAGGAAATGACGGTTACCAAAGTATGTCCTGACTGCGGAAGGAAGATTCGTGGGACTACTCCTAAGCATCTTGAATCCACATTCATGGAGCACCAGAGGGCCTCGCTCAGGCCACCCCACGATCAAACAAACTATCCGCATGATCTTCCTTCCCCTTAAGTGGAGTCTTGGGACTTCGTGCCATCTTTAGAGAAGAACCCTGACTTCTTCGCCCGCCATGAATCAATATGGTGCTGGACGTGCGGCAAAGTCACGAATCATGAGATCACTTGGCGTTGGGGCGGGAGATGCTTCATGTGTAAAGAGTGCGCGACAATCGTGGTAGAGAAGCTGTGAAAAGAGTCTCTCCTGTGAGCTTTCTCCGGATATAGTAGGGAGCATTCTGACTATCTTTCAGTAAAATGGTCCGTATATCCTAATATCTTTGAATATCAAGACCTAACCCCAATGGTTCAGACTTACCAAGGGTCTTCCCAGAAGCTGTACTATCCTAAGAGAACCCCGCAACAGACGGTTGGCCTCGTTCTCATAGTACTAGGGGCAATACTACTTTTCGCGTATGGGTTCGGCCTAGTCATTCTGATCCCCGGAATACTTCTCTGGTATTATGGACGAGAGAAATGTCCCTACTGCAAGGCTCGGGGGAAGCTTAGTCCGAGTAGGACAGATCTAGTGAGCCAAGAGCGCGGTTTTGGAATAGTCACCCGGACTGACGTAGTTACAGGTAGAGTAGGCAACCAACAGCGGAGAAACACGGTTCAGCGACAAGAGCGGGTTCCAGTCGTAAGGACGACCACGAGAGTAGCCTATCGATGTTCCGCTTGCCAGCGATCTGTCGGGTCAAAGGACTACTACACTCAACAGGAGGACTTCTCTCCCCCACAGCAACAGACCATAGTCCAAAGAGAGATTCAGAGGGAGGTTACCGAGAGAGTATTGATAACGTGTGCACATTGTGGTAACAGATACCCCCAAGGAACGCCCCGCTGTGCTAATTGTGGGGCCAGTCTTTAGCCATATGAGGTCCGACCCTTGCCGTTGTAAGTGTCATCGTGGTTGCAAGCGGCTGGGAGCACAGATCAAAGGACTCGGCGCGAATGCAATCCGACGATTGTACTGCAAACGTCTCATAATAGAAAAGCTCTAATGATTTATCAGCATCGCAGGTTTCATGGGCGCGAAGAGTAAGAAGAACACAGAGTTCACCGACCTCGTGCGATCCTATCCGAAAATGGATATTGAAGACCTCAGACTTGCCTTAAGCTCAAAGATCGACATCTTCACTAACATCTGGATTTTCGGAATGGGGCTAATCATTGCTCTCGTAGCCATTGCATTTCAGCTGCCAAGCGACCAGTGGCCAATCAGAGCAGGCTTGGCTGGGGTCGCCGCTGGATTATTCATAGTGTTTGTGACAAGAAGGAATGACCCTGAAAAAAGGCTAGAACAATTACTCAAAGAGACGGACTACTTTGCTGCCAAGGAATTAGTTCTCAAACAAGAAAAGGACGCCTCGGCATTTGACGCGAAATGAAAAAGCGGATACACTCCAGGCACTGAGCACAAGCTAACGGCTAGCTTGGCAGTGCTCTCGGATACGGATCCCCCGTTCTGAGTCTTGTTCTTAGTATGAACCAAGAAGGGTTGGGGGCCGATGGTTTGCCCCTTCGGAGACAATGTGCGATTGATTCTGTTAACCCTGTCCAACTAGTTGTTGTGCTCGGTTCTCAAGTTTGATTGTGACAATCTCGGCTCAAGACAACTCTCAAGAATCCCCCAAGGGAACGCCGGAGCAAAGTTAGGTCAGCTCCTGAGTGCAGTCGATCTGAGGTCTATCCCAACGAACTAATCTGCTCTGGTCAAATTCTCGCTCCATTCGACCTTCATATCATGAGTGATACTCTCTGTTGCACGTCTTGTCCAGAGCTCATCTAGCGAGATCAGTTCATCTTGAATCTGAATAGTTGGAATGCGACCAGTAACGCTCCTGGCCCGAGAAAGTTCGTAACCGACGAACTTGTGAACGATCTCATGAACCATCGTGTCTGCAATCACAAAGGGCACGAAATCATACGCTGTCCTACTCTTAGCCTGCACAAGCCGAGGATCGCTCAAGGCAAGCGGGTTCAACGTTTCGTATTCTGTGCATGCCTCTTGCCAACTCTTCTCGCTCTCCTTTGCAGAATACCACAAACGTGAAACGTTCAACCTCACCCAACGCCTATATCTGGACCCGACGGCAGACAACTCTCCCAAGAATCTCTCATTGGGGTAGAATCCAGCCGTGACCGGCGTTTCCTTCAATGCATCCTCGGCAAGTTGGATGTTCTCCTTGGTAATGTCGAGATGATGTAGCCAAGTTAGGAATTGAAGAAAGGGCATACCGATGCTAACCACAGCCGGATTGCGCGGGGCTCGACGGACCACAAAGAACATCACCCGTAGCTGAATAGTGGTTGAACGTGACCAGAATCGATCTTTATCCATCTCTGCACACTCGCAGGAGAGACGTCTCTCTCCTCCCAACTGTGGCCTGAGGCGCTATGTTTTGAACCATTTCTTCGAAGCAACGATATTCGAGGCCCTTGAAGTGGGTGATGCAGGGAGACAAGTGAAAGCAAGTGAACGCGAGTTTATCCACGTTCGGTTATTGCGTTGAAACGGTTACAGAATGGCCCGAATCAACCCCATCCTAGGGTCTCTCAATTGCGGTTGTAGCCATCAGTAAGGTCTTCCTGCGAATCAGCACTAGGGCCGGTATCTTATCACCAAGGAGTCTAGTGGGCGAGTATTCGCACTGTTGAGGGTCTCTCTTAGCCTGTCGAATTGAAGTTGAATCGGACTTGAGGTACTCGAAGGCAAACCCGTGTCGTGGACATTGAAGCCATTATCATCAAATTCGACTACCGTCAACATATGGCGATGACGCCATGTGCCATCAATATTCACAGGCACAGAAATAACCTGAGGAAAGCCTTCCACGATCGTGGCCTTGATTTGGGCGACATAAGTCTCGAAATCAGGTGGAGGATCTAGATGATTCGGATATGCCCATGAGTATTGCGCAGGCCACTCTAGAATTACTTGCCTTATCTTTCCGAAGTCGATCTCTCTAGTATTCCAGCCTTTAATAGTGCACGCCTTCGAAAACTGACCCCAGATTAGCTCTTGAGTAACAAGAGAGTCCGGTTGAAGATACTTTGTCACTGCTTCGACATTTGCAGGAATACACCAATTCGGATCTCGCTGCCTTATCTCAAAAGGAAAACGATCATATTCGTTAATCCTAGGCATTGCTGATACTCTCGTTACAGTATTCTGGCCGACAGTAGCTTAAGGGACTCTAAGTAGAGTAAAATTCCCCGCCTAAACCGGAAACTCTGCCACACCGGATGTAATTAGTCTAAGCGTGCTTTGCGGTTCCAGACGCCTATCCTAGTCGGCCACTTTGAGGGACTACCTAGCCGGTGTATACTATTGGTCCTAAGACCTAGTTTATTATCAATGAAACGGGCTAAGCTGACCGCCTTTAGCCGGTGGGATTTCTCCAAAAAGAATGACGCCTTGCCGTTCAGCTGATTTGTAACCCATTTGAGCCTCGGAGGACATACTCTGCGCACTCTGCCTACGATGGCTAACACTGCTGACCCTACGGGGGATTCCGAGAGTTTGACAGCTTTGACCAGCCCGATTCCCCAGTGTAAGGCTCCCTTAATCACCGCAAGCAGAGCCTCAATCTCTCTCTTCCATAGACTAGTATCATCTTCGAACTTGACCGGGATTCTGACCAGCCCAATGCCTTTCAGCAGAGAAAGGCTGTCCTTCGTAGGGCTGAAAGACCCAAAAATTATCTGAGGTATGTTTCTAGGGTTCTCCTTCACAAAGTCATTCGCTATCTCTCTGGATTTCTGATAGCTGGACGGTTTCCTATCCTTAATCTCAATCTCACAGACGGGTCCACTCAGTGGATCGTAGAGTCTAAAGTCCATCCTCTTCGAGTGGTAAAGAGACCCGTCCCATTCCGGTCTAGTAACCTTGAACCCCATTGCCTCTGCCTCGTCTCGAAAAAGCCTCTCTTCCAGTCTAAGACCGTCCTCCCGTGGCTGACCGGCTTTGGGTCCCTCTTCCACCAACATGATCTAGTCGCCATTCCGACGCTTATCAAGACATTCTAGGTGAATGGTAGAGTCGGGACCTCTTGAGCAGAATCCCGACCCCAAAGGATACCTTCCTAGATCGAGGGAATCCAAGAAGATAGAGCCTATCATGGTTGTCCCATGACTCTGACACTAGAACATCTCCTCATGGAGTTGCCGGAGTTCTATTGTCTCTAGAATAGCTCCAAGCCGCACCAGATTAGTAATCAGATCATGCAGAAGACTACTGACAGATTGTGCATCTTGTGACTCCGGAGGCCTGGGCTTACTCATGGGGATTCTCCTCTCAATAGCACTTTCAGTCTCTTCCTACCGTTCTCCGACAGAACCCCCTCCTCGTCCAAAACGTCCAGTAGAGTATCTAGGAAATCGAGAACCTCGCCCAGATCATTGTAATTGGTCATCAGTCCGACCTCTCATGGACGAGTGACTTTCTCTCCCTAGCCTTTCTGACATCTTCAGAAACATCTTGGTCGGGCGAATTATCATCTCTGTCTTCTTGGTCGTCTGTCTCTTGACCGTAGACTTCTGCTTCTTGGTTTCTAACTCTGCCGGGGACGACAACCTCGCTTTCTTGGTCGCCCTCTTGCAAGGACTTTGGATAGTTGACTTTCTCTGTTGGAGCTCTGCCCATGATACTTGGCGCGTGGTCTGAAACGTTGGTCACGCTAGGAGCATCAGTGTATTGTGGCTCGGGTACCGAGTTTATGGGAATGGCTGTTCGGGTAAGTCCCTCAAATTGAGGCCTTCTGAACAGACCAGCTCGAGCATCAGGGTTGGAGACCACGCCAATGCTGGAGCTATCGGAGTCCAATAGCTGTCTCTTGACCTTCTTTCTGTCAGACTCTTGATCTCCCTCTTGCTCTGATTCTTGTAAAGTGCTCATGATTGACTATCACCTCTCAAAGCTCTGGCTTGCCTTACTAGATGGCGTAGGGCAATCGTATCCAATCCCCTAGCCTCAGCCCCTAGCCGCTCATACAGCATCTCACTCTCAGAGAGTGGGGAAACATCTCTCGGATGCGTCTGAACGTCACCATGACCCGATGGGTCACCGGGAGGTACACGAGATCTGGATACGAGGTTTGGCTGTTCTGTGTTAGCTGGAGCATAGCTAGTGATCCCCTTTCTCTGGCTGGGGTCTGTTGTCTCATCATCGCCAGATACTGGCTCTACCACGTTGGGGTCTAGGTAAGCAACTCTGAATTGTTCGAGAGCACCGCTTGCGTCTACTATTGCCTCAAAGTCACTGATTATCCGATTCAGCAAGCCCTTCGTCGAGGTGGAAGCTCTAGAGTCTTGGGCTATCCTCTGTATCTGGTTGACTAGGTAAGCCCCCTTTCGTTCATCATTCCCCTCGATAGCCATCGCTCTCTTCCATGCCTCTCTCAAAATAGGTCCAGTTTCGGCTATGGTAGCATCCGCGTTCTCGATTCGGGACCTTGCTATCCAGAGGTCGGGATCAGCTAGGTTAACCCTAGCCAGGTCGTTCTTGAATCTGTTATCCCATCTCTTCTCAAGCAGTTCTGCAACCGAATTTGCTAGTAGAGTTTCGTTCTCAGTGTGCTCATTGGAGCTAGTCTTTAGGCCGGAGAGAATCAGCTTAGCAACGGCCTCTTTCCCTTCCAGTGACTCTGCTCTCGCCTCTGCAAGCAACTTTGAGACTCGTTTAGGATCAGCTTTAGCTGGCACTGGCTTTCGCGACCTCCTCGGACAAGCCTCCCCGTTCAGCTAAAGTGAGCACGGCTAGCTCGATAACTTGGGAAAGATACAACCCGTGTTTTTCCGCCAGAATGTTGACGAGTTCTTTGATTTCAGGCCTGACATTGTAAGTTACACATCTTGGATTCTTCATCTTGGCTACTTCCATTTCCTGACAATACAGGTGCGGACAATACCGTATAAAGTCACTATCGCAGTAGGTGCTTATTTCCTAAACCGTGTCCCCTTAAGGGGGGCGTCTCAATTCGTACACAGGCTGAAAGTATTGACTTCTCGTACCAATTCCTAATGGCCTGGATCTCAATAATGAATAGTTCATGTCAGAAGATCCAAAGTCTAATTCCCAATCGTACTCTCCGAAGGCACTAGTTCCTGACACAGCACCGGCCCTAGCACGGGAGGATTTGGGCGGGGTCCGAATCCCACCCGGCCCGCCATCTGCGCCTCGTCTAGGCTGTCGCGAGAATCTCGGGTTTCATCTGAATCGCCTTCTCCATCTGAATAGCATCTTCGCCATCAGTGTAGTAGCAGTATGCTACTCCGGTCTGGACGAAGCCATTCTTACGATATAGCTCCAGCGCAGACTTGTTGCTTCTCCGGACTTCAAGCTTCAGACTTCCAGTCTGCATCTTTCTGATCAGATGATCCAGCAGGGCCTGTCCCACACCTGTCTTTCTCGATTCGGGAATAACCGCGATCGACACCAGATGTTCTTGGTCTGGCCATCTGTCAATCACTGCGTACCCAACGATTCTGTCACTCCTGACTGCGACTAAGAATGTGTCAGGGTTGGCTTCGGCCAGTTGAGATAGGAAGTATGAAGGGAAGGGATCTTTGAAGGAGAGTTGTTCTATTTCGGAGATAGCAGTAAGATCCTGAGGCTCGAATTTCCGAATTCGCAGTTCTTGAGTTGCTAGCGCTTCCATCTTACTTGATCGCCGTTCTCGCCGCTCCCGCGAGAGCTGAGGCCACATTGTCTCTGCCCATT
>Ga0137396_10001187_pt1 | contig 13454 bp, 15 predicted proteins | sample czc16metaG_FD_108284 | JGI IMG/M metagenome (GOLD analysis project Ga0137396, IMG submission 108284) | Vadose zone soil microbial communities from Angelo Coast Range Reserve, California, USA - czcobulk3.16 metaG | ecosystem: Environmental > Terrestrial > Soil > Vadose zone | place: USA...
ATGACGGCGCTTCAGTCGGAGATCCTCGAGCTCAAGGCCAATTCCAGTCGCGCGGCTAAGGGCGTCATCATCGAAGGCCGGCTCGATCGGGGCCGGGGGCCGTTGGCCACGGCGCTGATCCAGAACGGCACCCTGAAGGAGGGCGATGCGGTCGTGGTCGGCTCGTACTCCGGACGCGTCCGCTCGCTGATCGATCCCGCCGGCAAGAAGGTCAAGGTCGCCGGCCCCTCCGACCCGGTCGAGATCCAGGGACTCTCTGGCGTGCCGGCGGCGGGCGACGTACTCGTGGCCGTCTCGGACGAGCGCAAGGCCCGGCAGATCGCGACGATGCGACTCGACCGGGAGAAGGCCAAGGGCAAGACGACGACCCGGATCACGCTCGAGGGGCTGCAGAAGCAGATCCAGACTGGCGAGGTCAAGGAGCTCCGGCTCATTCTCAAGGGCGACGTGCAGGGCTCGGTCGAGGCGCTGGCCGAATCCCTCGAGCGGCTCTCGACCGACGAAGTGAAGCTGAAGGTCATCCACAGCTCGGTCGGCATGATCACCGAGAGCGACGTGATGCTCGCCTCGGCGTCCAACGCGATCGTGCTGGGATTCAATGTGAAGGCGGAACCCAAGGCGACGGCCCAGGCTCAAGCGAACGGCGTCGACCTCCGGAACTACAACGTCATTTACGAGGCGATCAACGACCTCAAGGCCGCCCTCGCCGGGATGCTCGCGCCCGAGATCCGCGAGACGGCGCTGGGCAAGGCCCAGGTCCGGCAGATCTTCGTCATCTCCAAGCTCGGGCCGATCTGCGGCTCGTACGTCTCGGAGGGAAAGATCGTCCGCGCGGCCAAGGTGCGAGTCCGTCGCGGCGACGAGATCTTCGGCCAGGGCACTGTCGGCTCCCTGAAGCGATTCAAGGACGAAGTCCGCGAGGTCCTCGCCGGGCTCGAGTGCGGCATCGGCGTGGACGGCGTCAACGGCGTTCAGGCCGGGGACATCCTCGAGGTCTACACGAGCGAGGAAGTGGCGCGCACGCTCTAGCGGAGAAGCGCGCCGGAGGGAGCCGTGTCGGCAGCGCGCGTCGCGCTTGGACTCGTCGAGCTCCACCTGCCGGACGTCGCGTCCCTCAAGGAAAAGCGCCACGCTCTGAAGGGTCTCAAGGAAAAGGTACGGGCGCGGTTCGAGGTGTCCGTGGCCGAGGTCGATCACCAGGATCTCTGGCAGCGCGCCACGCTCGCCCTCGCCTATGTCTCCGCCGATGCGCGACACGCCAACGAGGTGATCGCCAAGGCGATGGACTTCATCGAAGACCACGTCGCCGGACGAGTGCTCGACACCTCCGTGGAGATTCTTTGATGCAAGGCAAGCGACTGGACCGGGTGAATCAGCTCGTCAAGGAGGAGATCTCGACGCTCCTGCAACGCGAGCTCAAGGATCCGCGACTGGGATTCGTGTCGGTGACCGAGGTCGAGACTTCGCGAGATCTGAGAACGGCCAAGGTCTTCGTGTCGGTCCTGGGCGACGAAGCGCAATGGACGGGCTCGCTGGCGGCCCTCGTCAGCGCCCGCGGCTTCATCCGCAACTGGCTCCGGCAGTATCTCGATCTGCGCGTCACGCCCGAGCTCGACTTCCGGCCCGACCGGTCGATGGAGCACGCGGCGCGTATCCAGGCGCTGCTTCGGCAGGTGGGCGGCGAAACCGGGCGGTGAGCGCGCCGATCGAGCACACCAGCCCGGTACCGTCCGCCGCGGTGCTGGAGCCGTTCGGCCGCGTCGGCCGCGCCCTGATGCTGGGGCACGTCCATCCAGACGCCGACGTCCTGGGCACCTTGCTCGCGCTGGGGCTGGCACTCGAGGCCCGGGACTGGAGCGTGGTGTACGGCGGCCCGCATCCGGCGCCGGCGCTGCTCGCCTTCCTGCCCGGCGTCGATCGTTACCGGCGGCTCGAGAGCGTCGAGGGACCCTTCGACGTCGTCGTGCTGACGGACTGTCCGAACCCGCAGCGGACCGAGGGACTCATCGATCAGGCCAAGCGCGCTGGGAAGGTTGTCCTGAACATCGACCACCATCCCGACAACCGGCGGTACGGGCACGTGAACTGGGTCGACGCAACGGCCGCCGCGACGGGCGAGATGGTCTACGAGCTCCTCACCGCGCTCCGCGTGACCCTGACACCCGCCATTGCCACGAACCTCTTCACGGCGATCCACACCGACACCGGCTCGTTCCGCTACTCGAACGTGACGACGCGCACGTTCACGATCGCCGCGGCGCTCGTCGCCGCCGGCGCGCGTCCCGAGCTCGTGTCCCAGTCGCTGTACGAGCAGCGGGCACCCGACGCGCTCCACTGGCTCGGCGAGGCGCTCGCTCGGGTCGAGGTGAGCGAGGACGGGCGCATGGGCTGGCTGGCGCTGCCGGCCAGCGCGGTGCCGGAGCGGATCGTCGAGTCGGAGGAGCTCGTGAACTACCCGCGCTCCGTCGCGTCTGTTCGTGTCGCCTGTCTTCTCCGGGAGTTGGACGGCACGGTCAAGGTGAGCTTGCGCGGCAAGGGTGACGTCGACGTCCAGCAGATCGCCGCGCAGTTCGGCGGCGGCGGCCACGTCAACGCCGCCGGCTGCACGCTCCCCGGCCCACTGCCGGAGGCGATGCGAGCCGTACTGGCCGCGGTCCGGCGCGCCGTCGATGGAGCGGGGCGCTCGTGAGCCGGGAGTCGACGCGCTCGGGCATCCTGGTCGTCGACAAGGGACGCGGCGCGACCTCGTTCGACGTGGTCGCGATCACTCGCCGGCGTCTGGGCGTGCGCCGGATCGGGCACGCCGGTACGCTCGATCCCGACGCGACCGGGGTGCTCCCGATCCTCGTCGGCGAGGCGACCAAGATCACGGCCTATCTCGTCGACCAGGACAAGGAATACCTCGCGACGGTGCGCTTCGGCGTGACGACCGACACGCATGACGTGAGCGGACGCATCCTGTCGGAGACGCCGGTCGACGATCTGTCTCCGTCCCGACTCGAGGAAGCGTGTCGTGCGTTTGTGGGGCTCATCAAGCAGGTGCCCCCGATGTACTCCGCGGTGCACCACCAGGGGCGGCGGCTCTACGAGCTCGCTCGAGCCGGCATCGAGGTCGAGCGCACGCCGCGCGAGGTCGTCGTCCGCTCGATCGTCATCGAGAAGTTCGATGGACCGCGGGCCAACCTCCGCGTTGTATGCGGCAAGGGCACGTACGTGCGGGTCCTCGCCTCGGACCTCGGGGCGGCGCTCGGCTACGGCGGAGCTGTCGAGAGTCTCGTCCGATGCCGCGTCGGCCCGTTCGACCTGCGCGACGCGGTGTCATGGGGCGAGTTGACCGGGGGGCGCTCGGACGCGCCCGAGGGGCGCTCGGACGCGATCGGGGTCGGACGCGAGCTCTGGTCCAAAGTGCGACCGGTCGAGGCCGCGCTGGTCGGATGGCCTGTCGTCCGTCTGGACGGGCCAGGCGCGACCACCTTCGCTCACGGGCAAGCGGCCGACGTGATCCCGGCCGCGGCCGCGACCGAGGGCTTCGTGCGAGTGCACGACATCGACGGTCCGATGATCGGCGTCGGTGAGCTAACGGCGGGCGGGAGCAAGGTCAAACCCGTCCGCATCCTGCATGCTGATCGTTCGCGGACTCGAAGCCTTCCCGCCTGACGCGACGGCGACCGCCGTCGCGCTCGGCGCCTTCGACGGTATTCACCTCGGCCATCGCGCCATCCTGGGGACGGCCGTGGCCCTGGCGCGACAGGGTGGGCTCGGCGCGCTCGTGTGCACCTTCGACCAGCATCCGATGGAAGTCCTCCAGCCGGACCGGGCGCCGCTTCCGATCACGACGCTCGAAGAGCGGCTCGAGCTGATCGCGCAGACCGGGATCGACACGACCGTGGTGATCCCGTTCACGACGGCCGTCGCGGCGATCGAGGCGAAAGCCTTCGTGCAGGACGTCCTCATCGGCACGCTCAAGGCCCGGGAGATCGTCGTCGGGTTCAATCATCGGTTCGGCCGCGGTGCTCGCGGCGACGCCGGGCTGCTCGAGACGCTGGCCGGTCCGCTCGCGTTTCACGCTCACGTGGTCCAGGCGCTCATGGTCGACGGCGTCGCGGTCTCGTCGTCCGAGATCCGCGGGGCCCTCCAGCGGGGAGACCTCCCGGGAGCGGCGAGGCTGCTGGGTCGTCCCTATTCGATCCGCGGCGAGGTGGTCCGCGGAGCCGGACGCGGGCGCACCCTGGGTTTCCCGACGGCCAACGTCAAGACGGATCGGCCCTTGGGGCTTCCGGTCGGCGTCTACGTCTGTCGGCTGGCAGTCGCGACCCGCCAGCACCAGGCCGTCGTCAACGTCGGCTTCAGGCCCACGTTCGGTGAGACCGAGCTGGCCGTGGAAGCTCATATCCTCGATTTCACGGGCGATCTCTACGACCAGAGGGTCACCCTCACCTTCATTCGGCGCCTGCGGGAAGAGCGGAAGTTCCCAAACGTCGACGCGCTGCGCCAGCAGATCGCCCTTGACGTGGCGGAGGCCCGTGCTGCCTCCTGAGCCGCCAACTTTACTTCGCTAGGTCGCCGTGGTAACCTCCGGGCGTATCTGCTGACAAAAAAAGAAGTTTTGGAACCCGCCCCGGCGTGGGAGCACGGCTCCCTGGGGTGTGGCGATTGGAGGCCTTCGATGCCGCTTGCCGTCGACCGGAAGAAGAGTCTGATCGAGCAGTTCCGCACCCATGAGGGCGATACAGGCTCGCCCGAAGTGCAGATCGCGCTCCTCACCGAGCGCGTCAACAGTCTGACGGATCATTTCAAGCAGCACAGCAAGGACCATCATTCGCGTCGCGGGTTGCTGATGTTGATCGGCAAGCGTCGCGGCCTTCTCGAGTATCTCCGGGCCCGGGCGCCGGAGAGATATCGCGCCATCATCGACAAGCTCGGCATCCGCCGTTGACGGCGGAGCTACCTTTCACTGATCGGTCCTCGGACGGAATGAATCCGGGGGCCCCCGAGCGGGCTGCCTCAGCGTCCGCTCCACACGGCGATCGCCGGATTCCGGCCGATACGCGAGGACAATTCTTCGTATGACCCACACTGTAGAAATCGAGAACAACGGATCGCGAATGACCATCGAGACCGGCAAGGTGGCCAAACAGGCCGACGGCGCTGTCGTCGTGCGCTGCGGTGGCTCGATGGTGCTGGCGACCTGCGTCGCCGCCAAGGGCGCCAAGGAAGCCCAGGACTTCTTCCCGCTGACCGTCGAGTACCGCGAGCGGGCATACGCCGGTGGGCGGATTCCCGGCGGCTACTTCAAGCGGGAAGGCGCGCCCGTGAAGAAAGAGACGCTGACGTCACGGCTGATCGATCGGCCGATCCGTCCGCTCTTTCCCGAGGGCTTCCGCAACGAAGTGCAGGTGATCTGCCTGACCATCTCGGGCGATCAAGAAAACGATCCGGACATACTCGCGATGAACGGCGCCTCCGCCGCGCTCTGCCTCTCGGGCATCCCGTTCGACGGCCCCGTCGGCGCCGTTCGCGTCGGGCTGGTCGACGGCAAGCTGATCGCGAATCCCACGACGGCGCAAAAGAAGGCGTCGAGCCTCGACCTCGTCATCGCGGCCACCGAGGACGCGGTGCTGATGGTCGAAGCGGGCGCCAGTGAGATCTCCGAAGAGGCGATGCTCGACGCGATCGCCTTCGGCCATGCCGCGTGCAAGAAGCTCGCGCGCGCCCAGGGTGAACTCGTGCAGCGTGCCGGCAAGCCACGCTGGACGGTCGACACGGCGGCGCGCGACGCCGAGCTGAAGGCACGGGTCGAGAGCCTGGCCGCCGGCAAGCTCGCCACGGCGCTCGCCACACACGAAAAGCAAGGACGCGCGGAAGCGGTCGCCCGCGTGTTCGACGAAGTGGTCCAGAGCCTCGGCGTGGACGACACCAGGAAGGCCGCGGTTCGCGAGGCCTTCGAGGCGGTCGAGAAGGCCGAGGTACGCCGGCTCATCGTCGAGCGCGGTCTGCGCGTCGACGGTCGCAAGGTCAACGAGATCCGCCCGATCTCGATCGACATGGCCTACCTGCCGCGGGCGCACGGCTCGAGCGTGTTCACACGCGGCGAGACCCAGGCGCTCGTCTCCGCCACGCTCGGCACGAAGTCCGACGAGCAAAAGATCGAGTCCATCGAGGGCGATTTCTACCGTCACTTCCTGATGCACTACAACTTCCCGTCGTTCTCGGTGGGCGAGGTCCGGCGCTTCGGCTCGCCCTCTCGACGCGACATCGGCCACGGCGCGCTCGCCGAGCGGGCGGTGGAGGCGGTCCTGCCGCCGAAGGAAGAGTTCCCGTACACGATCCGGATCGTCTCCGACATCCTCGAGTCCAACGGCTCCTCGTCGATGGCGTCGGTGTGCGGCGCCTCCCTGGCCCTGATGGACGCCGGCGTGCCCTTGAAGTCGCACGTCGCCGGCGTCGCCATGGGCCTCGTCAAAGAGGGCGAGAAGGTCGGGATCCTGACCGACATCAACGGCGCCGAGGACCACTACGGCGACATGGACTTCAAGGTTGCGGGCACGGAAAAGGGTGTCACCGCGCTCCAGATGGACATCAAGATCGCGGGGGTGTCGGTCGACATCATGCGGGCGGCCCTGCAGCAGGCGCGCGAGGCGCGCATGATCGTGCTGGGCAAGATGCGCGAGGCCATCGAGAAGCCGCGCGCGGAGCTCTCGCCCTACGCGCCGCGCTTCGTCACGATCAAGATCCGGCCCGAGAAGATCCGCGAGATCATCGGCCCAGGCGGCAAGATCATCCGCGGCATCCAGGAACAGACCGGCACGAAGATCGACGTCGAGGACGACGGCCGGGTCACGGTGTTCTCGCCCGACAGCGCGTCGGTGCAGAAGGCCCTTGGCATCATCCAGGACATCTGCCGCGAGGTCGAGCTCGACCGCATCTATCTCGGCAAGGTCAAGAAGATCGTCGAATTCGGCGCGTTCGTCGAGGTCATCCCGAATACCGAGGGGCTCTTGCACATCTCACAGATCGCGGAGTCCCGCATCCGGACGGTTCAGGACGTGCTGACCGAGGGTGACGAGGTGCTCGTGAAGGTCATCGAGATCGACGGCAATGGGAAAATGAGACTGAGCCGCAAGATGGCTCTGCGGGAGCAGCCGGCCCTCGCCGACAAGGAAAAGCTGAAGAACCCGATGGCGACCAACCCGCCGCGGGCCGAAAGGTGAGCGTGTGACGGAAGGCTACCGGAAAGGCTTCCTGGCCAACGGCATCCGTGTCGTGACAGAGCGCATGGAGCACGTGCGCTCGGTCGCCGTCGGCGTGTGGGTCGAGACCGGGTCGCGTCACGAGTCCGAGAACCGTGGCGGGATGTCCCATCTGATCGAGCATCTGGTGTTCAAGGGGACCGCCACGCGCAGCGCCGAGGCCATCGCCCGCACCATGGACTCGGTCGGCGGCCAGATGGACGCCTTCACCACCAAGGAGCACACCTGTTTCTACGTCCAGGTCCTCGACGAGCACCTGCCGCTGGCGGTCGATCTCCTGACCGACATCCTCCTGCATCCGCTCTTCAACGCCGACGAGCTGGAGCGCGAGAAGTCGGTGGTCCTGCAAGAGATCAAGATGGTGGAGGACACGCCCGACGACATCATCCACGATCTGTTCGCGGGCCAGATCTGGGCGGGGCATCCGCTGGGCCGTCCGATCCTGGGCAGCCGTGAGGCGGTGACCGGGTACGACCGCCAGGCGGCGCTCGGCTACTTCACCGAGGAGTACGTGCCGCGCCGGGTCATCATCGCGGTCGCGGGCAACGTCACCCACGACCGGGTCATGGAGCTCTTCAACGCGGGCTTCCAGGGCTTCGATCGAGGTGCGGCCGACCGCACGGCGACCCCGGCCGTGCTCAAGCCGGGCGTGAACATCGTCAGCAAGACGCTCGAGCAGGTCCACGTGATCATGGGGTTCCCCGGCCTGCACCACTCCGCGCCGGAGCGGTACGCCCTGTTCCTGCTCAACGACATCATCGGCGGCAGCATGTCCTCGCGGCTCTTCCAGGAAGTGCGCGAGCGCGAGGGTCTGGTCTACGCGATCCATTCGGGCGTCCAGGCGTACGTCGACACCGGCACCCTCTACGTGTACGCCGCGACCGACGAGAAGAACTTCTCCAAGGTGCTGAAGTCGACGCTCAAGGTGCTGCGGGAGCTGAAGAAGACCGGCGTGACCGAAGAAGAGCTGCGCCGCGCCAAGGACCACCTCAAGGGCAGCCTGATGCTCTCGCTCGAATCGACGTCGAGCCGGATGAACCGGCTGGCCAAGCACGAGATGCACCACGGAACGTTCCTCTCGATGGACGCGATGCTGTCCGCCATCGATGGCGTTCGTCACGAGGAGGTGCAGGCGCTCATCACCGACCTTCTCGACGAGGATCGCCTCGCGCTGACCACGCTGGGCCCCCTGGACCGCCGCAACCTCCCCCGCGAGCTGCTGCACCACTGAACCATCGGCCGCCCTCGGGCCGAGCCCGCTCCACAAGGAGACGACTCCGCATGCCGTTGACGTATCGCATTGATTCCGACGCCGGAATGCTCCTCGTCGTCGGCGAGGGCACCATCAGCCAGGCCGAGCGCATCGAAGCGATCAGCGGGTGGCTCCGCCATCCCGAGTTCCGTCAAGGACTGAACACGCTCTGCGACTTCTCGGCCGCGACCTCGACGCCGACCATAGCCGAGTTGCGGGAGATCGTCTCGCTGGTCGACCGGCACGCGAAGAGGATCGGCAAGAAGAAGGTCGCCGTGATCGCGACACAGCCCGTCACGTTCGGCGTCGCGCGCCAGTTTCAAACCCTGGCCGATTCCGGGCCGCTCAACGTGAGCGTGTTCAGGGACCGACGGGCGGCGCTGGGCTGGCTGCACCTCGAGGGGCCATAGCCTTCCCGGCAAGCGCGGGCATGTCGCCCTGACGCTTCGGGCGATTGGCCCTGCTCGAGCTCGAGACTCACCGGAAATCTCGCGCCGGCGAGCGATCGTGGCTTGGCACAGGCATTGCCCCGTTTCCTGTCGTCGGCACTGCCGACAAGGAGGAAACGGTCATGGCCAAGCCACTGCTCGCCTTCGTCCTCGCCGCGTCGTTCCTCACGATGGGCGCCCCGACGGTCGTTCATGCGCAGCGGCTCGTCGTCGTCAACGGCCGGGTGATGAACTCGCAGGCGCTCGCGTCCTTGGATCGGGCCGCCTGCCAGCAAGTGCCCAATGGCTATTACTGGCTCGACACCAGCACCGGAGTCTGGGGCTACGCCGGCAACCCGGCTCCGCAAGGGCACATCTCGGACGGATGCCGTCAGGCGCGGCGCCCCAGCCTGTCGGAGCGCGGCATGCTCTACAGCCCGTACGACTGGGTCCGGTGACGCGCCATCTCTTCGTGCTACGCTCTGACCATGACGACCGTGCGCGAGCCCAAGAGTCACACGCTCGACGTCAACGGATTGGCGTTGCACTATCTCGACTGGGGCAATCTCGGCGCTCGGCCGGTCGTGTGCGTGCACGGCTACACCTCCAGCGCGCAGGCCTTCAACGCACTGGCACGACATTTCCTCGACCGCCATCACGTCGTCGCGCTCGACGTACGCGGCCACGGCGAGAGCGGCTGGTCGCAGTCCGGCGCTTACCAGTACAGCGATCAGGTCGATGATCTCGCCGCGGTTGTCGACAAGCTCGGACTCTCACGGTTCACGCTGCTCGGCACCTCGATGGGCGGCATCATCGCGATGGCCTACGCCGGAGCCCATCCGGATCGTCTGACGCGCCTGGTGATCAACGACATCGGGCCCGACATCGAGACGGGCAGTCAGCGCATCACGCAGATGGTCGGAAGCCGGCCCGACGAGTTCGCCACCCTGGACGACGCGATGGCCTACCGGCGCCAGATGTCGCCGATCGTCGCCAGCCGCGGCCCGGAAGATCAGCGCGAGCTCGCGCTCGGCGTGCTCAGGCAGCGGCCCGATGGGCGCTGGTGCTGGAAGATGGACCCGGAGTACATCCGGCAGCGCGTCCGGATCGGAGCGCCTCCGCGGCCTGCACTGTGGCCCGCTCTCCAGCGTGTGACCTGTCCGACCCTGGTGGTCTGGGGAACCGATAGCGACGTCCTCTCCGAGGCACAAGCCCGGCGCATGATCGAGAGGCTGCCGAAGGGCGAACTGGTCACCGTGCCCGGTGTTGGCCACGCTCCAACGCTCGTTGAGCCGGCGGTGGTCGCGGCTCTCGAGCGCTTTCTCTGATTCCGGCGCCGCACGCCTGAAAATACGCCGATCTCGAGCCTTCGGCCGCTACGGGTAGTACCCCGCCCGAACTCCCGCTTCCATCGTTAGCGGTTTTGCTCTATGGTGGGGGCGTGATCGACCGCTACACCCGCCCGGAGATGGGTCGGATCTGGAGCGAGGAGTCCAAATACCAGGCGTGGCTCAGAGTGGAGCTGGCGGTGTGCGAGGCGTACGCGCGGCAAGGTCGCGTCCCCGCCGACGCGATGGCTCGCATCCGGCAAAAGGCACGGGTCGACATCGCCCGGATCCTCGCGATCCAAGAGCGCGTCAAGCACGAGATGATCGCGCTCTTGACGAGCCTCGAGGAGCAGGTGGGCGAGGACTCGCGGTTCATCCACATCGGCCTGACCACGAATGACGTCTGGGACACCGCCACCGCGCTACAGCTCCGTGACGCCGCCGATCTCCTAATCGCGGGCCAGGAGCGGTTGCGCGAGGCGCTGGGCGACCTCGCGGTCCGCCACAAGGACACCCTGACGGTCGGCCGGACGCACGGCGTCCACGCCGAGCCCACGAGCTTCGGTCTCAAGGTCGCCGTCTGGTACACCGAAGCGGAGCGCAATCTCGAGCGGCTACGCCGGGCGCGCGCGACGATCTCGGTCGGCAAGCTGTCGGGCGCCGTCGGGAACTTCGCCCACGTCGAGCCGGACCTCGAAGCCGAGGTGTGTCGCGAGCTCGGGCTGGAGGCCGCGCCGGTCTCCACCCAGATCGTCCAGCGCGACCGCCACGCCGAGTTCTGCGCGATGCTCGCGGTGGCCGCCGCCTCGCTCGAGAAGATCGCCCTCGAGGTACGTGGACTCCAGCGGACGGAAGTCCTCGAGGCGCAGGAGCCCTTCGGCGAGGGCCAGAAGGGCTCGAGCGCCATGCCGCACAAGCGCAACCCGGAGCTGGCCGAGCGGATCTGCGGTCTGGCCCGCCTGGTGCGGACCAACGCGCTCGCCGCGCTGGAGAACGTCGCCCTGTGGCACGAGCGCGACATCAGCCACTCGTCGGTCGAGCGCATCATCCTGCCGGACTCGACGATCGTGCTGGACTACCTCCTGCACCTGGCGACGTTCGTCGTCGAGGGGCTCGAGGTCGACGCGGCCCGGATGGTCGAGAACCTCGAGCTGAGCCACGGCCTCGTGTACTCGCAGCGCGTGCTGCTGAAGCTCACCGACGCCGGGCTCCCGCGCCAGACCGCCTACGAAATCGTCCAACGTAACGCGATGCGCGCCTGGAAGGAGCGGCGGCCGTTCTTCGAGCTGCTCGCGGCCGATCCGAAGGTGACGGACCACCTCTCGGCCGACGAGCTCAAGACCTGCTTCGACCCGGCATTCTTCCTCAGAAACGTCGACGCGATCTTCAAACGCCTGGGGCTCGCCCGGTGACAGCGAGAGCGAGGGTGCCGATGAACGTCGAGACGCGCGAGAAGCTCTACGAGGGCAAGGCGAAGATCGTCTACGAGACCAACCGGCCCGGCGAGATCATCCAGTACTTCAAGGACGACGCCACCGCCTTCAACGCCCTGAAGAAGGGGACCATCGTCGGCAAGGGCGTCGTCAACAACCGGATGTCGGCGGCGCTGTTCGAGCGGCTGGGACGCGCCGGGATCCCGACGCACTACCTGGCCACCCTGTCGGACCGCGAGATGCTCTGCCAGCGCCTCGACATCATCAAGATCGAGACGATCGTGCGAAACGTCGTCGCCGGGAGCCTCGCGAAGCGGACAGGCCTCGAGGAGGGCACGCCGATCACGCAGCCGATCGTCGAGCTCTACTACAAGTCGGATCCCCTCGGCGATCCGATGCTCAACGAGGACCACGTGCGGATGCTGAAGCTCGCGTCGCCCACCGAGGTCGCGTGGATGAAGCGCACGGCGCTCAAGATCAACTCGATCCTGAGGCCGCACCTGGCGCGGCAACGGCTTGTCCTGGTCGACTTCAAGCTCGAGTTCGGCCGCCGCGGCAAGAGGCTCATGCTGGGCGACGAGATCTCCCCCGACACGTGCCGGCTCTGGGACAGTCGGAGCAAGGAGCGGCTGGACAAGGATCGCTTCCGCCGCGACATGGGCGGCGTGGAAGAGGCGTACCAGGAGGTGTACCGTCGGCTCGTCACCGGGGACGCATGAGAGCGCGCGTCCTCGTGCGGCTCAAGCCGGGTATCATGGACGTGCAGGGCGCGGCGGTGAAGCGCGCGCTCGCCGGCCTCGGATTCTCGGAACTCAACGATCTGCGGGTCGGCAAGGTCATCGACATCGACCTGAACGAGCCGACGCCGGAGGGCGCGCACGCGCGCGTCGGCGAGATGTGCCGGCAGCTTCTGGTCAACCCGATTCTGGAGGACTATACGATCGAAACCGTGGATGACCTTGCCCCGCGCGGAGCCGCACGCTAAGATGAGTGCCTCATGAGATTCGGCGTCGTCGTCTTCCCCGGCACGTGGAGCGACTGCGATTTTCACTACGTCATCTCCGAAGTGCTCCATCAGCCCGTGCGCTACGTGTGGCATCGCGAGCGCACGCTGAACGAGCTCGACTGCGTGATCCTGCCCGGCGGCTTCTCGTACGGCGACTATCTGCGCGCCGGTGCGGTGGCCGGCCGCTCGCCGGTGGTCGAGGCGCTCCGCGAGTTCGTGTCGGGTGGTGGGCTCGTGCTCGGGTCTTGCAACGGATTCCAGATTCTGTGTGAGGCGGGCCTGCTGCCGGGTGTCCTCACGCGGAACGAGTGCCTCCAGTATCGCTGCCAGTCGAGCCACCTCGTCGTCGAGAACGTCGACACGCCGTTCACGCGAGGGCTGCGGGCGGGTCAGGTGCTGACGATGCCGATCTCTCACGGGGAAGGCAAGTACTACGCCGACCCCGAGACCCTGGCGCGTCTCAAGCAGCAGAACCAGGTCGTCTTCCGCTACGCGGACGCCAACGGCCGGATCACGAAGGCGAGCAATCCGAACGGCTCGCTGGACAACATCGCGGGGGTCGTCAATCCCGAGGGCACGGTGCTGGGCCTGATGCCGCATCCGGAGCGCGCCTCCGAAGCGGCGATGGGCGGCGCCGACGGGCTCCTGATGTTCCAGTCCCTCCTCGGAAGCCTCGTCGAGGATGGCAGCTTCCTCAAGCGGTAACCTGGGTTGACGGGGGCCGAGCCGAAGGTCACGCTCGACCTGGCCCTGGACG
>Ga0137396_10001188_pt1 | contig 13454 bp, 13 predicted proteins | sample czc16metaG_FD_108284 | JGI IMG/M metagenome (GOLD analysis project Ga0137396, IMG submission 108284) | Vadose zone soil microbial communities from Angelo Coast Range Reserve, California, USA - czcobulk3.16 metaG | ecosystem: Environmental > Terrestrial > Soil > Vadose zone | place: USA...
CACAATCATCACATTCAACGGTGCCCACCATCTCGTTGTAACGAGTGACCCCGGCGCGAATCGAACGCGCAACCCTCAGCTTAGAAGGCTGATGCTCTGTCCAATTGAGCTACGGGGTCGATGGAAAATCAATAAAAACTCCGTATATCACTTCCGCTGGGCAACCATTTCGGCAACCACCCACCAAAATTAAAAACGCCGAGTGAGCAGGCTTCCACACCTCAACGCTCGGCGTTTCCACTCTTGCGAGTGCAGAAAGTTTTGGTTTAGTGGAAGATGCTCATTAAGTCATTCGAAATATACGGAACCCGCAGAGTGAAAACAAACGACTTCATCCGAATCCGCCTGGGCGACACCCCTAAAATCTGCGCCAACTTGTAATGTGCCAAATAAAGTTTGAAGTCACGTGCTTCAATTTGTCCGCCGAAACAGAGGCCCGTACTTCTTCCGAGGTCGAAGACGTGCCCCCAACAGGGAGTGACGTGAATCCGACACGCTCGCTTATTGAAATTTCCGCGCCGCCAATTGCAAGACGCAAATCCGTCCCCCCACCTATGTTCACCCCCATCGAGCGCACATCCAGGGGCTAAAATCGGATAAACATCCGCATGAAAAAGCACAAGTCCGGCCTGTACAGGAATCTGTCTATTGTTACGAGTCCGGAGATGAAATAATACGCGCCTGTCTGCGAAAAGGGCATACAATCGCCACTTCTACACTGATTTGCTCTCTTCTCACTCACTTTTTTGCACTGCATATGACGCTAACGCCTTCAACAGCTCATTGCCTTCGGGCATCCCCGACCGGGCACCATCCCCCGCACCTCTTGGCAACGAGGCAACGAAGCCAACAACCGGTTAGAATGGCGGTTCCTCATCGGTCTGTTGCGTTGTTGCCGAGTTGTCTCCGTTGCGTTGTTGTGTGTGTTGTCTGGTGAGGGTATCTGGTGCTACACCAGAGGTTTCGTAGTCCCCATCGTCTGTTAGAGTCACCAGGCCCTTGCTTCTTAGCTCCTGCAAGTCTTTGTGGACAGTTCCCCTCCCACGGCGAAAATCTTTCCCGACGCCGTCGCACACGCGTTTCAGGCTCGATTTACCAACAGCGCGGAGATACTTCAGCGCGTTCCGCTGTCCGTATGGCAAATGAATTCCGCTACTATCTCCGACCTTCTGCCACGTGCCGATTGACCAATCCATAGTCAGCTGAATAATTGCGTCCTCCACATCACGACCGCAAATGTGAAGTTCAGCTTCGTTCTTACCGCGATCCCGGTATAAACCGAGGGCTGTATCCACGACCGCACCTTTGGCGGTGGAACCCAGAATATCAGCGACCGGGTCGCGCTTTTCCGGTACCGCCTTCCGATGGTGGTCGATTACCAACACAGCCGCCTGAAGCTCATGTGCTGCGGCTTGAATGGGTGACAGGGCGTTGGTCATCTCTTGGACATCGTTCTGGTCGCCGGAAAAAGTCCGGCTGAAGGTGTCGATGATGGTGAGTCGATACTGGTTGTCACGAATCAGTTTTGCGAGGATTTCCGACCCGCCGCCGCTCAGGTCTCCGATATGCTTCCGGAAATCGCCCATAGTCAGGAAGTCCGCCAAACGGTTTCCTTCATCCCATCTCTGCCTTTGCATCCGCTCCTTCAATCGCCAGGGAGGGTCTTCGGTAGCAATGTATAGCCCCGGTGCGCGCTCAACCTTCTCGTCGAATACCTTTCCTCCGTGAGCGACGGCACAGAGCATCTGTAACCCCAGCCAACTCTTGCCCAGTTTCTGGCTACCCCCAAGAGCGGTCAGACCGACCCGGAGCAGGTTGGGAATTACCCACGGCGGTTCGGGAAACTCCCCTGTAAGTATGTCCTTGGCCGACCGCATGTTGTAACGCAGTCCTCTCCCTTCACCGTCAAAAGCATTGCCAACCAAGTAGTCAGCATCCTCCGCCGTTATTCCCTTTCGGATGAGGGCGTCGCACAGATCACGCTGCACTCGGGCGATATCAGCAGCCGTGATTTGCGGCGTATTCTTTACGACTGTGGCAACAGCGTCGAGGTAGAACCTGTATTCCCCGTTCGTGCTCCCCTCGATGCCATCGAGCGCGTACTTAATCGACTTCTTCACGTTCTCGGCGTAACTTTTCGAGGTCAAGGCAGGAATTGTCGTTCCATCGTCAAGAGCCATTATGAGGCCTCCGAACCGAAAAGGACGTTCTGTGCGTTCTTCTCGCGCTCGAACCGCAGTACTTCCTCTATTCCCCATTCAAGCAACCCCAAGGCGAGTTGCGGCTCGTATTCCCTATAGCAGAACGGTTCGCCGTATTCCAAGATGTACTCACGGCTCGTGATTAGTTTTTGGTGCGCGCCATCTATATGAACGAAATCCACCTCCACCCATTTGAACTTGTACTCGGGGTTCAGGAGGAGCGCGGCATTGATAGCAATTCCGTGTGTCTGGCGAAGAACGTGCTTATCCGCCGTTCTCTGGGTGGTGAATCGACCTTCCCCATTCGTGTCCAGGAGACCGATAAAGAGAGGACGAAACGGGGTGTTGAGCCGAACCCGATACTTGTTGGGCTTCCGGGTTGGAATTAATTCGGGCAGATTCGTATCTTGGTTCTGCATAACGTATGACCTTCCTGCCCTCGTCGGGTTCGTACCCTGCGAGGGCACTCTATTTTTTAGGAAACAAAAAGCCGGTGAGGAAATGGTGTGAAAACCTCAACGGCTCTTCTGATGCGCGCAACATGTCTGTTTCTCTCGCCATTTTTTTGATGAAAGATGCAGAAATTCGCAGCTATTTGTAAGGATGATTGCTTCCACTAAATCGGAAGATTACTTCCGATTCTTGTCCCTCCAGATTCTGAATTGCCGGATAAATGACTCACCCTTCAGGGGGTCGAGAGCAAACTCTTTTGTAGTTTTATCGTAGGCCTGCTCTTGACTCCGAAGTTTGTCCCATTTCTTTTGAAAGTATACAAACATCTTGGCCGTATAAATTCGGTTCGGCAGGTACTGTTTTCCGCGGGCAGCCAGAATGTTGCTGATTACCCTCACGGCTTTTTCCGTTCGCTGCCCCCGTAGCGCCTCCGCGCGCTCGCGGGATGGCAGTTGCATGATTTTTTGTTGGCGCGCAATTGCGCGGCGAGCAACTTCGGCGAGTCTCCTCCTTTCCTCTTTGTGCGGCCTCATACGGATGGCTATATAAAAATCCCCCGATGGCTGCGCGGGCTCTCCTGAGCCCTACCCCGAAGGACGCCATCGAGGGATGATGGAATGCGTATGTGGGAGATTAGCACACTCGTAATGTAGATTATAAGGAGCAAAACCTCAACTACCACGCAAGAGAGCAGCGGGTGAGTTTGAATCCGGGATTTACTTTTCTTACCTTTTGGTTGTCACAACCGGGAGATGCATTGATGGAGAAAAAGACGCCTGACCAATTACACGAACATTTATTGGAACTGCTCGGTGGTACGAAGACGCCCACCGCGGAAGAATTCAAGCAATTAATCGTAAGCCTTGATAGCCACAGAATTCTGGCGAAGGTCTTCCTTCTGGAAGGTACCCCGTTCGTGTTCGAGAAGAGCCCCATGAAGTATGTCGTTTTTCGAGAACAAGTGGCGGATAGATTCGGCGTCGGCTCGCAAGATGTGTGTATTGTCGGAAGCGCAAGACTTGGATTCAGCCCTTCTGTACACGTTTTCGGCAGACCATTTAGCCAAACTTCCGACGTTGACGTGGTGATAATCTCCGATGACTACTTCTATAGAGGTTCCCGGGATATATTTACCGAATTGAATCGACTCACTCCTTCTGTATACGCGGTCAGGCAGTTCCTCGATGATGGAAAGAATCAACTGAAGAATGCCCCAGTTGTCCGATTGCCTGATTGGAAGGACGTAAAAGAAGCAATTCGCAATTTTGTTTTTGAAAATTTTAATCCGGGACTACTTCCTCAAAATCACTTATTGCGTAAAGATATATTCGATAAGATTAGCTCGACGGCGGCGCTTTTCCTCGCCCTTGAACCGAAAGTGTTCGTTTCAAAAATCCGTTGCAGGATATTCAGGAATTGGAAGGCGGCGGAGGATTATTATGCCAACGCGTTGCGCGAAGCGCGCAACGTCTTATCAGGTACAGCTGAGGTGCCGCCCGATACTGATATGGACGAGGAGGGTTCCGGAACGCATTCAACGGTAGACACGATAAAACCGGTGGCTTAGAATGGTCTAAACGGCGAAGATATCCTGAATCCCGGGTTGTTCTGGTGACTCCACCTCAGGATTTCCGCTCACCCTGGGGGGATATCTGCGCCTTTGCAAATCCCTAATGTCGGTTACCACGGGGGTTTGAAAGCGGCAAGTAGAATTACGGCGCAGTGAAACTTTCGGTTTCTATGTGGGCTTTCTATCAGATTTCCCAGGGCGACTCGACCAGCACTCTTTTGTTACAAACCCAAAAAATTGCAATTTCCAGCCTTCTCAGCGTCGGCATGATAAGCTCGACGTATCGCCGATGGAGTGGATTGTCTGGCAAGGCTATTGCTGACCTTACCTTTATTCCACGACCTCGTCCAGGGAGGACTGTTATCGCCTTGTACAGCGCCTCCGCCACATGGATTCTCGTCTGTGCGCTATTAAAGGGAAGTCCGTATCGAGCACTGGTAACGCGGGAGCTTGTCTCACCTTTAGCTTCCACGTGTAGTACTTCCGTGAAACTCCTCTTTCTGACCCCAATGATGTCAACACCCTTCTCTGTTGGTTTCAGCGCTTGACGGATCGAGTATCCTCTCTCTTCCAGGTACGCACATACGACGTTAATTACATCTGACTCGTTTAATAGCATTATGTCCGTGCGGTAGCGCGAAAGTGTGATGAAAGCAAATGTAAGGGGAGTAGTTTTGTGATATCGATTTCCGCCGAGAGTGAGAATCAGTTACCTCATCAGGATTAACTTCTTCGTCTCGATGAAGTCTTTTGTCTGCAACCTGAAGAAATAGACGCCAGTGGAAAATTGCTCGGCGTTCCATACCGCTTCGTGCTTTCCTGGCAGCTGTCTACCCTCTACGAGCGTCGAGACAGCTCTGCCCAAGAGGTCAAAGATTTTCAAGCTAACCGTCGCTTCTTTCATCAATTCGTATTGTATCGTGGTGGTGGGATTGAAGGGATTCGGGAAATTGGGAAGGAGTCGAAAGCTTGTGGCTGCGGGTCGCCCGTCATTCACGCTGGTTACTCCAAGTTCGCCGTTGGAGTTTGCTCGTTGAGCATAGATAGCACCATACAAACCCTGTTCCCAGCAGACAATCGTAGCGCCAGTTGTATCGCCGACAATTTGGGGCAAGCGTTGGTCACCTGAAGCAAAGCAAATCGGAATGCCGCTTAGCCTCCACTTTAATGCTCCTGCTGAGTCCACCTGCTGTGCATATATATCAAAGTTCGTGCCAGTACGATAATCTTCCCATGCGATGATTGCGCCACCCTCATGATTCGGCGTGATGACCGGTGAAGTCTGGTTATACCTTGCGGCGGCGAGTAAGACGCCGCCGGATGTCCATTTTACCACGCCAGAGGAGGTAACGCGCTGTGCATAAATATCAAGCTTAGTGCCAGTACGATAATCTTCCCAAGTGATGATTGCGCCACCCTTCATGTCGCCGACCATTGCACCCACGAACTGGTTGTTGGGCTCTGTACAAATTGGAATACCGTCTACGGTCCATTGCTCAACACCCTCTGCCCTGACGTGTTGTCCGTAGACATCATAATTGGTGCCACTCCGATAATCTGACCACGCAAGAATTGCGCCACCCATTTTGTCGCTCACGATAACAGGGTCCTCTTGGTTGTATATCGTTGTGCATACTGGAATGCCATCAGTCATCCACTGGACAACACCTGAAGAATTTATGCGCTGGGCGTAGATGTCAAAATCGGCGCCGCTGCGATAGTCTGACCACACAATTATTGCCCCACCGGCTCCATCTGTCACGATTCTCCACGAATCTTTAACGTTTCTCGCAGTGCAGATTGCAGCACCGCTCGCATTCCAGCGTACTTCACCCCCGGAACTAATCCGCTGAGCGTATAGTTGGTTACCGTAAATGTCGTTGGTGTCACGGTGATCTTCCCACACTATGATAGCACCTCCCGAATCATCACTGGCGATGGTAGGGTACATTTGGTTTTTGACCGCCGTGCAGACAGGGATGCCATTTTTCAGCCATTGTGCTTCCCCCGAGGCGTTGATTCGCTCGACATAGATTTTATAGACGCCTCCACTGCGCCCGTCTTCCCATGCAACAATCGCGCCGCCGACGCCATCACTCACGAGGGCGGGATAGTCTTGGTTGTTTGCCGTCGTGCAAATAGCAGCCCCGTTTATGCCCCACTGCATTATACCCGAGGCGTTGACCCGCTGCGCATATATATCGCCACCGCCCCCAGCAATAATTGCGCCGCCCGCCCCATCGCTAACAATGTTCGGATATAGCACTCTGCCTGCCCCGATGCCAACTGCTACGCCGCTATCGGGTACATTTGACCATTGTGCATATATCCAGGGAGAATTGACGAGCGTTATGAACAGCAAGGCGAGGATGATAATGTTGGCGCAAATTCTATCCTTCAGGGCCAACGAAACAAATCCCGCCGTCTGTGCTGACAAGCCACTTCGATGGCTTTTCCTCTTGGACAAAAACAGGATGATTAGCCCCATGTTGTTACCTCATTCATTTACTTGCGAAGACAGTGCATCGACAGCCGTACATCGATTCAAGTATGGCATCAGGGTCACCTGGATAATCAAGTTCGTCCCCGTTACTCAATATGAATTTTTCATTCATCGGTACTTCAACGCCATCGAGGGAAGCATGTAGGTCTCTCACATCACCATCCCTCATCGTGACCCAGGATTTACGACTAAACATCATCGACTCCCTTGCAGCTTTAATATTCTGATAATTAATGCAGAAGTTCGATATTGTCTGGGCTATCTGAGAGCTTGGAACTGATTCATCATCGTGGATAACCCGCGCGATGCGTTGCCTCAATTCGTTCAGAGTCTCGTTCCACCGAAGTCCGTGGCAAAGCTCATCGTATACGGCATCGACGTGGGTGTGAGGTATCAGCTCCATCTTCTGCAATATTTTCCTTACACCCTGCTTCACGTCATCCTCAAGCGGTGGGTATATTATACCGGCTTCGGTGTACCCGGTAAAAAAATCATCAAAACCCTGCTTCATCACTTCGAGGAGTTCTGGGCTGCATTGTTCCATGAATCTCCCAAAATCGAGCGTCAATCCGGCGAGTAACACAAAAGCCCTGGTGACTGTCTCCAGAAGGCCTTGATCCGTTGCGGAGCCAATCCTGTCCAGTATTTTATCTGAAGAAGTTTCGTCCGAGCCTGGAAATCTATTACGTCTTACTCTGTTCCTTTTCGAGCCTCTTCGCCTCTACGAGGTCGATCTTTGCCTTATAACCGTGTTTTAGTAACAGGTGTAAAAGGTTGTTGCCATTCAAGAGAGTAATCGGTTTTCCTCTCGCAAACTCATAAGCGTCCGCTCCGTAGTGGGAGGTTGTAACCAAGATGCCTTTCATAGCCCCCTCGTTCATCAGGGTGCCAAAAAGATCTCGCACGGCGGAAACCCCCACGACATTCGTATATCGTTTCGCTTGGATGACTATCTTTCCGCCTCTTATAGGGTCAGTGTCAAATGCGACGGCATCAACCCCTCCGTCACGGCTCGCCTGAGTAATCTTCACTTCACCGCCAGCAGGTTTAAACTCTTTTTCGAACAATTCTCTGATTAACTGCTCGAATTCTTCCCAATCCATTGCAGCAAGATTCGACGCCTCACTCAGTCCCTCCGCGACTTCATGAGATTGCACAAACCTCTTGTCTTCCCGATTGATGGAGACGATTGCTGCAACTGGTGTAAGCCCATGAAGCTTCGTGCTTCCAATGCCCCTAAGTGTATGAAAACAACTCCTGGGGTCAACTTTGGACAAGTCAAGTTGTAGGAATTCAGGTCGAGTAGTTTGAAGTGAGAGGATACATGGTCTGGTCTCTTTGCCAGTCGCCTTGCTAATTGAATTTACCCATCCGTTCATTACTATGGTATTGACGAACTCATTAGCGTCGTGTTGGAACAGTTTATAGATGCACATCAACACGATTTGATAAATAACACTGTCATAAAGTTTTTCTCGCTCCCGCTCGCTAAGCGGAATTTCATTAATCGTTTCCTGAGTTTGATTCACCTTCACCGCTTTGATGGTTGGGAGGTCTGTGGGCGATGGAAGCTCCAGGTCAACGACTATCATCTTCGCGATAGGCTCGTAATCCACCTCATTATTTCTGGTGTGCAAGGGTGAATAATCGAGCCTTTCCAAGACCCTTGAAAACCAAAAAGCGACCGATTGAGGGTGGCTTATGTCAAATACCGCTCTGTACCTGTCCACGTAGGAATTAACTTGGTTTTGTTTCTCGATGAAGGTCGACCGGCTCTGCAACCAGGAAAGATGAGCCGCCTCAAACCCTTTTTTCAGGATTAGATTCTCATCTTCTATATCCATTTTTTGTTTTTTCCATAGTTCATGAGCTTTCTCAAATTGCTGGTGTCTAAGTTCCTGTTCTCTTCTCTTGTGAGAAGGCAGAAGTACGTCCAGAAACTTTCGTGGCACTCGGAAAGTATCATCTGTAGGCTTGGGCTCTTGTGGAATTTCTCTCACAGCGAGTGGCCGTGGCTCGGGTGTTGAAAACGGCGCAAAATCTTTTAGCGCATCCCATCCGAGCTCATTTTTCTTACTTAAAGAACGCACCAGGATTTCTTCAAGTGACTTGAACTTTTGTTCGAGAGTGATATTAATTTGCTGGAGAACTTCTCTGATGATGTCTTTGTCAAGTTTGAATGAAATGGTGGTATAAGTATGCAACGGCAACTTGAACTGCCTTGATAGGTTTGCGCTCTTGGCGTTCTTTATGACCACAACCGCCTTGTACACAAGTTCACTCCAGTTATCAGCAGTCACCATTTCAATCGGATTGCCGTGCAAGTTTTCAATATTAATAGTATAGCTCATGGCATTCTCATTCTCGTTCCACGGTGATTCAGTAGATACGCCTGCGTTTGCGGTGGCAAGCCAGGTCGAGGGAGTTTGCCACGGAAGACTGAGACAGACGGTAAGTTTCTGGGGTCATCTTGGCTCTTTCGGAATTCGCATTTTGCTGAAATTACAGATATTCGGAGTTTGAGCCAGCAAGACCATTTCTTTCCTCCATCATTTCTATCGTTCGAATCGGTGCAAGAATTCTGAAGGGTGACGATGCCTTCCGCTCCTTGTATTTGCACCCACGGAGGTCTGCCATTTTCGCTTCTCCAAAAATCAGGAGATTGGGTATGCTTTTCTAAAGAACTCGACTATTTTCATTGGATGAGCATGTAGGTTCTTTAGTGATGGATTCCTCGCCTTTAGGTGACTAATTTCAGCTTTCTCGAAGCCATAAGCCGTTCCGGCGATATCGGGGCAATTGGCTGAATTCTTCCCGAACTCTAACTTATCCAAATTAGTTCGCCAGTAGCGAAAGCCCAAGAATCGGATTGTATTCGCATTCCGAATGAGTACCTGAGCGCGGGCGAGCGTTTGAGGGTCATCTTCCTTGTCAGTGATTCTGAGGCTATAGGCAACCCGCTGAACATGACTCCTATCTTGAGTTGGGGCGTATGGACAATTTCCCCCACGGGATGGAAGAATCCCAAGCTGGCCATGTATATGGACGATTGGGATATCAAGAATCGCCTGCTTTCTCTCTTGTTCTGAATTCCCGAAGAACGCCGCCGTGACCGTGTCGAAATATTCCTCAAAAGACCTGTCATAATTAAATGTGATGAAAGAATACTGTTCAGGATTGACAGGTTGTTGCAGCCTATGCAAATGTTCAAAAAAATATCTATACCAGTCATCATCTATTCCCGGCTTCAACAATTCGGATTTCTTTTCGAACTGGACGAGGGCAAAAGCGATGGCCAACTTCCCTAACTCCAAGAACTGGGGGTGTTGATTGAGCAAGTCATCAATCGCGATAATGTTTGACTCCCTAATCCTCTTTTCAAACTCATTCATCTCCCTCGGTAAGATTCCAAGGCTCTCGAAGTCACCCTTCTTGAGCCTCAAGATTTCAAGAATTTGAGGTACAAGTTGATATCCAGTGGGCAAACCATATGGTTGACTTGCACCCGCTCCGAGAATGAATACAGTTCTCATAACGATTTCTTGAACAAGGGATTACCATCTCCTGTTACGACGAACTCAAAAAAAACCCGTAGGCGGCTTGCTGAAGGCTACTCCCTACGGGTTCTTTCCATTCGCGGCGAATGGATAAATTTGTACCTACACTATCTCGTCATCTCCTCAGCAAGCCAGACTCAAATTTAATCGAAATGGAGCCGAGAATCAAGCCTCTCAAGGAAGTATTCTTTACCCCAATTACACACTGATAGCGAGTGGTAAGCCGTTAACATCATCCTTGTTCATAAGTTGGACAGATTCCTGGGGGAATAATCTCCGTAAGCGTCGGTGAATTTCTCCTCTACCTGTTCTCGCAAGCTGTGATTACTTGGAGAAATTTTCCTGGGAGTTATGTTCAATTCATGGCGTTGTCACAAAGAGACTTTCACATTCAATAAAGATGCTCCTCAAGTGTGTTGTAGTGGGTTCACCGTCCCGTATCGAAGATTCTGCCCTTCCCGGGTGCAGTGAAAGTGTACAATCGTCTCGATCGCAGGTTTTTATGAGGTCTTTCCTCCATGCGGACACACGGCCCATCTAATCATCGGTTGCTTTGTCGTTTTCCGCCCGCTTCACCTCTTCCTTGTCACCTTGTTGAATCTTCTCCTCTGGATCCGGTGGTTTTCCGGGAGGTTGAGACGCCGTGCCGGATTCCTCCATTGGTGCCGTAGAAGCTTGGTGAATATTGTTCTGAGGCGGAGTCGCGATGAATGATGAGAGGGGTGAGTTCTGAGGTTGAAACGGGTTGAACTCAAATAGCTTTCTGTAAGCTGAGGCCGCATCCTGCCACTGGGGGAGGATAAACCCCAGGTCCGTTAGATTCTTCATCAGAGGATTACTAATGTATTTATCGATACCTGCTAAGGAATCGAGTACGGACCCAATCTTTAGAGCATCAAAATCAAAGCGCGGCTGTTGAAAGGACGTCAACGCATCATACGCAATTAAGCCAATTTTTTCATCATCCTTTCGAATAGTTCGTACCTCCTCTATGGTCTCACTCTTTATTTTCGGCTGGAGCTTCTGCTTGGCATATTCCAAGAATTTGTCCGCGTGGTAAATCAGAATTCTGATACCTGTTTCATCAAAGAACTCCTTAATTAATTCCGGCCTTGGGTAAACAATCTCACCCCTGTGTTTGGTCCACCAGTCCTCCTTCCTATCATCAGTCACCAGTATGATAGGCTGAGGTGCCTCTCTTATTTTCCGTATCAGCTGTTTCCAAATAATCAAATCGCCGTAAATAGCCTTGTCACCCCTACTTTCTTTGGCCTTTGCGTCCAGATATCCGGGAGGAAATTTATTGGCATACCTCTCTTTTCCAGCCGCAAACAGCTTCGAAAGTTCCTCTTCGAGAAATTTGGCACCGACCTTGCCGTCAAACAGGGCACTCACTTCGGGGAGGATAGAGTCCGAGGCTCGAAGGTCAGGATGGGTTCCCTCCAATTTCGATATTTGCCGACTCGCATCTTCAAACGCCTTGTGCAGTGTTTCTGATATCCTCAAGGTGTCTATCAGCGGGTGCAGCTTGAATCCATTTATTCTTTCCTTACACGCGGTTTCAGCTTTGTTGAGTTCTTCTCCCAGCTTGGCATACGCGTCCCTTTGGTCGCGAATGACCTCGATTCGCCGTTCATGATACTCGTGTGCAGCCTGGTGAGTTATCCAAAGGCGAGCAGACAATCCCTGCAGCACCTTCAGAAACTCGGCGCGGGTCTTCGCAGTGTACCTATAGAGATTCAGTAGTACATTTGCGTCAACTGAGATAAGCCCTTTACCCCATGCGTCGTTGATTTCACTGTCCGCCGGTGGATAGTAGCCTATAAATTCATTCTTCACGTGTTACTCCGCAGAATTACTTGTACCAATGTACCCAACGTTGCTGCTAAACTCAAGGGGCGGTCGCTCCGGTGTGGTGGTCCGCCCCCTCATCGAGAAACTTCTCCTGCTATTTCAACTGTATTGATATTCTATTCACTGCCGAATGCAATCTCTCCGGTAGCAGATGAGAATAAACCTGCGTCACACCAATATTACTGTGACCGAGTAACTTCTGCACCTCGTATAGCGATACACCATCCTGCACGAGCCAGCTCGCAAATGTGTGGCGCAGACTGTGGAAGTGCAGCCGGTCATTCGATAGCTTCGCCCGATGAATATAATACTTAAACTTGTGGGAGAGCCAGCTGTCTGAGATTTTATTTCCACTTATAGTGAAAACATGTTCATCCACACTCTTGGCGTGCTTTCCATCCAGCAGATGAAATGCAACATCATTAATTGGAATTGTTCTTCGCTTCCCCTGCTTCGTCCTAAACGTTGGAGTGCTCTGAATATGAATGAGTTTGCGCGGCAAGTCCACTTCATTCCACTTGAGGTTTGTGATTTCGCCTCGCCTCATTCCGGTTAAGACAGCGAACACAATAATTTCCCTCAACCATGTCTCGGCAATTACCGAAATCAACTTTTGGAAGTCGCCCTTCGTAAAGAATATCGGCATCCGTTCCGGTACAAGTGTGAGTTTTATACCCTCAAGCGGATTACCCTCGACGAGTTTCCATCGTCGCGCAACGTTGAACGCCGCTCGCAATGTCCGGAGTTCAATATTGACCGTCACCGCAGAAATGGTCTCCAGTCTTTTAGTTCTGTATCTATCAATATCCTGCGCGGTGAGAGAGATAAGGTGACAATCACCTGCGATGACCTGGAAACGGGTTAGAGTACTCTTATAGATACCGACTGTTCCTCGCGAGTAGTTAGCCTCGGCGTATGGCAGGAATTCCTTGATGAATTCGGAGAGGAGTTTCTTTCTTGACCTGCGCGCGACATCGTTCTCAGCGAGCCTGAAGCGTTGAAGAAACTTTAGTGCCTCTGACTTGAGCCGGCTTCCGGTAGAGACCTTGTGCTTCTTCGACAGGTCATCGGTGTACCAGAGATAGTAGACCCCGTTTGACCGTTTGGAGAGGTACATCACCCACCTCACATTCTTGAGATGAGTGGCTACCAATTTGGCAACCAGCGAGAGAGGAATTACTGAAATACTGTTTCCCCGGCGCGAATCGAACGCGCAACCCTCAGCTTAGAAGGCTGATGCTCTGTCCAATTGAGCTACGGGGTCGATGCTCCCAACCCCCACCGGAAAGTTAACAACTTCGTCGCTAAGTGGCAGG
>Ga0137396_10001189_pt1 | contig 13454 bp, 12 predicted proteins | sample czc16metaG_FD_108284 | JGI IMG/M metagenome (GOLD analysis project Ga0137396, IMG submission 108284) | Vadose zone soil microbial communities from Angelo Coast Range Reserve, California, USA - czcobulk3.16 metaG | ecosystem: Environmental > Terrestrial > Soil > Vadose zone | place: USA...
CAGCGCAGATACAGCGGAAGTCGTCCTTGTACCTTTCCATCGGGTTGAAGGGCGAGGCTGTCTGCCAGGACGAGAGGGCTGAATTGAGCCCGCCGCCCGGGATGAGCAGCAGGGGGAAGCCGGAACCGACCTCTTCGTAGTGGATGCGGACGGGGCCTCTTTCGTAGAACGGCATGGCGATTCTCCTCCCTCAGCGAGTCGCCGTTACTCTAACTCACGGCGACGCTTGCTCGTGTCCCGGGTCTGGTGGAAAGCAAAGTAATTTTCAAACGCCCTTCGGGCGCCACGATCGCGCCCTCGGTGGCCGAAGTCAAGCGCGCCGCATCCTGCATGCGCGGTACTTCATCCTCCAGCTGGCTGAAGTCATTTGACTTCGACGCTCTTTCGGCAGATTCTCGGGCGCATCGCGCGACTCGCGTGGCACCCGACCTGATCGAGCGCCGCACCGACAGGACGAGGGCGATGAGGCGCAGCCTAAACCATCCGAGGAGAGGAGATGTCCATGAGGCCCTCCATTATTGGCAGAGCAGTCCTTATCGTGATCCTGCTGGCGTTCGCCGAACCTGCCGTGAATCAGACGTTGAAGGGACCAGTCTCGGACAAGCCCTTGGACGAGAAGTGGGCGCCTTCCAAGTGGGGGGCGAACGACAGGGCGGGCTCGGCCAACCACACGAGTAACTCCGCGAACATCGCGCGGGCGCTGGCCACCATCAAACAGAACAAGTCGATCACCATCGGCAAGTACTATCACCGTGAGGCGCCGGCCTTCGGGGCGCGCGGATGGCAGATGAGCATTCCCGGAACGCCAACAGGCGGCCCCTTCGGCAAGAACGCCCTCATCTATCACGACGAGCTCGTGACCACCGAGATCGGCCAGATCCAGACCCAGTTCGACGGGCCAGGCCACATCGGCGTGAACACGTCGAAGGGCCCGATGATGTATAACGGCGTGATCGCCTGGGACGCCTACGAGCACGGCCCCGGCGGCCGCGTGCTTGGCATGGGTCCCCTGGGCGTGGAGCACCCGGGTGAGCTAGGCTTCGTCTGCCGCCTCGTTCTGCTGGACGCCGTCGCGTACAAGAAGTCCAAGGGCCTGATCCCGGCCGGCGCCGAGATGTTGCCGATCCCAAACAAGCCTGGCGATCCCGGCATCGTCACCGCGGACGACGTCAGGGGCATGGTCCAGATGCAGGGCCTCAAGGACATCGCTCGGGGCGACTGCGTGGCGCTACACACCGGCCAGGGGAACAGCTGGAGCAACGACCGCTACAAGTCCATGAACGCCGATCAGCGCAAGGCGGCACGCGACCTCTTCAACCAGGGTGAGCCCGGCTTCGGCATCAGCGCCTGCGAGTACATGGCCGCGCGTGATATCGCGCTGACCATGTGCGACACGTCCGCGTGCGACGCTCAGCCCTCGGGTGAGCTGGGTCCCGACTACGCCGTGCCCTGCCACACCGAGATGCAGACCCGTCGTGGCATCTGGAACCTGGAGAATGTCGACACGAAATCCCTCGTCGACAAGAAGATCTTCGAGGGCGCGTTCATCTGGGCGCCGCTGCGCATCATCGGCGCCACCGGCTCGCCCGGCAACCCGATGGTGCTCTACTAATCCAGGTTTAAATGCCTAACGGGGGAACTAGGGGCGGGCCGCTCAGGGGACGGACGGTGCTGTTCCTGTACCCTGAGCGGCCCATCAGACGCGGGTCACTGTCCGGTGTAGGTCACCTTCCAGATCACGCCTGACCGTGGAGTGGTGAAGAAAGGCGAGGGCATCGAGTAGTCGATGTAGAGCTCGCCATAGTCCACCACATACATGGTCTTGCCGTCGTTCGCGAAGACCACGTCGTTCGTCCGCTCGAGGCCGCCCCGGTTCTCGGGCTTCTGGTAGGCGTTCGGCCCCGGATCGCGGTTGCGCATGAAGTAGGACCACTTGACGCCGGCGGGCTGGAGGAACTCGATTCTGACGACGGCAGGCCACGTCGGCACCAGGCTCTCCGGCCCATTGTCGATGATGCCGAAGATCGCCGCGAAGATCGTGTCCTTGGCGGCAAAGCGCTCGTCGCCCCAGGCGATGCCGTCCATCGGATTGTTGGTGTCCCACTCGAGAACCGGATTGATGTAGCCGTTGGGGTTCGGGTTGGCGACGATCAGGGGCACGCCACGGATGCCCTCCACGTGAGGCGGAAAGCGATACGGCGGCATCTCGGGCACCCAGGGCTTGTCCCCGATGTAGAGGTTCGGGTATGGCGTATCGATCTTAGAGCCGTTGAAGGCCTTCAGCGAGAAACGCTTGTTGGTAACGAAGTTCATCCCTTCCTTGTCGGGGAAGCCGGCGTCCTGCCCCTTCTCGGTCACGATCCAGAGCTTTTCTGCGCCGTTGGCGATGCGCCGGTGTCCGAGGTCGTTCACGCCGTTGTCACTGACGGCAAGGGCCTTCTCGAAGCGGCTCCCCTTCGGACCAAACTTCACGCCGGACTGGTTCCGGAAGCCCATGGCGTAGACTTCCATGTCCTCGTGCTTGTACATCCCATCCGGCCCCTGCTTGTCGATCTTCACTCTCATGACCGACCCGCCGCAGGGCACCTGGGCTTTGATAGTCATGCCGGGCTTGGCCGGCACGCCTGCGGGCAGCAGTGCGCCGGTGAGACGCCCATCGGTCGACCGTACGTTCAGCCCTGTGTGGACGATGTCGCGGCAGACCGGATCGCGCGCCGTCTTGGGCAGCGCCGGATCGCCGTGCTTCTCCCAGAACGGGTCGATTTCGGCCGTCCAGCCATGATTGTCCGGGTCGGCGAAGCCGCTGTTGCTCGGGAATCCTTGTCCCCAATAGATGTATCCGTCCCTGCACGAGATGCCGCCGATCTGGTGATCGCCGATCGGGAGGTTGGTGATGATCTTCCGCAGTTCCCCGTTGACGCCGCTGATCTCCCAGATGTGCTTCGAGTACTCCGGAACGTAGACCTTGTTGTTCTCCGGGCAGTAGCCGATGGTGTTCATCACGAATCCGAACTTGCCGATGCCGATGTCCTTGAGGTGCTTGCCGTCCTTGTCGAACACCTTGACGTGGGGACCCGGGATCGGGTTCTTGAGCCGCTGGCCGCCGTACTCGTACTCGAAAGGACCGAAGAGATTCCCCGAGATGGCGACCCACACGTTGCCTTCTCGGTCCACGGTGGCGGAGCTCGGGGTGTCGAGTCCGGCCGTGAAGACCTCGACCTTGTAGCCCTTGGGAGCCATGATCTTGCCGGGGTCCGGCGTGACAGCGGTGCGGGGCACCCACCCGCCCGACTTGCCGGTTCCCGCGTTCTGCGTCCATGCCAACGGCGCCGACAGCAGGACGGCGGCGACCACCGTCGTGACAATCCTGAGAATCCTCATCGATGCTCCTCCTCGACGGTTCGGGTTGGGATCGTGAGCGCTACGAGGGACGCCAATCCCGTCTTCATCGACCGGCCCAGTCAGCGTCGGGAAAGGGTGCGGACAAAAGCTACGACGTCCCGGATTTCGTCGTCGCGAAGCTGCGCGTTCCAGGCGGGCATGGCGGCGTTCTTGCCGACGGCAGCACCTCCCCTCTGGATTACGGTGAAGAGATAATCGTCGGAGAGCTCGTCCATGAGCTGCCTGACTGCGAGGTTACCGACGTTGGGCCGGAAGGTCTTCGCCTCGCCGCGACCGTCCTCGCCGTGACAACCCGCGCAGTAGCGGAGGAAGACGTCCCGACCCTTCGAGGCGTTGCCGGCGGAGCTGTTCTGAGCGGTCACCGCGTGGGCGACCAACAGCGTCAGCGCGAGGAGCGCCAGCCCGGCGAGAGTTGCGTATCGCCACACCATGTCTTCGTCGCCCTGCGTTGACGCGACGTGCCGCATCAGCCGCCGGTGCGGCAGAGAATATATGGCCACGCTGCAGGTCGACGCAAGTGCGACACGCGGGCTGCGTTCCTTGACACCCCCTGGGGGCAGTCCTAAGATAACCTGCCTCTTCGAGAGGACAGGTTCCCGACCATGGAGATGCACCGCATGACGACCGGTCAGCGACGATCCGTCGGCGAGCCGCTTGGTGTGTGGCTCATCGGCGCGCGCGGGGCCGTCGCAACCACGACCATCGTCGGCGCCATCGCGCTCCGGCACGGCCACACCGGCACCGTCGGGCTCGTGACCGAGAGCGACCCGTTCCGCGCGTCCGGACTGGCTCCGCTCGACGCGCTCGTCTTCGGCGGCCACGACCTCCTCGACACGCCGCTGGTCAAAGCGGCGCACGCGCTCTGCCGCGACGTCGGGCCACTCGCGCCCGAGCTGGTCCGTCTGGTGGAGGACGAGCTGGCCGCAAGCGAGCAGCATCTACGACCGGCGCCCGCCATCGTCGAGGGGCAGCCGCCGCGCGAGTTCGTCAGCGCCGTCCAGCGCGATCTGGACGAGTTCCGAGCATCGTCGAGGGCTCGCCGCGTGATCGTCGTCAACCTGGCGACCACGGAGCCGCTGCCCGCAGCCGATGTCCTCGCGTTGGATCTGGACGGGCTCGAGCGCAGGCTGGACCTTCCGGGCGCCCGAGTGCCGACCAGCGCGCTCTACGCGTACGCGGCGATGGACATGGGCGTGCCCTACGTGAACTTCACACCGTCGGTCGGCGCCTCGCTGACCGGCCTCGAGGCGCTCGCCCAGCTCCGCGGTGTCCCCCATGCCGGGCGCGACGGAAAGACCGGCGAGACGCTCCTGAAGAGCGCGCTGGCTCCCATGTTCCGAATGCGTAGCCTGCAGGTGCGCAGCTGGGTCGGGTTCAACGTGCTGGGCAACGCCGACGGGCTGGCCCTCTCCGATCCCACCACTGCGGCGTCGAAGACAGAGTCCAAGGGCAAGGTGGTGCCCGCCATCCTCGGCTACGAGCCCCACACCCTCGTGCGGATTGATTACGTGCCCACGCTGGGGGACTGGAAGACCGCGTGGGATCTGATCCAGTTCGAGGGCTTCCTGAGGACGCCGATGACGCTGCAGTTCACGTGGCAGGGCGCGGACTCCGCGCTGGCCGCGCCGCTCGTCCTCGACCTGGTGCGCCTCGTCGATCTGGCCGCCTCGCGAGGCGAGCGCGGCGGACTCGGGCACCTGGCGTTCTTCTTCAAATCGCCGGTGAGCTGCGAGGTCCACGATCTGGCCGAGCAGTACGCACTCCTATGCCAACACGTAAAGGGCTCCTGACCAGCCTCCTCGAGTTGGTCCGCCTGCCCAACGTCTTCACGGCGCCCTCGGACGTGGCGATGGGCATGGCGGTCAGCGGCGTAGCGCTCACGTCGTCCCACGCCGCGCTCCTCCTGGCGTCGGCGTGCGCATACGCGGGCGGGATGGCTCTCAACGACGCCTGCGACGCGCCCCTCGACGCGCACGAGCGTCCCGAGCGCCCCATTCCCTCCGGACGGATCTCGCGGGCGTCCGCATTCGGGGTCGCCGCCGTCCTGCTCGGGCTCAGCGTCGGCCTGGCCGCCACCTCCGGCCCGCGGCCCTTCGTGGCGTCGCTCCTGCTGGTGGGCACCATCGTGCTCTACGACGCCGTGGCCAAGGGCACCGCCGCCGGCCCGCCGGTGATGGCGTCGTGCCGTGCGCTCAACGTCGGCGTGGGCATCGCGCTCGGCGCACTGGCCTGGTCCGCGCTCGGGGCGGCGGCCATCGTGTTCGCGTACGTCTTGGTCCTCACGCTGGTCAGCCGTTTCGAGGTCATGACCGCGCCCGTCACACTCGTCCGCGGTGCCGCGGTGGCCTTCGCCGTACTGCTGGCCGTCGCGGTGGCGCTGTTCGTCCTGGGATGGGGAGCGCGCGGCGCCGTCGGTGTCGTCTTCGTCGCGCTGCTGGTGCTTTGGATAGGGCCTCCGCTGCGCGCGGCGATCGCCGAGCCGGTGCCGAGACGGATCATCGGCGTCATCAAGGCCACCGTGCTGGGCATCATCCTGGTCGACGCAGCCTTCACCAGCGCGGCGCGTGGCCTGGTGGCGGGGGCCGTGGTGGCGGCTCTCTTCGTTCCCGCCTACGTACTCGGACGTCGCTTTGCCAGCGCATGAATCGTTCGTTCCGCTACGGGTACAACACCAACGGCTTCGCCCATCACCGACTCGACGATGCCTTTCGGGTCATGGCCGATCTGGGCTACGAGGGCTGCGCCCTCACGCTGGACCATGCGCACCTCGACCCGTTCTCCGACGATCTGGCGATTGAAGTCGAGCGCGTCGCCCGCTTGGCGCAGACCCTGCGACTCTCGCTCGTGGTCGAGACGGGCGCACGGTTCCTCCTCGATCCTCGGCGCAAGCACGAGCCCACGCTGCTGAGCGACGCCGCCGACGGCCGCCGCCGGCGACGTGACTTTCTGGAACGCGCCCTGGTGATCGCGCGGGATCTCGGCGCCCGCGTAGTCTCCCTGTGGAGCGGTGTGCCGCCGGCGGCAGCGCCTGACGTCTGCCGGCAGCGTCTCGTGGAGGGTGTAGAGGCGATCGCTCGCTGCGCAGAGGCGACGGGTGTCGCCCTCGGCTTCGAGCCCGAGCCGGGCATGCTCGTGGAGAGCGTGACCGACTTTCTCGACCTGCGCGCCGCGGTCGACTCACCGGCGCTGGGGCTGACCCTCGATCTCGGTCACTGTCTGCTCACCGAGCCCGACGCGCCCGAGAAGGTCGTCCGTCGCCTGGCCCCGATGCTCGTCAACGTCCACGCCGAGGACATGCGCCGGCCGGTCCACGAGCATCTCGCCTTCGGGCTTGGAGAGATGAGCTACGCCCCGATCCTCGCCGCCCTTCGCGATATCGAGTACAGCGGTCTGGTCGGCGTCGAGCTGAGCCGCGACAGTCACCGCGCGCCCGAGATGGCACGGGCCGCGCTGGCCTATCTGCAGGCCGCCGAGCAGGAGGGTGCGTGACCGCCGCGGCCACCCACACTCTGTTCGATGCAATCCTGAAAAAAGCGATCGATACGCTGGGCGCCGCGGGCGCCGCGGTCTACCTGGGCGACCCCGACCGGCCCGTGCTGAGGCTCGCCGCCACCCTGGGCCGGCGCGCCGCGGATGATGCGCCGTGGCCTGTCGAGATGGCGTGGGGCAAGGGGTCCGCCGGCGGCGGCGCGGCCGAGCCGGCGACCGAGGTCGAGAACGATCGCGCCATGCTGACCGTGCCGTTGCTCCTGGGTGAGGACGAGGTCGGGGCGGTCATTGTCTCGTCTGGAGCGCGCGTCTTCGGCGGCGTCGACACGGACGACCTGGCGCTCCAGTTTCGCGCGCTCGCCCGCGCGCTGGCGCCCGACCCGCTGACGGCGCTGCGTGACGAGCTCGCGCGCCGGATTTCCCCTCCCGCTCGCGAGTGGCTCGAGGCGGGCATCGCCGCTGCCGCGCGCGGCGAGCGTGAAACGATCCTGACGGCATTTCCGGCCATGGGGCGCCGGCTTGGACGCGAGCCCCTCGGCTCGCGGTCGGCGCTGGTCCCGCGCGATGTGGACCTGGACGTGCCGCTGCGCTCGTGGCGCGTCGACGACGCCGGCCGCGTCGCGCTGCTCTGCGGATTCGTCGGGGACGCCGAGACCCTGGCCCGCGAACTCTACTTCACCGGGGATCTTCGAGAGCGCTGCGGGGCGCTGCGCGGCCTGGCGGTGCTTGGCCGCACACCCGGCGCGATCGACGCCGTGCGCGACGCGGTCCGATCGAGCGCGGGGGAGCTGTTCGAGGCGGCCCTGGCCGACAACCCCTACGCGGGCCGCTTCCTACCGGACGACGAGTTTCGCCACGCCGTGCTGAAGGCCGCGTTCGTCGGTGTCTCGATCGCGCGCGTGCCTGGCGTCGAGGCGCGGGCCGACGCAGAGCTGTCGCGGATGCTGCTCTCGTACGTGACCGAGCGAGAGGTAGCGGGGCGGTCGGTGCCGCCGGACATCTGGCCGGTGGTCGCGCTGCATCCGACCCGCGGCCTGGCCGGGAAGCTCTGTGGATACCTGGAACATCCGGCGACAGCCCATCGCGCGGCCGCCGCGCAGGCGCTCGGCCGTATCGGCGACCGACGCGCGCACGCGTTCCTGAACGACCGGCTCGCCCGCGAAGACGACCGTACGGTCCGGCGCCTCCTCGAGCGCGCCCTGGCCTGATCCGAAACAGGAGGCCCTCATGAGGATCTTCGAGCCTCACGCCCACATGTTCTCCCGGGTCACCGACGACTACGAGCAGATGGCGCTGGCCGGCATCGTCGGGGTGCTGGAGCCCGCCTTCTGGATGGGGCAGCCGCGCACGTCGGTTGGCTCCTTCGTGGACTACTTCGACGCCATCATCGGCTGGGAGCGCTTCCGGGCCGAGCAGTTCGGGATCCGCCACTACTGCACGCTGTCGCTCAATCCCAAGGAAGCGAACGACGACCGCGTGAACGACGGCGTCTTGGCGCTCCTGCCGCGCTACCTCGAGAAGGACGGCGTGCTCGGGGTGGGCGAGATCGGCTTCGATGACATCACGCCCCGGGAAGAGCGCTACCTGGCCGCCCAGCTCGAGCTGGCGCGTGCGCACGACCTGCCGGCCCTCGTTCACACGCCCCATCGTGACAAGGTCCGCGGTGTCGAGCGGACGCTGGCCATCATGCGCGAGGTGAAATTTCCGCCGGAACGGGTGCTGATCGACCACAACACCGAGCAGACCGTGCCGCTGGTGATCGACAGCGGCTGCACCATGGGGTTCTCGATCTACCCCGACACCAAGATGGATGAGCCGCGCATGGTGGAGATCCTGCGCCAGTGGGGCACGGACCGCATGGTCATCAACAGCGCGGCCGACTGGGGAAAGAGCGACCCCCTGAAAATTCCGAAGACCGTGAACCTCATGCGCCAGAAGGGCATGGCCGAGGACGAGATCGAGAAGGTGGTCTGGCACAACCCGGTCTCGTTCTTTGCCAAGAGCGGACGGCTGGACCTCCGCGAGCTGGACACGCCGGTGTCGCCGGGTCAGCTCTTCGAGGGCAACTCGATCCTGCGCGGACCTCGCGCCTGATGCGTCTGTCCGGCGGCGCCCACCTCGGGTATTGCACCAATGCCCACGCGGCCGAGACGGCGGCCGAGGTGGTGGACACTCTGCGCCGCGTGGCCGCCGGCGTGCGCCAGCGTCTCGACGTCCCCGCGCTGGGCCTCGGCCTCTATCTGAGCCATCGGGCCGCGTCCGAGACCGACGCTGGCAAGCTGCGCGACGAGCTGGCCGGGCTCGGACTCTACGCGTTCACCTTCAACGGCTTCCCTTACGGAGGATTTCACGCGGAGCGCGTGAAGCAAGCGGTCTACTTGCCCGACTGGACTGACCCGCGGCGCGCCGAGCACACGCTGAGGTTGGCGGCGATCCTCGACGCGATGGCGCCGCCCGACGTGACCGAACCGACGATTTCAAGCCTGCCGCTGGGCTGGCGAGTCGGCTGGACGGCCGAGCACATGGATGCGTCGGCGCGCGCGCTGGTCGGCGTGGCCCGCGAGCTTCGGGCCCGTGCCGATCGCGGCGGCCGCCGCATCCGCATCTGCCTGGAAGCCGAGCCGGGTTGTGCGCTGGAGCTCACGCCCCACGTCGTCCGGTTCTTCGAAGGCCCTCTGGCCCAGGCGGCCGGGGCCGAGCGTGAGTTGATCGACGCGCATCTTGGCGTCTGCTACGACCTGTGCCACCAGGCGGTCGCGTTTGAGGATCCCGCTGACGTGATCGGTGCCATGACCCGTGCCGGGATCCGGATCGGCAAGGTGCAGGTCTCGAGCGCGCTGGAGCTGCGCAACCCCGCGGACGAGGTCGCCCGGGCCCGGCTGGCTGCGTTCGACGAGCCGCGCTATCTCCATCAGGCGCGCGCTCGCGACGGCGGCTACGTTGACGATCTGCCCGAGTCGTTCGACCGGTTGCCGCGTGACCGACCCTGGCGTGTGCACTTCCACAGCCCGATCGACCGCGACTTCGAGGGCCCGCTGGGCACGACGCGGAGCGAGCTGTCGAGGGCGCTCACACTGTTGCGAAACAGCGGCGTCACGACCCAGTATGAGTGCGAGACCTACACCTGGTCCGTGCTCCCCGAGGCGGATCGGCCGACCGACGATGCCGCCCTCGCCCGCGGGCTCGCGCGGGAGGTGGCCTCGGCGCGGGACACGCTGAGCTGACACCGCTCGTCGTCCTCGACGTCGTTGGGCTCACCCCCGCCCAGGTCGGCGCCGACACCCCGGCCCTCGCCGCGCTCGCCCGCGAGGGCTTTATGATGCCGCTCGGCGGCGTGCTCCCGGCCGTCACCTGCACGGCGCAGTCCACGATGCTGACCGGCACCCTGCCGCGCCAACACGGGATCGTGGGCAACGGCTGGTACTTCCGGGACCTCTCGGAGGTCTGGCTGTGGCGGCAATCCAACCGCCTCGTGGCCGGTGAGAAGGTGTGGGAGGCGGCGCGCCGCCGTCTGCCCGGCTTCACCTGCGCCAAGCTCTTCTGGTGGTACAACATGTACTCGAGCGCGGACTGGTCCATCACGCCGCGCCCAACCTACCCGGCCGACGGGCGCAAGATCCCCGGCATCTACACGCAGCCCCACGAGCTGAAGTACGAGCTGGAGCGCGCGCTGGGCCCGTTTCCACTCTTCCAATTCTGGGGCCCCGGCGCCAGCCTCACGTCGTCGCGCTGGATCGCCGACGCGGCCCGGCTCGTCATCGACCGGCAGCGCCCGACCCTGACGCTCGTGTACCTTCCTCACCTGGACTACGACCACCAGCGCTACGGGCCCGATGATGCTCGCAGCCGTGCCGCCCTCCGCGCGGTGGACGGCCTGGTCGCCGATCTGGTCGGCGACGCGCGCCGGGCCGGCGCCGACGTGCTCGTCGTGTCCGAGTACGGTATCCGTCCCGTCCAAAGGCCCGTCGACATCAACCGCGCGCTGCGGCGCGCGGGCCTGCTGGCCGTGCAGGACACGGTCGCCGGCGAGCTGCTCGACGCGGGGATGTCGCGCGCGTTCGCCGTCGCCGATCACCAGGTGGCGCACGTTTACGTACGCGATCCCGTCGACGTCGGCGTGGTACGCGCTGAGATCGAGCGGCTCGACGGCGTGGCCGAGGTGCTGGACGACAAGGGCAAGGAGGCGACCGGCCTCGATCACCCCCGCGCGGGTGAGCTGGTCGCCGTGGCGGCGCCCGACGCCTGGTTCACGTACTACTACTGGCTGGACGATGCGAAGGCACCCGACTTCGCGCCCAGCGTCGAGATCCACCGCAAGCCCGGTTATGATCCGGCGGAGCTGTTTCTCGCCACGCCGGACGTGCGGACGAAGCTCCGAGTGGCGGGGCGCCTCGCCCAGAAGATGCTCGGCTTCCGGTACGTGATGGACGTGATCCCTCTTCACGGGGATTTCGTGCGCGGATCCCACGGCCGGCTGGCCGACGATCCAGTTCACGGTCCCGTGCTCATAGGCTCGAGCCGCGCGCTGCGGCCCGCCGACCCGACAGCCATGACGGACCTGTTTTCCCTGATTCTCACCCACCTCGAGCGGTGATCGGTCGATGACGTTGCGAACACTCGGGATCGCGGGCATCACGCTGTTGAGCACCTTCGCCGGGATCTCGGGCGTGGCGGTCGACTTCACGGCCAGCCACATCTATAACCCAGTCTGGCCGCCCCACGCGCAGTTCCATGGATATCTCTCGATCGCCCGCACCGTGCTCATCATGACCGCCGCCATCCTGCTGGCCTGGGGCCCGGTGCGCCGCGGCGACCGCGCGGCGTGGATCGTTCTGGCCGTGCTCCTGCTCGGCTGGGTTGCCATCTGGCTGCTGGCGCCGATCGTCGTGCCTGGCACCGGAGACCGCGCCACGTACGTGTTTGCCGCGGTGCTCGCCCCGCTCTATCTCGTCGGCATCTGGCTGGTGCGCCCGCCTGCCCTTCGCCAAAACTCCGCCAGAGGGAAACACGGTTGATCTATCGCTCCTGATTCAGACGCAATCGCTCGAACTCACATCGGCGGCTTGGTCCCCGCCTTGCCGACGACGATCCCCGGGCTCGTCAGCTTGCCGTCGTCCCCCCGCACCACGAGGAGAAACACCTGGCCCCCAGCCACCAGCACGTCCGGCGTCGCGGGGCTGAAGTCGACGATAGTCGCCTCCGGTGGAACGACGATCGTCTGCGTGCCCTCGGTCTTGTTACCCTCAGGCCCCTCGCGGTATTTGAGGCTTAGCTCGCGGTTCTTCTCGCCGACGGCGGCGACGGTCGCCACCGTGGCGTTCGTCATCATGTTCGGGCTCGTGAGCAGGTCCCAGTCGTAGTGGCCTTCGGCGAGACCGCGCAGGGTCTCGGCGAAGATGTGGACCTCGACGGCCACGCGCTTGCCGGCGGACTCGACCGACGTGATCCCGACGAACTGACCGGGCGTGACGTCGGATAGCTTGGCCGGACCCACGACGAACACGCCGGACTTCTCGTTCAGCGTCACCATCTCGGTGGTGCCCTCTCGCGTCCGTATCGTCAGAGCGGGGCCCGCGACGCCGGCCAGCGTTCCCCGCATGTGCATCGGGCGGTCTTGCGCCGCGACCCCCTGAGCGAGCAGGAGCCAGACCGAACAGGTTAATCCCATGACCGCCACACCGATCCTATGCTGCTTCGCCATGACGTGCCTCCCTGGAGGATCCTCGACTGGCCCGGAGACTACCGGGGCCACGCGAGCGAGTCAACGTCTGGCCACGCCGTCGTGCTTGGTCGACTCTCTGGCCGGGGCTGGCCCAGAACGGTGCCGGAGCCTGCATCCTGGTGATGCGGGTCCGCCACGAGAAATCCCCCTTGACAGGCCAGTTGTCCGCGCTGTACGTGAGGGGGCGCCGGCCGGTAAGCGCCACCCGCCGACGCGTGAGGGAGCGGCAACTCCCGGCAAACGGGCTTCCGGTTGCTGCGCGCTCTCATTGGCATGACTCAAACGGGGAGGAGAACACCAATGTGCAAACTGTGCGATGAAGGAATCCCGCAGAGTCATTCCACTTCGCGGCGCGACTTCTTGAAGGCAACGGCCGCGACCGGGGCCGCCGCCGCAAGTCTCAATCTGTTCGCGGCTCGCCCCGCCGCCGCGGACGGCGAGGACCCGCCCGAGGACCACGGCCGGCGGGGCCGGCGCTACATCATTCACGGCGGTTCCGTGATGTCGATGGACCCGAACGTGGGCGACTTCGCCCAGGCCGACGTGCTGGTCGAGGGCAAGAAGATCCTCGCCGTCGGACCAAACCTGCACGCAGGCGACGCCGACGTGATCGACGCCCGCGGCCGCGTCGTCATGCCTGGCTTCATCGATACGCACCATCACCAGTTCGAGACGGCGCTGCGCAGCTTTCTCGCCGACGGGATACTGATCAACGATCATTCGAACACCCCGAGCGGGAACATTACGTACTACGAATACATTCTCCTCACGTTCGCCCCCGTGTACCGGCCGCAGGACGTGTACATCAACGAGCTGTTCGGTGGGCTCAGCCAGCTCGATG
>Ga0137396_10001190_pt1 | contig 13448 bp, 15 predicted proteins | sample czc16metaG_FD_108284 | JGI IMG/M metagenome (GOLD analysis project Ga0137396, IMG submission 108284) | Vadose zone soil microbial communities from Angelo Coast Range Reserve, California, USA - czcobulk3.16 metaG | ecosystem: Environmental > Terrestrial > Soil > Vadose zone | place: USA...
CCGTCCACGGCGCTCGCCGTCAACTGCAGCCGCTCGCGCAGATGCCGCAGCGGCGCCGATCCCCCGAGTGCCTCCAGCGCCTCGTACACCGCGCGCCGCTTCGGCGCGCGACGGAACGCCCGCTCCCGCTCCAGCAGCGACGGCAGCGCGCCGACGAGCGTCACGACCCGCTCGACCCGCTCGGCGGGTCCGGCGGGTCGACGCACACCCCACAGCGCCCCGGGGAGCAGCGCGCGCATCGCCAGCCCCAGGGGCGTGCCGTAGTAACGGCTGATCCAGCGGCCCAATTCCAGCAGCGCCGGCGACAGGGCGGGCTCAGCATCGGGGGCGTCGGCCACCGGCTTCAGGGCGCGGTCCGGGGTGCCGTCGTCCACGCCCAGCACCACGCCGATCACGCGCCGGCGCTGCACGGGCACGACGACCCGTGCGCCGACGACGGCGCGGGGTGCGAGCGCGTCGGGAACGAAGTAGCGGTAGGGGCGGGAGACCGGAACGGGGAGGAGGACCTCGGCGATGCGTCCCCGATCCCGGCCGGCGTCGCTCATCGCCGGCGCACGCCCAGGCCCGGGCCGGTGGGGAGCCGGATCCGGCCGCCGTCGATCGTCGCGCCGACGAACGGGTCGTCCACGGTCAGGGCGGCGCCGTCCAGGTCGGCGGCGTCCACGAGCGGCGTGAAGTGAGCGGCGGGCGTGATGCCGAGCGACGACTCGATCATGCACCCGACCATGACGAGCATGCCGTGCGCTCGCGCCGTCGCGATCATGCGCAACGCTTCGCGCAGTGACCCGCACTTGGCGAGCTTGATGTTGATGCCGTCGGCCGCCTGCGCCACCCGCGGGATGTCCCGGGCTACGAGGCAGCTCTCATCCACCACCACCGGCAGGTCGCCGGCTGCGGCGCGCACGCGGGCCAGACCCTCCAGGTCGTCGGGGGGCAGCGGCTGCTCCAGCAGCTCCACGCCGAACTCCTTGAGCAGCGGCAGCATCTGGAGGGCCTTGGCCGCCGTCCAGCCGGCGTTGGCGTCCACGCGGATCGGCTTGTCGGTCGCGTCGCGGATCGTCCGCAGCAGCTCTTCGTCGCGCTCGGTCCCGAGCTTGATCTTGAGGATCGGATACGCCGCGGCCTCGTGGACCTTCTCCCGCATCTTGTCGGGTGTGTCGATGCCGATCGTGAACGACGAGACGGGCGTCTTCTGCGGATCGAGCCCCCACAACCGCCACAGCGGTTGGCCGAGGCGCTTGCCGACGAGGTCGTGGAGGGCGACCGACAGCGCCGCGCGCGCGGCGCCGTTCTTGGGCACGACCTGCGCGAATCGCGTTTCAGCCGACTCGAGGTCGAAGGGATCCTCGGGGAGGTAGGGTTCCAGTTTCTTCAGCGTGGCGACGACAGTGTCGTAGTTTTCGCCGTAGTAATTGGAGGGATCGGCTTCGCCCCAGCCCTCGACGCCGTCGCCGTCCACCAGTCGTACCCAGCAGCGCCGGTAGCCCGTGCTGCTCCCCCGCGCGATCGCGAACGGGTGCCGGGTGGTCAGGGTGCAAGCTTCGAGGAACAACCTCAGCGGCATTGCCACGAGGGGAGGGTCACCCTTGTAGTATACCCTCAGGCAAGCGCGCGCACGAGCGCGGCGGCTCCCGCGGCGAGCCGATCGAGCCGGTAGCCGCCCTCGAGGACCGCGACGACCGGCGCCGGCCCCGCGCGTCGCCGCAGCTCCGTCGCGCACTGTGCCAGATCCTCCGGCTCGAGAGTGAACCCGCCGAGCGGATCGCCCGCCAGCGAATCGAACCCCGCCGACACGAGCACCAGGTCGGGCCGCCAGCCGTCCAGCGCCGCGGACACGGCGGCGAGCAGGTCGCGGACGTACACCGCGCGCGGCAGCCCGGGGGGCCGCGGCACGTTGAAGACGTTGCCAACCCCGCGCTCCTCCGCGGCGCCAGTGCCGGGATACCACGGATACTGGTGCATCGAGACGAAACGCACCGACGCATCCCGTTCGAAGATCGCCTGAGTCCCGTTGCCGTGATGCACGTCCCAATCCACGATGATCACGAGGCGCTTCCCGAGGTGCTGGGCGTGGCGGGCCGCGAGGGCGACGTTATTGAGGAAGCAGAAGCCCATGGCGCGGTCGGCGAGGGCATGATGGCCCGGGGGCCGTGTCGCCCCGAAGGCAGTCCCCCGGGCGATCCCGCGCTCCACAGCCGTAAGCGCGACGCCCGCCGAGGCGAGCGCCGCTTCCCAGCTCCGGGGTCCCAAGACGGTGTCGGGATCGAGCGGGCCGCCTCCCCGCGCCGCCAGCGCCTCCAGGGCGTCGAGGTAGCGGGGCGGGTGCACGCGCTCCAAGGCCTCCCGCGGCGCCGGCACGGCCTCCACCCACTCGACGTCCGCCGCGAGGGCCGGCGCCCGCAGCGCCTCCAGCACGGCGGTGATCCGCTCCGGTCGCTCCGGATGCCCCGCGCCGGCCTGATGGAGACGGCTGGCGGGGTGCCAGACGACGGAGGTGCTCATGCCGTCAGTTGTGGAGGTGCGCCTGGTGCAGGAGGTCCCGGATGGATTCCACTTCGGTCTTCATGGCGCGGCGGGCTGCCGCGACTTCGTCCATCGCCCGGCGGTAGCGGCGCCAGGCGGCGACGACGGCGACGACGAGTAGGGCGCACACTCCCGCGCCGACGAGCAGTCCCGCGCGCCGCGCCCACAGCCCCGCGATGGCAAGGAGCACGGCGTCGAGCAACAGGAACCCCACGGCCGCGATGGTGAGGGTCCGTCCGGGGTGTTTCATCGCACCGGCCGGCGGTGGAGGGGCAGGACGATGAACGGGGCGTTAGGTCCGGCCCCGAGCGCGCCGAGCGAGACCGCCTCGTCCAGAACCTGGGCGCCGCGGAACTTCACGATGTAGTCGTCCGCCCGCACCCGCCGCTGCAGCGCCTGCTCGAGAGCCCGGCGCTTGAGCTCGGCAACGGGGGTGGCCGCGTCGACGGCGAGCGTCACCTGGTCCCACGCCTCGGTGACCATCACCCGCACTGCGAACTTTTCGGCGACCGCGGTCACGCCACCTCCACCGGGGACGCGAGCGGCAGCGTGGACAGAAAGCGATCCACCGCCTGATCGAAGAACAGCGTGGAGGCCCGCACGCGGCTCGCGGCGCCGTCCACCGCCGCGCTCACCACCACCTCTTCCCCGCCCTGCCCCCGCAGCACGACGAAGCCCGGTCCTTCCCGCTCCGGAAACGCCGCCGCCTGCGGCACCCGTTCCGAGAAGAACGCCTTCGCACGCGCCAGCACCTCCGCCGGCGGCAGCGCGACCGTCGCCGAGTGGATCACCGCAACCGCAGCATCGTGATCCCGGTGGGCTGGAGCGGCACGGGGATCGTCGCCACGTCCCGGCGAGTCGACAGGTCGATCACGTCCACGGCCCCGGGATCGACGCCTTTGCTCTCCTGCGAGACGAACGCGAAGTGGTTGTCGGGCGAGTAGGCGACGCCGTGCGGGATCGGCTTGGTGGTGGGGATCCGGGCGACCTCTTCCAGCGCCCCCGCGTCGATCACGGACACGCTCTTGTCCTTCTTGTTGGTGACGATCACCCATCTGCCGTCGGGCGAGGGCTCCACGTTATAGGCCCCGTGCCCGGTCGGGATGGTCTTGATGAGGTCGAGCGTGCCGGCGTCGATCACCTGGAGCTGGTCCGCGTGGTTGCAGGCGACGTACAACGTCTTGTCGTCCGGCGAGACAGACACGAAGGTCGGCATGCAGGCTTCGTGCACCACTCCCCCCTCCGCTCCACCGTGCGTCATCGGCATCTGTGGCATCACCCCCACGCCGGTGCGGTGGCGCCGCGTGATCGCCAGCGTCTGGCGATCCACCTCGAGGATTTCGTCCGAGTTCATGCAGCTGACGTACACGCGCGTTCCCGCGTGATTCACCTTGACGCCATGCGGCATGTCGCAGGCGCCGAGGTTCGTGAGCAGCGTCATCGTCGGGGTGTAGACGATCGACACGACGTTGGTCCGCGGGTGGTCGCCGTAGAAATCCGAGTTCGCCACGAACGCCAGCTCGCCGTCCGGCGTGACGCTGATCGTCGTGGGGAACATCTCCACCTGTGCGCGCGCCAGCAGCGTGTCGCCGTCCACGGCCATTTTCCACAGGGAGCCGTACGGCGTCCCGTGAGCCACCGACACGTAGTAGAACCGGCCGTCCGGGGAGACCGTGACGTTGTGCGGCCCGTCGATGTCCGCGGGCATGATCCCTACCGGGACCGTCTTCACCGTGTGCAAGGCAGTGCCGTCCCAGGTCAGCTGGGTGACGATATCGCCAGACTCGCTGACGACGTAGAGACGGTAGCCGGGAGGGGCCTGCGCGGCGATCGCGGCCGCCGCCACCGCTGCCAGCAGGGACACGGAGCGCATGGCCCTAAAGATAGAGGTAGGCTGTCCGGGCTGGCAGGGTAGGTGTCAGGCTGAACGAGCGAGTTTGCCAATTCGACAAACTCCGTCCTCCCGTGCCCGGCACGCCGGTTGCACAGCGCCCGGCCGAGGCCAATGGCGGCCTCTGACAGAGGAGGTAGAAACGTATGTTCCTGACGACTCGCAATCGCACGCCCGAAACGGCGCTCGACGTGTTCACCCTCGGCAATCGGATCTCCCAGATGTTCAACGACGTGCTGGGCGATGCCGACTGGGGCGACCGCGCCGGCGCCGCTGCGACCTGGGTGCCGCCGGTGGACGTCCTCGAGGAGGCCGACGCCATTCGCATCATGGCGGAGGTCCCCGGCGTTAAGCCCGAAGACGTGAAGATCTCGGTCGAGGGCAACGTCCTCACGATTGAGGGGACGAAGGAGCAGGTGGCTGAGGAGAAGACCGAGCGGGTGCACCGGTATGAGCGCACCTACGGCGCGTTCGTGCGGACTTTCACCCTTCCCGCCACGGTGGACGCGGAGCACATCAAGGCCAGCTATGACAAGGGTGTGCTGACCGTGACCCTGCCGAAGGTGGAGCGGGCCAGGCCCCGGCAGATTCAGGTCGAGGCGGTGAAGGCTTAGGCTAGCAGGTCCCGCAGCGTCGCCTCCACCTGGGAGTTCGGCGCCGCGACGGCGCCGGCCTCCCGCGCGGCGCGCAGCAACTCCGCGCGCACGTGGGCGCCGTAGGCCAGTACGGGGATGCCGCGAGCGACGAAGCCCCGGATGCGCGTGAGCGCGTCCGGGGCTTCGACGTCAAGGACCGCGAGGTCGCACGCCTCGGCATCGCGCACAACTTCCCCTCCCCGCGCCGCCACGGCCGCCCCCAGCTTCGTGCGGAACACGAGGTCCCGCGCCGTGAGGTAGACCCGCTTAGCCACGGATCGCCTCCGCCGTGGCGCGCACGGCGCTCGGCGCCGGCGCCGAGCGCCACACGTCCCACAATGAGGGCTTCCGAGACACCACGACGACGACCTCGCCGGGCGGCGGCTCCGCGAGTCCGTCCACCGTGACAAACACCGGCCGCTTGACGTCGCGCGGCACCGTCACGCGATAGCTCATGCCGTGCCAGATGAACGTCGCCCCCTCCCCACTCCCCCGTCCCCCCTCAACGAACACGTCGTCGTCGACTTTGTAGACACCCGGGGCCAGCTCCTCGCCCGAGCGGTAGAAAGCCGGATCGAATGCCTCCCCCTCCTGGCGCGCGAAGTTCTGCTCGGCCGCCCAGTCGTAGGCCTCGAGCGCTGCGACGTTAGCGCGCCATTCCAGGTGGTGGCGCAGCTCGTGGGACAGCGTCTCCCAGGTCTCGTGACGCCAGTCGAATGCCGGAGCGAATCGGGCCAGCGCCGCGAAGGAGCCGTGATAGAGTACCACTCGCGATTGCAGGTCGGCGCCGCTGCCACTCCACTCGAGCGGCACGCACTCGCCCAGGGTGTAGATCTCGGCGCGCACGGGATGCGGAACGGTCTTGGGGCTCACCTCCACCGCCACCACCCCGTCGAGATACGAGGAGGGAACCTCTTTCAGCAACCGCTCGACGAGGCTGCGGAAATCATCCAGTCTCACCCCGCGAGCTTCGCTTTCAGGTAGGCCGCGAGCTGGCCGGCGCCGACACGCTCCTGCTTCAGCGTGTCGCGATCGCGCACCGTCACCGTTTGATCCTGGGTGGACTGCCCGTCCACCGTAATCCCGAACGGAGTCCCGGCCTCGTCCTGGCGGCGGTAGCGCCGGCCGATCGAGCCGCCGTCATCGTAGAAGACGTTGAACTCGCCCCGCAAGCCGTCGTAGATGCGCCGTGCCAGCTCCGGCATGCCGTCCTTGTTCACGAGCGGAAACACCGCGGCCTTGAGGGGTGCGAGCGATGGTTTGAACTGCAGCACGACCCGCTTCTCTCCCTCGACCTCCTCCTCGCGGTAGGCGTCGCACAGCACGACCAGCGCCGTGCGATCCGCCCCGGCGGAGGTCTCGACCACATACGGGAGGAAGCGCTCGTTGGTCGCCGGATCCAGGTACTCGAGTTTCTTCCCGGAGGCCCGTTGATGGTTCGACAGGTCGAAGTCGGTGCGGTTGTGCACCCCCTCGAATTCCTGCCACCCGAACGGGAATTCGTACTCGATGTCGTAGGCGTCCTTGGCATAGTGGGCCAGCTCGTCCTGGCCGTGCTGGTGCCACCGCAGCTTTTCCGGCCGGATCCCGAGGCCCTGGAGCCATTTCATCCGCTCCCCACGCCAGAACTCGAACCACTCGACCTCGGTGCCCGGCTTCACGAAGAACTGCATCTCCATCTGCTCGAACTCCCGCGTCCGAAAGATGAAGTTCCCGGGCGTGATCTCGTTCCGGAACGCCTTTCCGATCTGGGCGATCCCGAACGGGATCTTCTGACGCGACGACTGCAGCACGTTCAGGTAGTTGACGTAGATCCCCTGCGCCGTTTCGGGCCGCAGGTAAACCACAGCCGCCGCCTCCTCGAGCGGACCCATGAACGTCTTGAACATGAGGTTGAACTGGCGGGCGACGGTCAGCGACCCCTTCGTCCCGCACACCGGACATTGCGCGTCCGGCTGGCCCGGGGTCCCTTTGATACGCGGATCATCGGCGCGGAACCGGTTCTTGCACTGTTTGCAGTCCACCAACGGGTCGGTGAACCCCGCGATGTGCCCCGAGGCCTCCCAGACCCTGGGATGCATGAGAATCGCTGCGTCGAGTCCCTCGATGTCCTCCCGCTCGTGGACCATCGAGCGCCACCAGCGCTCTTTGATGTTCTTCTTGAGCTCCACGCCGAGCGGCCCGTAGTCCCAGACGGACCCGAGGCCGCCGTAGATCTCCGACGACTGGAACACGAACCCGCGTCGCTTGGCGAGCGACACGAGTTTATCCATCACGGTTTCGGGCATAGGAGGCGGGAAGATAGAGGCGCCGCTAGGCGGCGGGCAACCCGAACGCCTCCCGCGCCGCGCGTTCGCCGAGGGCGGCAATGGCGTGGGCGTCGAGCGTCTGCCCTTCGCCGCTGACGATATGCAAGCCGGCGAACGGCTCCGCCCGCGCCGCGACTACGACGACCTTCTTGCGCGCCGCCTGCGCGCGCCGCATCGCCTCGCCCGTCGCTTTTCCAACGAGCGAAGTGCGGTCGAACATCCCTTCCCCGGTGAGAACCAGGTCGGCCTTGGCGAGCGCGGCGTCGAACCCCACCCGCTCGAACACCCATTCGGCGCCACGCGCCAGGTCCGCCTTCGCGAAGTAGACCAGCCCGGCGCCAAGGCCCCCCGCCGCGCCGCCGCCCGGCAGACTCGACAGCTCGGGCCGCCCGCTCCGCGTGAACATTTGTGCCAGCCGTTCGAGACCCGCCGCCAGATGCGTCACGTGCGCCGGGGTCGCTCCCTTCTGCGGCGCGAAAACCTGGGCCGCCCCCTCCGGGCCAACCAGCGGCGTCGCCACATCGGAGAGCGCAATCACCCGTGCCGCGAGCCCCCATCCCCCTCCCATCGTGGCGAGCATGGGGAGCGCCCCCCCGCCTTCCGGGAGCGGGCGCCCCCCGGCGTCGGCGAACGTCCAGCCCAAGCCGCGCGCCGCCCCCGTCCCGCCATCCACCGTCGCTGTCCCGCCCAGCCCCACGATGACGGTCTGGGCCCCTCGATCCACTGCCTCGAACATCAGCTCGCCGACGCCGCGGCTCGTCGCGCGCAGAGGATCTCGCTCTGCAGGCTTGAGCAGCGCGAGGCCACACGCGCTCGCGCTTTCGAAGATGGCAGTCTGGGGATCGATCCAGCCGAGGCCCGCCTCGACCGCAGCGCCCAGCGGGCCGGTAACGCGGACGCGCTCCCGCAGGGCTCCGGGGGGGAGTATGGCATCGAGGAGGCCATCGCCGCCGTCAGCGATCGGACAGTTCAGCAGCACCGCCTCCGGCAGCGCCCGGCGGACGCCGGACGCGAGCGCCTCAGCGACTTCTCGGGGCCGAAACGTACCCTTAAATGCAGTAGGGGCGATCAGGACAATTTGGGGCACAAGCTCCAGAATTGTAACGCAAGTTGCACGATTTATTGCATAATACGACACGTGATTGGGCAGCAACTAAGCTAAGCCTACTGACGCCTAAGAACTTACACTTAAGGCATCATTCTTGCTGAAACACAGGGAAGCAGCATCTCTGTCAAAGGGCAAACCGCCGGCGACGGCGGGACGCAAAGCCAAGGGTCTCGGGTCCGCATGCGAGATAGCCTGGCCGCCAGAGCAGCGGCGCCCGACCCGATAGAGTTGCTCGCTTCGCTCACATCGGGTTCTAGGGCGCACGATGTCGGGCAAGCGACTACCCCCCAGGGGCAACCCTGGGGGGTTCCTTTTTCACCCCACTTCGATGATCTGATCCCGCCGCGTCCCGACGCTCACATAGCGGATCGGAGCGTGCGCCAGATCCTGGAGCCGATCCAGGTAGGCGCGCGCCGCCGGCGGCAGGTCGGCGAGCCGCCGCACCTCCTGGAGCGTTTTCTGCCACCCGGGGAGCGTCTCGTAGACGGGCTCGACCCGAGCGATGCGTTCGACATCCGCCGGCATGCTGTCGACGTCTGCTCCGTCGAGCCGGTAGCCCACACACACGGGGATCTCGGCGAAGGAGTCGAGCACATCGAGCTTGGTGACGGCACGACCGGTGAGCCCATTGATCCGCACCGCGTAGCGGACCACGACGGCGTCGAACCAGCCGCAGCGGCGCGGTCGACCGGTCGTGGCGCCGAATTCGCCCCCCAGCTCGCGGATGCGCTGAGCCACCTCCGGCGCGGCTTCGGTGGGCAGCGGCCCGTTCCCCACCCGGGTCGTATAAGCCTTCACGACGCCGAGTACGGCGTCGATCGCCGTCGGGCCGATGCCGGCCCCGACGGCGGCTCCCCCCGCCGTCGTGTTCGAGGACGTCACGAACGGATAGGTCCCGTGGTCCACGTCGAGCAGCGCACCCTGCGCGCCTTCGAGGAGCACCGATTCTCCCCGCTCCAGGGCCTCGTACACGACCCGGCCGGCATCGACGGCGAGCGGCAGCAACCGCGGCGCCAGGCGCGACAGCAGCTCGGTGTGCTCGGCGGGATCGGCCCGGTCGGCGGCGCCCAGCAGCTGCAGCATCTCGTTCGCGGCCCGCACCCGAGCGGTGACGGTCTTGCTCGCGTGATCGAGGTGGCGCAGGTCGCCGACACGGATGCCCCGGCGTCCGTACTTGTCTTCGTACGTGGGGCCGATCCCCCGCCCCGTGGTTCCGATGCGCTCGCGCTGCTCGCGGGCCCGGTCCAAGAGCTTGTGACAGGGCAGTGTCAGGTGGGCGCGGTCGGAAACGTACAGCTTGCCCTCGACCTTGATGCCGCGCGTCGCCAATGCGTCGAGCTCGGTGAAGAACGTCTCCGGGTCCAAGACCACGCCGTTACCGACGATGCAGACGGCGCCCTGGAGGATGCCAGACGGGATCTGGTGCAGCACGAACTCCCCGGCCCCGGTGTTCACCGTGTGGCCGGCGTTCGCGCCCCCTTGGTAGCGCACGACGAGATCGGCGCGCTCGGCGAGCACGTCGACGATCTTCCCCTTCCCCTCGTCGCCCCATTGGGCCCCGACGACGACGACGCAGTGACTCTTCGGTCCGAACATCGACCCCCCCCCCAACAAAAAAGCCCCCGATGGGGGCTCCTGTATCCTCTGGGGGAAGCTAGGAGAAAACCGGGCGCGCGTCAACGCAAGGCGGTGGCCACGGCGCCGGCGACTTCCCGAACGCCTGTCAGCGTCAGCCGCTCAGCGGTATCGCGCGGTGTATGCACGACGCCGGTCGTCCCCCAATTCCCTCGCATGACGGTGACGCATTCCGCCGCCCCCTTGGCGAGCGCGATCCCGTCGACGACGACCGGGAGGAATCGCGACCATCGCACACCCAGCGACTCCGCCACCGCCCTCCCCACGGGCCCGGGCCGGTGCGCGAACACGACCGCCCCACCGCCGTCGTCCACGCCGTCGACGTTCACGACCGCAGTTCCGTGGAGGAGATTGGCGCGATCGCGGACGAGGGCGCGCGCGCCGTCCAGACCGAACTCTTCCGCGTCGAGCAGCAGCGCACCGACCGGCGCATTCGACGGAAGAGCGTCGAGCACGGACAGGACTGTGAGCAGGCCGGTGGCGTTGTCCACGGCCCCTGGCGAGTCGTCCCGGGTGCGGCAGCGAGCCAGCAGCAACGCCCCGATCGCTCCCGGCACCGCGAGCACCCCCCAGGCCGGCTGCCAGCCCACTGCCACCCGCAGCGCCGCGATGGCGAGCACGCCGACGAGTCCCACGACGCACAGCGCCACCGCCACCAGCCGCGCCCGCATCGAGAGCCGTTGGCCCTTGGAATCGTAATGGGCGGCTAGCCACACCTTCACGCGCGAGCCAGGACGCACCGCGATGAGGTTCGCAGCCGGTGCCACGGGCGCTGGCAACCGCCACAGGCGCGGCACGAAGGGGTAGGCCGCGAGCACGGCGGCGCCCGCACAGGCCCACCCCGCGGCCCAATCCGCCGAGAGGCGACTCGTAGCGAGCAGCAGCGTGCCGAAGACGACAATCCCGACCCCCGCTCCCCAGACCTGAGCGGCGACCAAGCGGACAGGACTCGCGGTGAAGGGGTGCTCCATGACGACGCAGCCGCGTCGCTCAAGCTCCTCGCGCAGGAGCATGCGGACGCGCGCATGGTTGGTGGAGCCGACCAGCCGGGGCACGGCGAGCCGGCCCAAGAGGTGCGAAAGGTCAGTCACCTGGGGAGAGCAACCGCGCCACCCGCTCGCGATCGGCGGCCGGCAGCGGCGGGAGCGGCGCGCGCACGGGGCCGCCGGAGAGGCCGACGGCGTCCATCGCGGCCTTCACGCCCGCGGGGCCAAGCTTGCCCACGATCTCCTTGTCCAGCGCAACGAGAGGTTCCTGGAGGGTAGCGGCGCGGGCGCGGTCTCCCGCGCGGAAGGCGGCGAACACGTCGACGCAGCGGCGGGCCGCGAAACAGGCGAGCGCGAGGATCCCGCCGTCGCAGCCCAGCTCCAGGGCGGCGCAGAGGAGCGACCCGGAGCCGACGAAGACCGACCACTCCGGCACGGCCGCGCGGTAGGCCCCGACGTTCTTCACGTCTCCGGAGGAATCCTTGACGCCGAGGATGTTGGGATGGGCGGCGAGTTGCCCGAGCACCGCTGGGGCAATCGCGACGTGCGTGTATTTGGGAATGTTGTACACGAGGACCGGCACTGGGCACGCGTCTGCGACCGCGCGGTAGTAGGCGACGAGGGCCGCCTCGGTGAGCGCCGCCGCGAAGTAGCCGGGCGGTCTCACCAGCACAGCATCCGCCCCGGCCGCCGCGGCCGCCTGGCTCCGGGCGACGGCATCGCGGGTGGACTCCGCGCCGGTCCCGGCGAAGAGCAGGCGGTCCCGCGGCACGGCGTCGCGCGCGCAGGCGACCAGCCGCCGCTGCTCCTCGGCGTCGAGGAGCGGCGCCTCCCCGGTCGAGCCGGCGACGACGATCCCGTCGAGGCCAGCCGCCAGCAGCCGCGTGATGTTCTGGCGGAGCGCTCCCGGTCTGACGTCGCCGGTGGCAGGATCGAACGGTGTGGTGATAGGGGCGAACACGCCCCCGAAGCGACGTCCGCTCACGACGGCGGGAGCATGCTCGACAGGTCGTCGGTGATGCCCGCGGGCTTATCCTTGGCCGGTTCGGCGGCCACGACTCCGGCGGGCGCCGCCACCCGCGAGCGGCGCCGCAGGGTCTTCATCTTCAGCTCGAAATCGGCCGGGTTGGACGATGTCGCCACCGCCGTCTCGTGGGTGACGGTGCCGTCGCTCACCAGATCCATGAGGTGCTGGTCGAAGGTCTGCATCCCGTACTGCTCGCGCGACTCCTGGATATAGTCGTGCAGCTCCGGCGTGCGGTTCGCGTCCTTGATCAGATCGCGGGCGAAGCCGGTGCAGATCAGCACCTCGAGGGCCGCCGCGCGTCCATGGCCATCGGCCCGCGGCAACAGGCGCTGGGAGACCACCGCATGCAGCGATTCGGCAAGACGGATACGGGCGATCTCCTGCTCTTCCGGCGGGAACATCGCGACGATGCGGCTCACCGTGGTGACCGTGTCCGGCGTGTGCAGCGTGGAGATGAGCAGATGGCCCGTCTCCGCGGCCTTCATCGCCGTGTCGATGGTCTCGACGTCGCGCATCTCGCCGATCAGGACCACGTCGGGATCTTGGCGCAGGGCGGCCCGCAACCCCATGCGGAAGTCGTCCGTATCCACGCCGACTTCCCGCTGGGTCACCGAACAGTTGATGTCGCGGTGCAGGAACTCGATCGGGTTCTCGAGGGTGAGGATGTGCTTGTGCTGAGTCTGGTTGACGTGGTGGATGATCGCGGCCATCGTCGAGCTCTTGCCCGAGCCCGTGACGCCGGTGACCAGGATCATCCCCCGCTCCGCGGAGGCAACCTGGGAGAGCACCGCCGGCAGCTTGAGGCTTTCGAACGTAGGCACGTCGAAGGGGATCACGCGCATCACGATCATGAACGACGAGCGCTGCCGCAGGATGTTGACTCGGAAGCGACCGATCCCCGGCATCCCCCAGGAGCAGTCGTAGTCGCGCAGGCGGTCGATTTTAGCGCGGTCGTCCTCGCTGGCGATCAGCCGCAGGGCGATCGCCTTCGTCTGCTCGGGGGTGAGGCGCTGCTTGGTGAGCGGGACGAGGCGCCCGTCGATCCGGGCGCGGAAGACGTCCCCGGCCTTGATGTGCAGGTCCGACGCCCCGCGCTCCACGGCGGCCTTGATGATCTTTTCCATACCTTCAGTACCCGGCATCCAGGTCCACCACGTTAAGGAGGGGCGCTCCTGCAAGATAGCGCCGAATGTTCTCCACGATCAGCCCTGTTTCCCGCTCCCAGAAGCACTCCGTCACGCCCGCGGCGTGCGGGCTCACCAGCACACGCGGGTGCCGCCAAAAGGGGTGGCCGGGCGGCAGCGGCTCGTGAACGAAAACGTCGAGCGCCGCGC
>Ga0137396_10001191_pt1 | contig 13445 bp, 17 predicted proteins | sample czc16metaG_FD_108284 | JGI IMG/M metagenome (GOLD analysis project Ga0137396, IMG submission 108284) | Vadose zone soil microbial communities from Angelo Coast Range Reserve, California, USA - czcobulk3.16 metaG | ecosystem: Environmental > Terrestrial > Soil > Vadose zone | place: USA...
CCGGTCGAGCTGATGGGGGCGATCGCCAGCATGACCACCGGCGGAATCCTCGAACGGCATCCTCGCCTGCGCTGCGCCTTCCTCGAAGGCACCGCCGGATGGCTCTACTGGTGGCTCTGGCGGCTCGACGATCAGTGGGAGAAGTTCGGCCCGGGCTGCGAGCATCAGCTCTCGCTGTTGCCGAGCGAGTACTTCAAGCGCCAGTGTTACATCGCGCTCGACGTGGACGAGGAGCCGGCCGTCGACGTCGTCAACAAGATGGGCGCCGATTATTTCGTCGTCTCGACGGACTATCCGCATTCCGACGGCGCGTTCCCCGAGGCGATGGAGCAATTCTTCGAGCTGCCGTTCGGTGACGAGGTCCGCCGCAAGATCCTGTGGGAGAATTGCGCCCGCCTCTACAACATCAACCGCGTCTCCGCCACCCTCGACTAGGAGTCCCGAGGCGACGCGACACTGGACTCTTCAAAACACCTCACACGGAGGGAAGGCTGACATGGCTCACGCGTACCAGACCGATCAGTACGAAGGCATGATCGCCGAAACGGTAACCATGAAGGGGCACAACGGGGACACCATCAATGCCTACGTGGCCAGGCCGCTCGGCTCAGGTCCGTTCCCGGGCATGGTCGTCATCCACCATGCGCCGGGCTGGGACGAGTGGTACCGCGAGTGCACGCGCAAGTTCGCCCACCACGGTTTCGTGGCGATCTCGCCGAATCTTTATTTCCGAGACGGTCACGGCACCCCCGAGGATGTCGGGGCTAAGGTGCGCGCGGCCGGCGGTGCGCCGGATGCTCGCGTGCTCGGTGATCTCGAGGGCGCCAACTCGGTGCTGCGCTCGCTGCCGTATGTCACCCGGAAGATCGGCGTCTTCGGCACGTGCTCGGGCGGTCGGCAGGCTTTCCTTGCCGGCTGCAAGCTGAAGGGCTTCGACGCCGTGATCGACTGCTGGGGCGGCCGCGTGGTCATGGCCAAGGAGGAGCTGACGCCGAACCAGCCCGTGGCGCCCATCGAGTACACCAAGGACCTCTCGGCCCCCGTGCTCGGGCTCTTCGGCAATGAGGACAAGGCGCCGACGCCGGAGCAGGTCAATCAGCAGGAGGCGGAGCTCAAGAAGCACGGCAAGCAGTACGAGTTCCATCGCTACGACGGCGCCGGCCACGGCTTCTTCTACTACGACCGCGGGGCCTACCGGCAGGAGCAGGCCGTCGACGGCTGGAAGAAGCTGTTCGCGTTCACCGACCGGACCCTGCGCTGAGCGGGAACCAGGAGCCCAGCGAATGTGCACGATGATCGCTCAGCAGGTGAAGATCCTGGGTCGCGGCAAGAGCGGCCCGGAGTGGTTCGACGTGCGCGAGGCCAACGTCTCGTATGACCATCCGTACGATCTGCCGCTCGAGCACGCGCTCAACATCGATTTCGTCAACGAGGCCATGGGTCCGGGCGCCCGCGTGGCCGTCGAGCTGAGCGTGGACGCGGCGCGCCAGCTCGTGCAAACGATCCAGGCGGTGCTCGCCGAAGCCGATCAGCGTGGCGTGCTGGAAGACTGTCCGGTCGTCGCGGTGCCGGCTCGCGACCCCTCCACGACGTAACGGTATCACCGGAGTCGCGCGGGGCGGGTCACCGACTCGCCCCGCGCGTCAACCGATCAGCCCATCCACGGAAGGCTGCCTCCAGGGAGGACGTATGCGCAAGCTCACGGTAGCGTTGGTGATCGGGGCCGGCTGCGTCGCGGCGTGGATCGCGACCGGCTGGACGCAGACTCCCGCCGCGAAGACGCCGATCAAGGTCGGCGTCATGTATCCGTTCAAGGGACCGTTCGCGGTGCTCGGCGAGCTGCAGCTGGTCGGAATGCGTCTCGCGTTCGACCAGCGCGGCAACCGCATCGCCGGGCGTGAGGTGCAGCTGATCGTGGAGGACGACGAGGCAAAACCTGACGTCGGGCTCACGAAGGTCCGCAAGCTGATCGAGCAGGAGCGCGTGGCCGTCCTCACCGGCATCGTGAGCAGCGCCGTCGCCTATGCGGTGCGCGGCGCCGTCCACGACGCGAAAGTCCCGCTGGTGATCACGATGGCGAACTCCGGCGGGCTGACGCGCGATCAGCGGAGCCCGTACATCTTCCGCACCTTCCAGCCCGGCGGCACCGGGTCCTACTACATGGGCAAGTGGCTCTACGACAAGCTCGGCAAGCGCAAGGCGATCTTCTCCGGAAGCGACTACGCCTACGGCCGTGAGCACGCCGAGATGTTCAAGAAGGGCTTCGAATCGGCCGGGGGCAAGGTCAACGCCGAAGTCTTCGCGCCGCTCGGCACGGCCGACTTCGGGACGTACGTGACCCAGATCGGCCGGGCCGGCAGTGACGCCGACGTGGTCTACATCGTCTACTCCGGGATCGACGCGATCCGCTTCGTCAAGACCTACGCGGAGTACGGGTTGAAGGACAAGCTCACGCTCGCCAACTGGGGGGCCACGCTCGACGGCAAGAGCGGGCTCGGCGGGATGGGCGACGCGGCGCTGGGCGCGTATCAGATCGCGACCTATATCCCGGCCCTCGATTTCCCCGCGAATCGCCGGTTCGTGGAGGCGACGAAGCAGAAGCTCGGCTACATGGATCCCCTCGTCCAGATGGGCCACATCGGCGGCGACGTGATCGCTCGCGCCCTGGAGACGGTCAACGGCAACGTGGAGGACACGGCGGGCTTTCTCCAGGCGCTTCGGAAGGTACAGTTCGACTCGACGCTGGGCCCATTCAAGTTCGACCCTCAGAGCCAGAACGTCCTCGCCAACATCTACATCACCCGGGCCGAGAAGGTCGGCAACGAGGTCCAGAACGTGCTCGTGCAGACCATCCCCGAGGCGAAGGACCCGTGGTGGCTGGAGCACAGCCCGCGCTGAGCGCGGCCCTCGCTCGCTAGTAGCCGGCGGACTCCGACAGGAACTGCACGCGACTGGTCGGAAAGGCGTCCGCGATGTCGGTGGTCTGCCAGCCGAGCTCGACGGGATGGCTCACCTCCATGCACATGCTCGCCAGGAGGAACAGGTTCCGGTCGGCCGGCCCCATCGACGCCCACGCGACGCCGTTGAGGTGCTGGATGATGGCCTCCATCCGCGGGAACACCGTCTGGTAGAAGCTCCGGGCCGTTTCGATGTCGGCCGCGATCTTCCGGCGATGACGTCCTTCCTCGGTCGCCACGATCCAGTCGCCGAGGTGGCGGAGATCCGCGAACGTCTCCGGCAGGAGCACGTCACTCATCGAGCATTTCCCTCGAGACCTTGTAGTGGTGCATCAGGCTCATCTCCTGCTGCGAGAGCTGCAGATGGCTGAGGACGCCCGACGACAGCACCCCGTGCTGGGCCTCGAGGGTGTTCATGTCCTCCAGGAACACCTGGCGCCCGCGGCTCAGGAAGAACTGGTGGCTCAGACGCTCGCCCGCGTTCTTCGGCCGGTAGTAGTAGAGATCCTGGACGACCTCGGTGTGGTCCACGTCGATGGGGCCGAAGAAGATCTCGATGTGCCAGTTGTTGCCGAAGAGAAACACCGCATTCGGATAGAACTGCACGACGTCGAACGCCCAGTGCTCGTAGCGCGAGGGATTCACGCCCGGGGGCAAGGCCGGCATCTCGCCGCCGAATGCCGGGATGATCCGCTTGCCGTACTTGATGGCCAGCGCCTCCGCCGCGGTGAGCCGGTGGTCGGGGTTGGCCGGGGCCGAGTAGCGATGGTGGCGCTTGAAGAGCTGCATGAACGGCCGGTGACGATCCGGGTTGATCCGCCCGCCTTGATAGTCGGGCACCGAGTTCCGGTGCAGGTAGAGCGTGTGGTAGCCCTCCGTGAACGAGTTCACGGCGAGGTTCCAGTTGCTGTTCACGGTGATGCGAAGGCTCGCGACCCGCTCGTGCTGGTCGAAGTAGCCTCCGTACTCGTCGAACATCTCGCCGAGCCACTCCCGCAGCGACTCGGGCGGCTCGTCGCTGCCGTTGACGAAGATGAGGTCCTCCCACACCTGGGTGTGGATCGGCCGGAGGCCGAGCGTGGTCTTGTCGAGGTCTCTGAACTGGTGCTCGTCGGTGACGAGGCGCAGGTCGCCCTCGGACGAGAACGTCCAGCCGTGGAATCCACAGCTGAAGCTCTTCCGGCAGCCCTCGCCGCCGCGGACGAGCTTGTTGCCCCGATGAGTGCACGCGTTGTGGAACGCGCGGACCTTGCCGTCCTGGCCGCGAACGACCAGCAGCGACGTCTTGAGGACCGGCATCTCGCGGACGAAGTAGCTGCCGGGCTCGGGCACGTGCGAGGCATGGCCGATCGGCAGCCACGCTCGGCGGAAGATCCTCTCGCGCTCCAGCTCGAAGTAGGCCGGCGTGAGCTTCTCCCGCATCGAGATCCGACGCTCGAGCTGGGCGGTGTCGCCCCGGAAGGTCGTCTCGACTTTCGCGCTCATCGCGGGGTATGCCTCGTCAGGAATTCCTTGATACGAGGTTTCGCCTCGGCCAGCGCTTGGCCCTGCTTCCACTCGCGGATGAACTCGCACTTGGGCAAGAGCTTCGCGACCTCCTCGGAGATCGGGAGCGGATGCGCCTCGTCGTTGCCGGCCAGCACCAGGCACGGTGTCTGGCAGCTCGACACGAAGCGGCGATCGACGCTGTAGACGAACCCCGGACCGTACAGGCTCTGATGGAGGGCATCCAGCACCTGCGGCGTGGCCTCGGGGTGATCCGTGAGTGTCTCGGCCCACGCGTTGAATCGAGCGGCGCGGCCGGGCGCCATCGCGCCCACCCGGCCGATGGGCTGCGCGAGCACGGCGCTCGCGATGCGCTGGGGCTGCGCCTTCAACATGCTCATGATGAAGGACCCGCCGATGCACTGGCCGTACAGGTGGCACCGGTCGATGCCCAGGTGATCGAGCACGGCGATGTGGTCGTCGCGGTAGGTGTGCCAGCCGTCCTGAGCGCTGATGGGTCCACGTGAGTGGCCGCCGGCGTTGCGCTGATCCATCACGATCACCCGGAAGCCCCCGGCGAACTCGGTGATCGGGTTCACGGGGGCGGCTGGACGGGTCCAGACGTCGATGACCGACTGCAGGCCCGCCGGCGCGAACGTGAGGATCGGGAAACCGCGGCCGTGCTCCTCGTAATAGATCGACGCGCCGTTACGCTCGATACTTGGCATGGTCTTCTCCTCGCCCGTGGCCCTCCGCGCCCGCCGCTACGACACCACCCGCCGCTTGACCTGGTCCGCCAGCTTGCAGAACGCGCAGATCGTGCCCGTCGTCACCTGGCCGCAGCGCGCGCACTCGTTGAGGGTCACCGACTCGGCCTTCTCGAAGGCCGGGCGCGCTCGATCGAGGAAGCCGAAGAGGAAGTTGTGCTTGGCGCCCGGCGAGGCGTCCTCCATCCGGCTCAGGATTTCCTTGTGGGCGATCGAGGTCGCGCCCTTCGCGAACGGGCATTCCTCGACGATGTAGTCGATCTTTCTCAGGAAGGCAAAGGCCGCCGTCTCGCGCTCGGACAGGCGATAGAGCGGCTTCACCCGGCGCACCAGCTTGGGATGGGTCGAGGGCAGCGCGGGCGACTGGCGCGGGAGCGCGTCGGTCTGCCAGTTCATGACCGAGCCGAAGAGGGTCGCCGCCTCGTCGTCCAGGTTGTGGCCGGTCGCGACGACCGGCATCTCGCGCTCGAGCGCCACGCGGTTCATCAGATAGCGCTTGGAGAGGCCGCATCCGGAGCACGGCGGCCGCCGCGTGACGTCCTTGATCACCGGAACCGGCGCGCCGATCGCGTCGCTCACGGCGCTGACGATCAGCGGGACGCCGCGCGCTCCGGCGAACTTCTCGCACTTCGCCTTCGACTCGACGGAGTACTCGAAGATGCCGAGGTCGAGGTAGAGCCCGGTCGTCCGATAGCCCTCGTCGATCAGCACGTCCCAGAGCGCGAGCGAGTCCTTGCCGCCGGAGACGGCCACCAGCACCGCCTCGTCCCGCGTGAACATCCGGTGCTTGCGGATCGCCTCGCGGACCTGATTGCGGAAGAACTCCAGGAAGTCCGGCGCGCAGAACGCGGCGTTGTGACGCCTGAGCTCGAGGACGGCCGTCTCCCCGCACTTTCGGCACTTCATCGCGAGCTCGCGCTGCCCCCCGACATCACCGGTCGCAGCTCGATCGTGTCACCGTCGCGCACGACCTGATCCGCCGTGATGAGATCGTCCCCGCAGATCACCAGCACGGTCTCGGGAATGATGTCGAGCTCGCGCAGGATGTCCTTCACGCGTCGGTTGCCGGCCACGTCGACCTCGCGCCGCGGATTTCTCAGAATGACCTTCATGCCCGTCCGGCTGTCACGCGCGCGGGAACCCGGGCGCGCCCTTGATCTCGCGGATCTGCGCGAGGTGGATCCCGTCGTGGTGGGCTTGCAGCTGCCACCACTGGGAGAGATCGAGGTCGCCGAAGCGGACGTGCTTGAACGTCAGTGGGCGTGGATCGACCGTCGCGAGCCGCTCGATCGACTGGCGGCTGCGCTCGCGCGTGGCGCGCATCGTCGCGATGAGCTCGGCGATCGGCTTGCCGTGCTCGGGCCAGACGACCGCGGGCGCATCGGACCGGCCGGGCGGCGCCGGGGGGAGCGGCTCGAACCCCGCCAGATCGGCGGGGAACCCGGTCGGCTTTCCGGAGGCCTCCGCCTCCCTCGTGAGCTTCGTCGTCAGCTTGCCCGTCGCGATCTCGGCGATCGTCAGGTGGTGAACGACCTCGCCGACCGACCACTCCTCCGTGCTCGGCTTCCAGTCGGCTTGACCTTGCGAGAGCCCGTCAGCTTCTTTGAGAACCTCGGCGCGCACCGACTGTAGCTCGACCCACAGCGCATCGACGGGCTTGGGAAGCGGCATGGCGACGAGTATACCTCCGTTCCACGCGCGCACCGCGCGTGCTACAGTCCTGCCGCCGCTCAGCGGCGGGAGGTCATCGCGGTCGTGACGGATCGTCGGCAGCTGGCTCGTATCCCGTGGCGTAGGCTCGCGACCCGGCCGGTCTACGAAAATCGCTGGATCCGCGTGCGCGAGGATCAGGTCGCGCTGCCCGACGGGCAGACGACGATCTACGGCGTCGTCGAGTGCCCCGGCTGCGTCGGCGTGCTGCCGTTTCTCGACGCGGACACGGTCGTGATGGTCGGCCAGTACCGCTACGTCGCCGGCGGCTTCTACTGGGAGATGCCAACGGGGGCCATGAAACCGGGCGAAAGCGAGGAGGCGGCCGTTCAGCGCGAGCTGGCGGAAGAAGCTGGATACGAGGCTGACCGGCTCGTGAAGCTCTGCGCCTATCACACCTCGAAGAGCGTGGTCGAGGAGACCGCGAACATCTATCTCGCCGAAGGGCTGCGCCCGATTCGGCGCCCGCCAGATCCCACGGAGTTCATCGAGGTACGCGCCTTCCCGTTCGACGAAGTTCTCAGAATGGTGGAGCGCGACGAGATCAAGGATTCGATGACGATCGTCGCCGTGCTGCACGCGGCCCGCCGCCGGCGCCGCTAGCCCGCGCGGTCAGGCTACTTCGCCGACGCCAGCACCGTCGGGCCTTCCGGCTTCGGTACGCCCACCTCGACCTCGAGCGTGACGGCGAAAACCTTCACCGGCTTGCCGCCCTCCACCGGCGGGATGCGATGAGAGCCGCGGCCGGAGGCATCGACCTGGAAGACGCCGGCTGGCTGTGGCGCCGCGTCGCCGATCGTCCACAGCGCGTACGCTTTCCCCGACGGAGCCGCCGGAAGATTGGCCACGAACACGTAGCCACCGTTGGCGGGATGCCAGATGACCCGTCCCGTCGCCTCCGGGCTCGGCCCGAGACCGCGCAGGGTGACGACCTGCACCTGGGGATCGCGCAGCAGATCGGCGGCAATCCGGTAGACGGCGAGCTGCTCCCGCAACGCGGCCTCTTCGCGCTGAACCCTCGCGTGCAGTGCCGCGCTCTCGCGCGCCATCTGGCCCAGTCGCGCCTCGTATCGCGTCGCGACGTATGCACCGGTGAGCGCCGCGACGGCGACCGTGGCCGCGATCGTCCCCACCGCCCAGACGAGCGGGCGCGGGCGTGAGGCGTCCCGCCGTGCGGGCGCGGTCCCGATGCGGCGCAGCAGCTCTTCCTTCACCGCCGGCGGCGGGATCATCGGGGGCCGCGAGCGCGCCAGGGCCGCCAGGGTCTCCGCCGAGTCGCGCAGGGTGGCCTCGCAGACGTCGCAGCCGTCCGCCAGATGGCGCTCGAAGTCCACGCGCTCCTGGCCGTCCAGCGCGCCGACCGCGTACGTCGCCGCGAGCCTGTCGTACGGTTCGTGGTTCATGAGCTCGCCTTCATCACCTCGCGGAGACGCTCGAGGCCGAGTCGGATCCGGGTCTTCACGGTGCCGAGCGGCTGCTTGAGTCGCTCGGCGATCTCCGTCTGGGTGAGCCCGGCGTAGTACGCGAGCTCGATGACCTCCCGCTGCGCGTCGGGCAGCCGATCGAGCGCGGTCATGATCGTCCCGCGATCGGCGGCACGCGCTAGGGCATCCGGCGCCGACTCGCGGGGCGCCGCGGCGATGCCCTCGTCCAGAGGCGCCACGAACGTCTCGCTCCGCCGGTGCGTCGACCGGATACGATCGATGGCGCGCGTGCGCGCGCGCGTGACCATCCAGGCCTCGGGGCTCCCCCGGGTGGCGTCGTAGGCGGGGGCGTCCCGCCAGGCCTCCCAGAACACCTCCTGGAGGACGTCGCTCGCGTCGGCGCGCTCGCGGACGATTCGAAGGATCAGCGGGAACACGACGGGCGCATAGCGGTCGTAGAAGACGGCGAAGGCGTCCCGGTCACCGGCAGCCATCTGCCTGACGAGATCCGCGCCGATCGTCGCCATCCTCGCCTCTCACTACCATGACTACGGTCGACAGCCAACTCTGGATCGCCTATTCTTGGCGACGTGAAATGGGTGCCCGAAAAGAAGGCCTTCGACGAAGCCTTCGACAAGAACGGGGCCGCGCGCCAGCACTACCGGCCCCTCGTCTCGATTCTGGAATCGTTCACCCAGGGCGAGATCGAGCGGCGCGAGCGCCTGCAGAAGCTCTCGCTGATGGACCAGGGCATCACGTTCACCGTGTACGGCGAGAAGGAGGGCACGGAGCGGATCTTCCCCTTCGACTTCGTCCCGCGGGTGATCCCCTCGAGCGAATGGGAGCGCTTGCAGGCCGGGCTGGTCCAGCGGGTCACGGCGCTGAACCTCTTCATCCTCGACGTCTATCAGGGGCAGAAGTGTCTCAAGGACCGCGTTATTCCTCCCGAAATTGTCCTGTCGCGCAAGGAGTACAAGCGCGAGCTCCTGAACGTCATCCCTCCGCGCCAGGTCTTCACGCACGTGGTCGGCACCGACATCATCCGGAACGGAGCCGGCGAGTACCTCGTGCTCGAGGACAACTGCCGCTGTCCCTCGGGCGTGTCCTACGTGCTCGAGAACCGCAACACCCTGAACCGAGTCTTTCCGGAGTTCTTCAAGTACTACCCGGTCAGGCCGATCAAGGACTACCCGACCCTGCTGCTCGACACCCTGCTGCACGCCGCGCCGCGCTTCAGCGAGAAGCCGGTCGTCGTGATCCTCACGCCTGGCATGGCGAACTCCGCGTACTTCGAGCACTCGTTCCTGGCCCGCGAGATGGGCGTGGTGCTCGTCGAGGGTCGCGACCTGATCGTCGAGGACAACTACGTCTTCATGCGGACGACGCAGGGCAAGCAGAAGGTGGACGTGATCTACCGCCGGGTCGACGACGACTTCATCGATCCGCTCACGTTCCGGCGCGACAGCCTCCTGGGCGTGCCGGGGCTCATGAACGTCTATCGCGAGGGCAACGTGGGGCTCGCCAACGCCCCCGGCGCGGGCGTCGCCGACGACAAGTCGGTCTACGCGTTCATGCCCGAGCTGATCCGCTACTATCTCGGCGAGGACGCGTTGCTGGCCCAGGTACCGACCTACCTCGGCGCCCGCGAGTCCGACCTCGCCTACATCCAGGACCACGCGCGCGAGCTGGTGATCAAGACCACCGGCGACTCCGGCGGCTACGGCATGCTGATGGGGCCGTTCGCGGCCAAGAAGGAGATCGAGACCTATCTCGCGCAGGTCAAGAAGAACCCGGGCAACTACATCGCTCAGCCGCTCGTCGAGCTGTCGGCGCACCCGACGTATATCGACGGAAGGTTCGAGGGCCGCCGCATCGATCTGCGGCCGTTCATCCTCTACGGCGATTCGGTCCGCGTCCTGCCGGGAGGCCTGACGCGCGTGGCGCTGCGGCCGGGTTCGTACGTGGTCAACTCCTCCCAGGGCGGCGGCAGCAAGGACACCTGGGTTCTCGCCGAGAAAAGTACCTGATGCTCTCCCGCGTGGCGGACTCGCTCTACTGGATGGGCCGGTATCTCGAGCGCGCCGAGAACATCACCCGGCTTCTGTTGGTCACCGAGGACTTCTCGACCGAGACCCAGGGGCTCGCGGAGGATCTGGCGCAGACGGCCTGGAAGGATATGCTCGAGATCTTCCCCTCGGCGCAGCTGACCCGAGAGATCACCCCGTTCGCGCCGCTGTCGGTGCCCTACCTCTACACGTTCTTCACCGACCAGGCCAACGCCTACTCGATCAACTTCTCGATCCGCAAGGCGCGCGAGAACGCGCGGTCTGTTCGCGAAGCCTTGACCCTCGAGGTCTTCCTGGCGCTCAACGAGGTGTTCCGATCGGTCGAGGCGTACGAGCGCAAAGGCATGCCGGATCTCCCGGCGTTCCGCGACGCGCTCGGCGCCATCCACAAGGGGATCTTCACGGTCGTGGGCGCGATCGAGCACACCTCGACCCACGACGACGGCTGGCGCTTCCTGAAGCTCGGCGAGTCGCTCGAGCGCAGTTACCGTTCCGCCCTCGTGCTGCGCACCAGGCTGCCGGCCCTGCTGGCCGCGGAGGCGCGGGGCGACGCGCCCCTCTACTACACGCAGTGGCGGATGCTCCTGCGCGGCCTGTCGTCGCTGGAAAACTACCGGCGGGTCTACGGCGCGCGCCTCGAGCCCAATCTGGTGATCGGCTTCCTGCTCTTCGACGCGGATTCGCCGCGCTCGCTGCGCTACGGCGCCTCGGTCGTGCGCGACTACCTGGCGGCGATCTCGGGGCCGGTCGAGCTCACCGCGCCGGCGCGGATCATCGGCCGGCTCCACGCCGACCTCCGCTACGACGACGAGGCCCAGATGCGCCGGGGCGACTTCGTCGGCTTCCTCGACCGCGTCGTCGGCGAGCTGGCCAAGGCCCACGACGCGATCGCCACCCAGTACTTCGTGACCTGATGCATCTCCAGGTCGAGCACCGCTTCGCGTTCGAGTACGATACGTTCATCAGCGAGTCGTTCCTCGAGCTTCGCGTGCAGCCGAAGACGACGCCGCAGCAGGCCGTCGCGTCGTTCGAGCTGGCGGTCGGTCCTCCGACCAGCGTGCATCGCTATCGCGACTGGAACGACAACCTCACGCACCACTTCACGATCACGAAGTTCCACGACCGGATCGCGGTGTCCGCGCGCTCGCTCGTCGAGACGCGCCTGCCGAGCGTGACGATCGGCTCGCTCACCGAGCGGCCCGCCGCCGACGCGCCGTCCTACACCTTGCACGACTTCCTCGAGTTCGACGGTCCGGTGAAGCTGACGCCGGCGATGCGCGCTGCGCATCGGGCGATCGGCCTGGCTTCCGCGGCGCCGATCGGCGAGCAGGTGCTGGCGCTCGGCGCCTACATCCACAAGCGCTTCGAGTACCGCAAGAACGTCACCGCCTACGACTCGACGACCGAGGACTTTCTCAAGATCGGCGGTGGCGTGTGCCAGGACTTCGCCCACCTGATGCTCGGCCTGCTGCGGTTGCGCGAGATCCCCTGCCGCTACGTCAGCGGCTACCTGCACGTCGAGCGCAAGAAGGGCGAGCCTTCGCAGAGTCACGCGTGGATCGAGTTCCACTCACCCGCGGCCGGCTGGGTCCCATTCGATCCGACGCACAACCGCCCGGTGGACGACCGCTACGTCGTCGTGGGTCACGGCCGTCACTACGACGACGTGCCACCGAACAAGGGGATCTTCCGCGGTCTCGCCAAGGAAACCTTGAAGGCCGAGGTCATCACGGCAGCCGTGGCCGGCAAGGTCGTCTCGACGCTCCGCGAGGAGATCAGCCACATCGACCTGCCGGTCTTTCGCGAGATCCCCGCGCGCCCGCCCGATCGGATCGTCACGAATGCCGCCGACGTCGGCACTCAGCAGCAGCAGCAACAGTAGCCGCCTGCTACGCGACCTGACCCTGGATCCGTCGCCGCAGCTCCAGAGGCTCACGCACCCGGTGGTAGATCTCCCGCACGCCGCCGGTCCCGGTGAGCGTGATCGAGCCGTAGTTCAACAGCCGGCCGCTCAGGCTCTGGTCGACCGATATCGCCTCGACTTGCCGCAGCAGGAGCTCGAGTGTGCGTCGCCGGATGAAGCCGACCTTGACGATCATGCGCTTGTTCGTCACGCCGAGCTCCGTGGTCTTGTAGGCGATCAACGGCGGGATCAGCATCAGCGCGCCGAGGAGCAACACGGCGAGGCCGGCGAGCGGCACCTGGGAAAAGGCGACGAGGACCGCGATCCCCACGGTCAGCACGGCGATGGCCCGCGCGAAGATGATCCAGTGCAGCGCGGTCCGATAGACGACGTGCTCGTCGGCGAGCAGCGTCTCGTCGATGTAACTCACTGCTCGGGTGTCGGCACGCCCACGGCCCACAGATAGCCGTCTGGATCTTCCACCATCACCTCGCGCCAGCCGTGCGCCTTGGTCGTCGCCGGCTGAACGACGTTGACGCCGTTGTCCCGTGCCCGTCGCTCGACCGCATCGGGATCGATGCCGAGCACGCGCAGCTCGGCGCCGAGCCCGCGGCGCTCGCCGCGGACGAGCGGCGCATACCAGGGGTGCTTGTCGTACGTGTGGTCGGCGTGGAGCATCAGCTCGACGCCGCCGACGTTGATGGCCGCGAAGTCGGGATCGGCGTAGTGGATCGTGGCGGTGAAGATCTTCGCGTGGAACCCGACGGCGCGTGGCACGTCGCGGACGAGCAGATTCACGGTGAAGGTCGGCAGCTCCCGCCCGTAGCGGGCGGCCGGCATCCAGGGATCGCCGGTACGCTCCTTCAACGCGGCCCGCCCGGACGCGCGAACATCGACCGGCCGGCCGTCTGCTGCCGCGGCTGCTTCACGGTCATGGTGAGCTCGTAGGTCACGACCTCGACGGGATTGGCGTTGAACACCGCGACCCAGACGCCGAAGCTGTCCCGGCCGAGATTCGGGATCGTCACCCCCACGGTCGGAATCAGCTTGGGATCCGAGCGTCCGCTGAGGCTATCCCGCACGCTCAGATACCAGGCCCGGTCCGAGGGCGCGTCGGCCGACGTCAGCCAGAG
>Ga0137396_10001194_pt1 | contig 13425 bp, 8 predicted proteins | sample czc16metaG_FD_108284 | JGI IMG/M metagenome (GOLD analysis project Ga0137396, IMG submission 108284) | Vadose zone soil microbial communities from Angelo Coast Range Reserve, California, USA - czcobulk3.16 metaG | ecosystem: Environmental > Terrestrial > Soil > Vadose zone | place: USA...
ATTTTCGACGTCACGGACGAGCGCGGAGTGGTCCTCGTCCGCGGCGGGCACCCGGGCGAGTTCGGAATCGACATCTCCGGATCGAATCTGATTCGCGAGGCGCTCGCGAGACGTCCGGTGGGCGGCTATATGATCGAGCGCCGAAACGCGTACCGCGTCGCCGTGGTCCCGATCGTCGTGGGCGGCTCCCTGGTCGGCACCCTGACGCTGGGCATGAGCGTCGACTCGGCGCTCGCCCAGGCGCTCAAGGAAACGACGCGCAGCGAAGTCGTGTTCACGGTCGACGGGGAGATCACATCGAGCACGATCCCCGAATCGCCGCTTCGGTCGATCTTGCAGGGGAAGATCCGCGACTGGCGCGATGTGGATTCCAGAGCCTCGGCCGCGGCCGACAGGCGAATGCAAGGGTCGCCAACGCCCCAGCGCGGCGGCTCCACGCTCGAGGTGCTCCCCGCGCTGGGCGAGCGCTTCCTCGCGCTGCGCGGCGGGGTGGAAGGTCTCGAGATGGGGGGGCGCATGGGCTATCTGCTTCTTCGCTCTCTCGATCAGGAGACGGCTGTGGTGCGGAGGGTCGGCGGCGATCTCCTGGCCGCGGGAGCCGCGGCCGCGGTCCTCGCCCTCTTGATGGGCCTCGGGGTCGCGACCGGCGTCACGCGGCCGATCCGCCGGCTCGTGCAGGCCGCCAATGAGATGCGCGTGGGGAATTACGAGTTCCCGCTGAACGTCCGGTCGCGGGACGAAATGGGCCGCCTCGCGGAGGACTTCGAGGCGATGCGCGCGGCGCAGCGGAGCGAGATCGAGCGCCTCGGCGAGATCGACCGCATGAAGTCCAACTTCATCGCGATCGCCTCGCACGAGATCATCACGCCGATCACCATGATCCGCGCGTATGCGGACATGATGTCGGAGGGTTCGCTCGGAGAGGTGACACCGACGCAGCGCGAGGGACTCTCCGCGATCCGCCGGGGGACCGCGACGCTGACCCGCCTGGCACGCGACCTGACCGACATGTCCCTGATCGACCGGGATCAGCTTCCCGCGAAATTCGGCCCGTCCGATCTCGGCGAGATCCTCGATGAAGTCGCGGTGCAGGTCGCGCCCTTCGTCACCCAGAGGGACCAGCAGCTTTCGATCAGCGTGGAGACAGGGCTCGTCCATCCCCGCGTGGACCGCGATTACCTGGGCCAGGCGATCCTGAACGTCGTCATGAATGCCGTGCGATTCACGCCCGACGGGGGCGCGATCGAGCTCGAGGCGAAGCGGATCGAGGATGGGGTCGAAGTGGCTGTGACCGATACCGGGATCGGGATCCCCGACGAAGACCTGGAGCGCATCTTCTCCAGGCTGGTGGAGCTCAAGGACGTCAATCTCCACTCCTCGGGCACTGTGGAGTTCAACTCGTCCGGGCTCGGCCTGGGGCTGTCCATCGCGCGCGGCATCGTGGAGGCCCACGGCGGAACGATCCAGGTCGAAAGCCAGGTGGGCAAGGGGAGCACGTTCCGGATCCGCTTGCCCTTCGGAGAAGACGAGGCGCCTCTCAACGAGACAACCGCTACGGACAGGCGAAGTAAAGTTAACGCGACATAACTAAGTCCCAGTCTCCACAATAGTTCAGCGCATTCTCCCAATAACGTCGTCTTTTCTTGTCTATTCACCCTCGCACCGCTCTCCAATTACCTGCAAACCGCACTACTTGTAATCGTTCGTCCTACAAGGGCTTGAAGCTATCTCTGCGCAAAAGATTGCAAATGGCACGGCGGCTGCTCTTACGTCCTGGCGTCAGCAGATCGGAAAGGCAAAAGCAGCGGACCCAAATCGAAGTGAGGTGTGTGATGGCATTCCTTCTCCCGATCCTCGTGATCATCGCGTTCGTGGGCACCGGTCCCGACGGCAAGGCCGGCTGGTAAGCGCCGGGTAGCGGTTCAGCAACCACAGCACCAACGACTCGAATAAGCAGCACACGAAGGGGGGTGAACGAAAATGGCACTTCTGATCCTGTTCGCGTTGATCGCCGCCGCAACAACCGGTCCCCCGCCAGGAGGCAAGGCTGGCTGGTAAGGCTGGAAGCAGCACCCGGGCGCAGGTAGGGCGAACTCCTGCGAAGCCGGAGTAGGTCAGATCGATGGGCCATCAGTAGGGCTTCCCCTGGTGGCCCTTCGATTTTGGGGTGGTACGGGGGGGCGGCTGGCCGGCGGGCGGGAAGCTGTGATACCGTAGGCTTTCGTCCCCTCGCCATTCCCCTACTCGCGGAAAGGATCGCCCGGATGAGCAAACGACCGATGTCAGAGATCGGCCGTATGCTCGAATGTGACGTGCCTCCCGTCATGCCGGTGCTCCCCCTGATGAGCACCGTGGTGTTCCCGCTTGGAGTTACATCGATCCAGATCCGCGTCGAGCAGTCCAAGGCTCTCCTCCGGGATCATGCCGGAGCCGACGAGCTGATCGCCCTCGTCTACAGCCCCGCGAAGCGCGAGAAGGACCTGGACCCCGACCAGCTGAGCAAGATCGGGCTCGCGGCCCGCGTCATCCGCACCCTCAACATGCCCAACGGGAACGTCCAGGTGACCCTGGAGGGCTTGCGCCGCATCGGGATCGAGGAGATCTTGAAGTCCGAGCCCTACATCGAGGCCCGCGTCTCCTGTCCGGTCGAGCCCACGGTGGACGCGGCGCGCGTGAACATCCTCGCGACCCGGATCTTGCAGCTGCTCAAGACGATCTCTCAGCTCGACCACTCCTACCCGCCCGAGATGGACAATATCTTCAGCATGAATCTGGGCGACCCCGGCCTCTTCGCGGACACGGTGGCCTCGATCGTGCGCTTCCCGGTAGATGCGAAGCAGCGCGTGATCGAGACCCTGGACGTCGGGGAACGGCTCCAACTGGTGGCCGAAGCGCTGGACAGCGAGGTGGCCCGCCTCAGCGTTGCAGAGGACGTCGTGCGCCGCGCGACGGCGCAGGTAGACAAGAATCAGCGGGAATTCTTCCTACGCCAGCAGCTCACGGAGATCCGGCGCCAGCTCGGGGAGGAAGATCCTCAGGAAATGCTCGTGCGGCAGATCCTGGACCGCGCGGACACCCTGGGGTTGCCGGAACACGTCCGCTCGGTCGTGTACGAGGAGGCGAACCGGCTCCGCTACCTGGCGCCCACGTCGCAGGAATCGGGTGTCATCCGAAATTACATCGAATGGCTCTTGGCGCTCCCCTGGGCCCGTCCCGTCCGGCATCCGATCGATCTCGAGGAGGTCACGAAGAGGCTCGACGCCGAGCACTTCGGCCTGGACAAGGTGAAGGAGCGGATCCTCGAATACCTCGCCGTGCTGAAGCTCAAGAACGACCTCAAGGGACCCATCCTCTGCTTCGCCGGCCCGCCCGGGACCGGGAAGACCTCGCTCGGGAGCTCGATCGCGCGCGCGATGGGGCGCGATTGCGTGCGGATGAGCGTCGGGGGCGTGCGCGATGAGGCGGAGATCCGCGGGCACCGGCGCACCTACATCGGCTCCCGTCCGGGGAAGATCATCCGCAGCCTGCGCGACATCCACAGCTCGAACCCGGTCTTCATGATCGACGAGATCGACAAGCTGGGGCACGACTCCCAGGGGGATCCCGCCGCGGCGCTCCTCGAGGTGCTGGATCACGAGCAGAACGCGCACTTCGTCGACCACTACATCGAGATCCCCTTCGATCTTTCGGAGGTCCTCTTCATCACGACGGCCAACGTGCTCGATTTCATCCCCGCGCCGCTCCTGGACCGGATGGAGGTGATCCAGATCCCCGGTTACATGGACGCGGAGAAGATCGAGATCGCGAAGCGCCACCTGATTCCGCGCGCGGCACGCGAGCACGGATTGCAGGAAGGGGACATCACCTTCGACGATGCCGCGATCACGAAGATGATCCGCGAGTACTCGCGCGAGGCCGGGGTCCGCCAGCTCGAGCGCGCCATCGAGACCGTCTGCCGCAAATGCGCCCGGCAGAGGACGACCGGCTACACGGGGAAGTGGACCTTCGGCGAAGCCGATATCGAGAAGCTCCTGGGTCCGCCGTACGTGCTGCCCGAGATGGCGGAGGGGCACGCGGAGGTCGGGGTCGCTACGGGACTCGCGTGGACCACGACGGGGGGGGATCTTCTCCTCATCGAATCGCTCAAGATGCGCGGCGCCGGGCGGGTCATCGTGACGGGGCAGCTCGGCGACGTCATGAAGGAATCCGTCCAGGCGGCGCACAGCTACGTGCGGGCGCGGGCGGAGCTTCTGGGTATCGATCCGGAGGTCTTCGACGACTACGATCTCCACATCCACTTCCCGGAAGGCGCCGTCCCGAAGGACGGTCCCTCCGCGGGGATCACGATCGTGATGGCGATCGCCTCGGCGCTCGCCGAGGCGCCGATCCGAAACGACGTCGCGATGACCGGGGAGGTGACGCTGCGCGGAAAGGTCATCGCGGTGGGCGGCTTGAAGGAAAAGATCATGGCCGCGTACCGCGCGGGCATCAAGACGGTCGTATTTCCTGCGGACAATCAGAAAGACATCGTCGAGGTGCCCGAATCCGTGCGATCGAACATGACCCTGGTCCCGGTGAGCGCGGTGGACGAGGTCTTCCGCTACGCCTTCGTCGGCGTCGCCGAGCGCATCGCGGAGCTCGAGGCCCGGAAGGCCGCCGGAGGAAGGAAGCGAGGGGCCAAGAGGCGGAAACCCAAGCGCGGCGGCGCGCGCAAGAAGAACCGCCGTCCCGAACCCGTCCTCAGACAGAAGGCGGCGAGGGAGCGCTCCCCCCGGGCCGGTCGGGGAGGGCGCTAGACCCTCGCTTCAACCCTCGCCTCACATCACCCTGTCGCCCGCCCTTTCTTCTTGTTGAGCATCCCGTCCGCAAGGTTCCACGCCGCGAGAATCAGCACCGGCCACGTGACGTCGAAAAACGACCGCCGATCGAAGTACACGTAGGCGATCACGACCAGGATGAGCAGAAACGCGAACGCGCGGGCCGCGACTCCCGGAATGATTCCTCGCGGACCGAAGAGCGGCGGGATCTCTCCCGTGGCCGAGTGCGCGCGAACGACGGCGCCGGAAAAAGCCACGAAGTACATCACCATGCCCGCGAGAATCCCGTGCGCGGGATCCGGTGCCCAGCGCGGCGGAAAGAGCGCGAACGCGCCGCAGCCCATTCCAATGAGGGCCACGAAAACAGGAATCCAGGAAGGTCGCATGGTGACCCCGCCTCATCCGTTCCAGGCTATATACGCGCAATAGAGGGCGGCGCCCGCGATCACCGCCGTCGAGCCGATCGTGGTGCACCCCGGGAAATCCCCCATGTTGTGGCAACTCTCGTGCACCATGCCGAGCAGGTGGTCGGCGAGCGGGATGAAGCATGCGCCAAATCTAGCGAAATTGAATCGTTCCGTAGCTCGGCGCACGACGCCCGATGAGGTTGTGACGTAGGTCGGGCCGGGTCTCATCCACAGGCCGTGCTCCCCCGAGTTGACCCGCTCGAATCCTTCCTCCGTGGGGCCGGGTCTCCGGTTCCGGATCAAATCGAAGGATTCCAAGCGCGCCGCGCCGTTCACTTCGAGCAGTGCGAAGTAGACCGCGTGGTTTGAGTCATCGCCGTATTGATACGGAAGCAGCGTGAAGCGGACATGGCTTCCATCCTGCGTCGTTCCGATCGCTCCGACTACCCCGCTTGGAAGGAGCCCGAGCCGCGGGTCCGTGGCCCCCTCCTGGACCGCCCGCTGCATGATGGGGCTCTTGGCCGCGCGCGCCGTCGCCTCCCGAAGCTCCTCGTCTCCCGTGACCCATCGTCCTTCCTTCATGTCCGAAAGACCCGGGCGCGGCCGAGGGACTGGGTCGGTGACTCGCTGGGCGCCCTGCTTCGTGCACCCCGACGCCACGACGGTGGTGAGCGTTGAGACAACGAGGAAAATTCTGAGACCGTTCATATCGGCACCCCTCCTTGATTCGCGCGGCTGGGCCGCGCCGTGGGCGCCGAGGAGCGAGGGCGAGCTTCCGAGAAGCACGATCCGTTCCAGCATGCGTGCGCCTGGATCGATCTCGAGCAGGATCAAAAACGAATGTCCGATTGGGATTGGACGCGGCGCGCGCCGTAGGCGCGCGGGAGGGAGCGCCGGCCCGCGCGTCAGCCGTTCGACGTCGTTAGCGCGCGGGGAACGATCTCTAGAGGACGCCGCCTCCGACCCCGAAGCGCCGGCCGATCGCGAGTTGGACCAATCCGTCGAAGTCGGACGGCCGCGAAGGCGTGAGGCGCTGCACGCGATCGACGCGTCCTTCGAGAGAAACGGTACTCTCTCCCAGGCCGGCGACGCGCAGGAGGGCGACTTGGAGCCGCGCCGAGTACCGGTCCTCCCTCGTCCCCTCGAGCTCGTAGTCGCGGGACGAGCCCGAGAGAGACGGCGTGATGAGGAGCCGGCCCACGACCGCCTCCCATCGGGCCTCGAAGGAGCCCTGGATCGTCGTGTCGGTGAGATTGAGATCGGTCGCGCGGTTCTGCTCGAGCCCCAGGGTGAGCGTGCTCACGACCCGCCCGGGATGCTTCCGGGTGGTCACGAGCGAGCCCGAGACGACCCGCCGCTTCGTCGCCGCCCTCAGCGCGTCGTCGATGAATGCGACGTCGAAGCGCGCGGTCGTCCTCCCGCCGAGGACTTCCGCCTCGGTGTACTCCGTCGCGAACCTGTGCTCGGTGTACTCGGTGTTCGCGCCGCGATGCGTCACGCGGACGACGGAAGGCGTCACCCAGCTCTCCTGGTTCAGCTCGAGCCTCCCGCCGAAGGATCCGGTCTGGACCCGCACGATCGGAATGAGCCCGTCCCGCGCGGCGGGCTCTTCGGACCGGAAGCTTCCGAACACCCGCCACTTCCAGATGCCGCGCGCGAGGCTCGCGTACCCGCCGCGGCGATCCGACAGAGCGTAGGGGTTGAGGGCGGTCGTGAGCGCGGGCTGGTAGGAGAAAGCCTGCGCCAGCGCCTCGAAACCGGCGGCCGTGCCGCGAAGCTCGCTCCGCCAGCCCGTGCGCGAACGGCCTTCCTCCACTCCCGGCGTGGCCCGGTGACGCACGGTGGTGCCGTCGGCGAGGAGCGTCCAGGTTCCATGTAGGTCGAATCGCGCCATGCCGCCGTAGATCGCGGCACGGCGGACCACGGTATTGTATGTCGTCAAGCCGCTGAGGGAGAGCGTCGCGGAGTCGGACAGGCCCTTCTCGTGTGTGTAGCCCCCGTAGAGCGTGGCCTCGACGCGTTTCTTCCACAGCGACCGTCGGAGCCTCGCGGAGTAGACATCGGAATCAAAGGCGCGAATCGGGCCCGCCGCCGAGATCGGATGCGACCCAAGCGCCAGGTACCCGTCGAGATCGCCGAGGAGCGTTCCGCGCCAGGACGCCTGCGCGCTGCGGCGCGGGACGGGGCTCATGAGGAGCGGCGTCTCGTGGGCGCGGTCCGGAGGGGCGTCGCCGTATTCGAGCGAGCGGTGGGGATCGGAATAGCGAACCTTGACGTGCTGCGGCGTGCCCCGGCCGTTCCCCAGGTCATCGAAGCGCAGCCGCATCGAGGCCTCCGCCTCGATCCGGCGCGTCGGTCCAAGCTCGTAGGCTCCGTTCCAACCTCCCCATCCGACCGCGGAGTGATCCTCGCCGCGGAATCCGGACCTGCCTTCGGCGAGCCAGGTCACGTCGCCGCGGAGCCGGCCCGGCGTCTGGGGCGGCGGCTGAATCGCGTTCCATGGCGGAGGCTCCAGTCCGCGCGGCGGTGGGGCGCACACGAACGTGATGGGGTTCGCCGCGAAGGGTTGCGGAGCCTCGACCTGGAACTGGAGACTGTGCTCGCCCAGGCGCCGCGTGGGGAGGGGGCCGCGCATCCGGATCTCGACCGGGCGGCCCGCCTCCATGTAGCCCTCCTCGATCGCGACGAGATCCCCATCCATATAGAAGGCGCCGCGGAAGGCGCCCGTGCCGTTCCCGGTGACGACCGCGCGCGGGAGGATCGTGTCGCCGGCCGCGATCACCGCGCCGTGGAGCGGCCATTCGAGCGTGGCGGATCGGACGAGAACGTCGGAGGCGATCGCGGGCAGGACGGTTGCCTGATGGCACGCCACGCTCGCGGGATCCAGCCGGAAGCACGCATCCACCACGACCGATGACGCGGTCTCGTCCGTCCCGTAGAACGTCAGTCGGACCCCGAGCATTCCCTGGGAAATCGTGCGCGCGACCGAACCGGGCAGTGTCACGGGCGCCGTGAGGATCGTGGTTCCGCCTCGGCGCAGGAAGGTCCCCGTCGGCAGTGTGTACTCGTAGAGCGGCGACACGGCGAGGTCGAGAGGCACGTTGCCGGAGTCGGCCACGACGGACGAAGGAAGAAACTGCACACGCACAGATGTGAATGCGACGTCGGTGCCCGCCAGCTCGCGAACGGGAATGGGGACCGGGAGCGTGACATCGGGTGTCAGCGAAACGTTCACATCCCCCGCCTGCACCCGCTCGACGCTCGCTCGCGCCGCGGTCGTGAAGTAGTAGACCTCGTTGTAGTAGGCCGGATTGCGGTAGTACGTGCTGTCCGCGGCCTGCAGAAGATTCAGTTTCATACCGAACTGGTGACCGAAGGCGAGGGGCGCCAGGGGCGTAATGTAGAGCGTGTCGCCCAGGGGAGACCAGCGGTCCGGGGCCAACGTGATGAGCCCGCCGCCCGCGGTGAAGTCCGCCACCGAGTACGAAGCATGCTTCGCGGTCGGCCGGTCGAACGCGAAGATCAGGACGGCATTCGCGGGCACGCGCTCCGCCCCGTTCGCCGGATAGGTCGCCGTCACCCTGGGAGCCTGGGCAAAGGACGCGCCCGCAAGGAAAAGAAGCGCCGCCGGGATTGCGCAAGAAACGTGGAGCTTCCACCCCGAAATCAAAAGGAAGGACCCATCGCTGGCTGGGGGGAATGGGATTGCGGAGGGCGACAGCGCAACCGTATCATGGGCGGTCTATGCTAGCAAAATCACGTGCTACCGCAACGACTTCCAAGCGTTCGCCGCGGACGGTGAAGGAAAACGGCCGGGTACGAACCCCGGTCGCCGTCCTGGGCGCGACCGGGACGGTGGGCCAGCGGTTCATCCAGCTCCTCGAGAGCCATCCCTGGTTTCATGTGGCCGAGGTGATGGCCTCGGACCAGAGCGCCGGAAAATCCTACGCCGAAGCGGTGGGGACACGCTGGAAGCTGACGACGCGGATTCCGGAGAAGGTCGCGGGACTGCGTGTCAAGGGACCGGGCGACAAGCTTCGATCCCCGGTCCTCTTCTCCGCGCTCGACGCATCGGTCGCCGGAGAGCTGGAAGAAGGCTACGCGCGCGCGGGACACGTCGTCTCCTCGAACTCGCGGAATCACCGGCTCGACCCGCTCGTGCCGCTCGTCATTCCCGAAGTGAACCGCGATCACATCGAGCTCTTGGAGCGTCAGAAATACGACGGTGGGGGAATTCTCACGAACCCCAATTGCTCCGCGATCGTGCTCGTGATGGCGCTCGCGCCGTTGCACCGGACGTTCGGCGTCGAGTCGGTCCTCGTCACCACGTTCCAGGCGACGAGCGGGGCCGGCTATCCCGGCGTCCCATCGCTCGACATCCTCGGCAACGTGATCCCGTTCATCCAGGGCGAGGAGCCCAAGATGGAGTCGGAGACGAACAAGATCCTGGGACGGCTGGGCGCCAAGGGAATCGAATCGGCCGGAATCGCCGTGAGCGCGCAGTGCCACCGCGTGCCGGTCCTGGATGGTCATCTCGAGGCGATGAGCGTGAAGCTCTCCCGGAAAGCCTCCCTGAAGCAATTGATCACGGCGCTCCGCGGCTTCCGTCCGCTCGATCGGCTGGCGCTTCCTTCCGCGCCGGCCGAGCCGCTGCACGTAAGGGAGGAGGAGGACCGGCCGCAGCCGCGCCTCGACGTGGATCGCGCAGCGGGAATGGGGATCACCATCGGCCGGATCCGCCCCTGCGCCGTCCTGGATTGGAAGTTCGACGCGCTGGGACACAATACGATCCGCGGCGCGGCGGGAGCCGCGATCCTGAACGCGGAGCTTCTCGCCCATGCCGGCAGGATCTAGCGCCCCGGTTGTGACGACGCGCGATTTCGTGTTCGTGCGCCACGGGGAGACCGACTGGAACCGCGAGAAGCGCGTCCAGGGATCGAAAGGCGCGCCCATGAACGAGGCGGGGCACGAGCAGGCGAAGGGTCTGGCCCGCGTGCTCTGGGAGGTGCCAATCCAGGCCATCTATTCGAGCGCGCTTCCGCGGGCGGTCGAGACCGCGTCGTACGTCGCGGGTCCGCATCGCGTGAATGTGATCACCGACCCGAGGCTCAACGAAATCCATCACGGGGAGTGGGAGGGGCTCTCCGAATCGGAGCTGCCCGACATCGATCTCTATCGGCGGTGGCGCGAAGATCCGACGTCGTGCATCCTCCCCGGCGGTGAGCCGCTCGCGGCGGTCCACGACCGGGCGGTCCAGGCGATGCGTGAGATCGCGGCGCGGCATCCGGCGGCGGATGGACTCGTCGCCGTGGTGTCGCACCAAATCGTGCTCGCGCTTCTCAAATGCCACATCCTCGATCGTCCGTGGAGCCAGATCCGCCGCTTGGCGCTCGGTGTCGCGTCCTATGAGGTCCTGACCACAGGCGAAGGATTTGCGCCGAGACCGTAACGTTCATGCCGGCGATGCGCCCGCGGGGCGCCCGCGAGCGCGCGGAACCGCCGGTCCACCTCGGGGGTAAGGGTTCCCAATGAGAGACCGCCTTTTCGGAATTCGAATCTGGCCGCTTTCGGCCGTTTTCTTCATGGCGCTCGTGGCGCTGCGCTCCGGAAGCGCGCCCGCCGCGACGTTCTCGCAGATCACCGCCGACACGACCCAGGAGACCGACCCCGCGCCTTCACCCGACGAGAAGTGGATCGCGTTCACGTCGGACCGTGGAGGCAAAGGCGCGACCCAGATCTACATCATGCCCGCCGGGGGCGGCGAGCCCCGGCAGCTGACGAACGAGCCCGACAGCGTGCGCGCCGTAACGCCGAGCTGGGCGCCCGACGGCAAGTCGCTCCTCTTCGTGTCGACCCGCGGGAAACGCTACAACATCTACTCGATCCCGTTCGAAGGCGGCACGCCCCGTCAGCTGACCCACGCCCCGGGGAGCCATCGCTTCGCGACCTATTCCGCCGACGGCGCAAACATCGCGTTTTATTCGAACCGCGTGCGTCCGGGGGAGCTTTATGGGTTCAACATCTACGCCATGGACTCCTCGGGCGAGACGGAGAGTGAGATGGCGAGACAGGTGACCGACAGCAGGGGCAGCCCGGGACATCCAACCTGGTCGGCGGACGGTAAGTGGATTGCGTTTGTCGCCAAGGAATACGATTCGACGCGGCAGGAGACGATGGAAGGAAACATCCTCTTCACCCGATATCACGTCTACAAGGTCCCCGCGAGCGGCGGCAAGGAGATCCGCCTCACCAACGGCGTCATCGATGGGCAGCAGTTCGAGGATACCTGGCCCTCGTGGTCGCCGGATGGGAAGTGGATCGCGTTCGGCCGCCAGGTCGGAGCGAAGCGCGACGTCTGGGTTCTGGATGTCGCCACGGGAAAGACCTTCCCGATCACGACGGCGGGGAATTGCATCAAGCCGACCTGGGCGTACGACTCCAAGTCGATCTATTATTCCTCGGTCAAGGATCGCGACGAAGACATCTGGGTGGCGCGGGACCTCGACTTGAAATCCTTGGCCTCGAAGAAATCGCGGACGAGGCACCGCTCGACCGCGCGGCCCTCCACTCGAACGACCCATAAGTAGAGGAGCCCGCCACGTCGCGCATCATCATCGCGCTCCTCGGTGCGATCGTGATCGCGGGCGCCGCCCCCCCTCCGTCCAAAGCCGCGCGAACGGCGGCGTCGGCTCGGGCCCCGGCGGCCGCTCCCGCCCTCGTGCCACAAGTGTTGCTGGACGGCGTCGGTCCGCTCGCCTGGAATGCCGCGGTCGACCGGGAGCGGGGCTCGGGTGGTACGACCCCGAGCTGGCCCGCGGTTCGCGTGCTCGGGCCCTACGGCACCGAGTCGCTCTACGTGTTCCCCGCGCGCGCTCGCGCTCCCACCCTCGTCGCGTCCTGGCCGCGGCAGGAAATGGCCGCTCACTGGGTCCGCATGTACCCGAGATACCGCTGGATCGTGATCGAGACTCCCACCGACACGGCTTCAGCTTCCGCCCGCGACGCGGCCACGGGCGCTTACACCGGATCCGCATACTCGCGGCGCGTTCGCTTCTACTCCGCGAGCGGCGCGCTCCAATGGGAGCGGACTGGATCCGTGCCGGTGGCGCTCGGAAGGGATCTCGTTCTGGCGCTGAGCCCATCGCCCGCCGATTCCACTCCGCCCCGCCTCAGCGTCTTGCGGCTTCCGGGAGGCGAAGCGCGCGCTTCGTGGCCCGGGCTCGCGGGCTGGGGCGCCTCTTCGCCGCTCGAAAACTTCCTGGCGGTGAACACCATCGGAGTCTCCGATTCCACGACGGGGCCGAGACAGGACGAGCTGAGGCTCCTCGACCTCGAGGGGAAGATCCTCTGGGCGCGGACCGTGGCGGCGGATCAGCGCGAGTTCGCCGTGAGCAACTTCGGGGACGTGGCGATCGCGCGCGAGAGGCAGCTCATTGTGTTCGACCGGTCGGGAGCGGAGAAACTCCGGGTGATGCTGCCCCGGAACTCGGTCGGGCGGACCGCGATCACTCCCGATGGGCGGTTCGCGCTGGTCGCGACGAGCTCGCCCCTCCCGAAGCATCCCGGGAGCGGACTCTGGGTCGCGCTTTTCGAGACCACGCGCAAGACGCCGGTGTGGTACCGGCGCAACCTCCCCCCGGAAGGCGCGAAGCTCGTGGACGCGCTCGAGCTGTCGTTGTCGGATGACGGCCAGCGCGCGCTGGTGCGGCTCACCTCCGGAGCCGTGCTGCTCCTCGGCGGCGATGGGCGCCGCCTCGCCTCGTGGAATCTGGAGCGCGTCTCGCGCGGCGAATACGATCCCGGATATGTCCCGCGACGGACGTGGCTTTCGGGGGACGGCGCCACGGTCGCGTTCACGACGCCTGTGGCCCGGTCGCTCCCGGAAGCGCGCGGCTGGCTGTACCGCGTGCCGCGCTAGCGCGGCGGCCGCTTCTACCGCGCGTGCAGCTAGCGCGCGTCGCGCGACCGCACGACGAGCGTTCCTTCCATCCCCTTCTTGTGATGGCCGTCCACGTGGCAGAAGAACTCGTATTCCCCCGGTTTCTTCGGCGTGAACCTCGCGTGCTTCGTTCTCTTGAAGCTCATGAACCCCGCGCCCACGCTCATCGTGATCCCGGCCTCGCCGTCCACGCACGTGAAGTTGTGCGGCACGAAGAAGCTCTTGAAGTGAAGGGTGATATCCACCGGTCTGTCCGCTTGGA
>Ga0137396_10001195_pt1 | contig 13415 bp, 9 predicted proteins | sample czc16metaG_FD_108284 | JGI IMG/M metagenome (GOLD analysis project Ga0137396, IMG submission 108284) | Vadose zone soil microbial communities from Angelo Coast Range Reserve, California, USA - czcobulk3.16 metaG | ecosystem: Environmental > Terrestrial > Soil > Vadose zone | place: USA...
CCGCGTCGACGCGGATCAAATGATAGCCGAAGCTCGATAGCGCCGGCTGGCTGAGCTCCCCCGGCGTGAGTCGCCGCAGCGCCGCGAGGAATTGCGGATCGAAGCCACCTTCGTTGCGCTTCACCCAGCCGAGATCGCCGCCGCGCGCGCCGGAGACCGAATCGGCGGACTCCTTCTTCGCCACATCCTCGAACTTCGCCGCGCCGCCCGCGATCTCCGCCCGCAGCCGCCGCGCTCTGGTGAGCGCCGCGGCCGTGTCGGCGGCGTCAGGGACCTTCGGCTGCGCCACGTAGCTCAGCCAGGCCGTCGCCGGACGCTTGAATTCGTCCCTGTGAGTCGTGTAGTAGCGCTCGAGCTCGGCGTCCGTTACCCGGGCGAGGGAGTCAGGGATCTGTTCCGGGCGGAAGGCGAGTACGGCGACGGTCACCGACTCGTGCTGATCGCGCCAGATGCGCCACAGCTTCGCGTCGGAGACGTACACGTCAGCCGTGAGGTACTCCTCCAGCTTGCGCTCCGGGAGGTATTCGCGGTACAGCTGCTCGATTTGCGCTCGAAACTCCTCGCTCGCGCTCCCCAGGTAACGCTGCCATTTCGTGATGTCGAACTGACCGTTCGTCTGGAAGGTCGGGTCCTCCATGATCTGTCGCAGGATCTGCGGCGGCGGCGTGCTGCGTGCGATCTGGCGGATCTCGTCGTCCGAGACCTGGATGCCGAGCCGGTGGTATTCGCGCTCGAGCAGAATCCGCTGGATGAACTGGTCGGTGACCTGGTCCTGGAGCTGCTGCTCGTCCTCGCGACTCAGCCGCCCGCCGCCCCGGCGGCGCGATTCTTCGATCGCGTTCTGGAGCGCCGCCTGGAACTGCGTGGCGCGCACGATCTGGCCATTGACCTTGAGGACCACGTCACGCCCGCCGCCCAGAATGTCCGTCACCTGGCCGTAGGCCAGCCAGCCGATGAACGAGACCGCCACGACGACGAACACGGGCTTATAAATCACGCGCATGGCGCGCATCATAGGACGTGCAGCTCCGGGCCAGAGGGGACGGGAGGGGGCATAAGTCTAAGAACGACAACAAGGAAACTCAAGCGACGGGGACCCAATTCCGATTGACAGCGGCGCCGGCCGAACAGTATCTTCGACCAATTCCCCCAAGAACTTAGGCCGTGGCCTATACCAGCGAAATAGAAAAACTCGAAAAGCGCTGGGCCGAGAACCCCAAGGGCCGCAACTTCGCGCCCTTGGCGGACGCCTATCGCAAAGCGGGGGAACTAGATAGAGCCATCGAACTGTGCAAGTCGGGGCTGGAGCGGCACCCCGATTACGTCAGCGCCCACATTGTCTACGGGCGCTGCTTCCTCGACTTGAAAAACGACACCACCGCGTCGCAGGTGTTCCGCAAGGTCCTGGACTTGGACCCCGAAAACGTCCTCGCGCTCAAACTGCTCGCCGACATCGCGGAGCGGGGGGGACGATACGACGAGGCGGCGCAATGGTTGTCGCGGCTGCTTAACGCCGATCCGATGAACGGCGATGCCGCCGAGGGGCTGGCCCGTAACAAGGGGAAGGCGGCCCAGGCTGCGCCGAAGCCCATCCCACCCGCCGCCCCCGTTCCGATGCCCCCGCCGGCCGTGCTCGTCCCGGAGCGGCCCGCGGCGGGCGGGACGATCGCCGCTCCGATGCCGCGCCCCGAATTCGTTCTGGAGCACACGGTCGAGGAACCGGTGACGCCGCAGCTCGAGGTGAAGCCGCAGGCCGGAGACATCGAGACATTCGACGGGACGTTGGATTTCAACGCCGTGGCACACGACGCGGCCAAGGCCGAGGGTCTCGAGATTCAGGAGGAAGTGGCGCTCAAGCCGCAGCAGCTCGACGTCGAGGGGCTGGCCGCCACGCAGTACGAGAGCGGCACGTTCGGCGCACCGGCGGATGCGACCCCCGAACCTGAGCCGGACCTGCCGACGGTGGACCTGCCCCTGATCATGCCGGAGGACGTGACACCGCCTCGGCCGCCGGCGGTCGCGTCGCCCCCTTCCGCCGTGGCCCCGTCTCAGCCGGCGTGGCCCACGCCGCTCGCACCCCCGCCTCCGTCCCTCCCCGCGCCACCGCAAGCGCCGCCTTTCGTCGAAGAGGCGCCACCCGCGGCGGTCGTCTTATCGGACGATGACGGCGCGGCGGATACGGCGGCGCTCTCGCGCGCCGAGCCGGTCGTCACGGAAACGATGGCGGACCTGTATCTGAAGCAGGGGCACCCGGAGGAGGCGCTGCGCGTGTATCAAGCGCTGCTGACGCAGCGGCCGGATGACACGCGGCTCCACGCGCGCGTTGACGCACTGTCACCGGGGAAGAAGTGGGGTGGCGGGCGGGAGACGGGTGAATCTGTGCCGATGTTCTTGAAGCGGATCCTGGCCGGGCGGCCGCAGGCGGCGGCGGTGGCGGCCTCGCCGCTGGAGCGTGCGTTTGCCGTCGCGCCCCCGGAAGCCCCGCGCCAGCCGGACGAGCCCACTCTGGGCGAGGCGAGCCGCCCCGCCGAGGACACGATTTCCCTCGACCAGGTGTTCGGCGACGAGGGGTCGCGGGCGCTGGCGCCCGTGGCGGAGCCCCCGGCGCCGAATCCGCCTGCAAGCGCGCCACCGGCGCCGGGGCCGAGCGCGACGGGTGGGTTCTCGTTCGACCAGTTTTTCGGCGCATCGGGAGCGCGGCCGGACGATGGTGCGACGCCGGCGGGCGGCGGGGCGAGAGGAGCGGCGCGGCCGTCGGGCCCGAAGCCGCGTCCACCGCTCGAAGACGAGGGTGACCTCGATCAGTTTCAGGCCTGGCTGAAAGGGCTCAAGTCTTAGTGGACATCGCCGTGCTGAACGGCCCCAACCTCAATCTGCTGGGTGAGCGGGAGCCGGAGCTGTACGGCCGGGCGACGCTGGCCGAGATCGAGACACGGACGCGGGAGCGCGCGCAGGCGCTCGGCGTCAATGTGACCTGGACGCAGACCAACCACGAGGGCGAGCTGGTGGATGCGATCCAGGGGCTCAAGGGGCGGGCGGACGGCGCCGTGATCAACGCGGCCGCCTTCACCCACACCAGCCTGGCCGTCCGGGACGCGCTCCTCGCCGTGCGCGTGCCGTTCGTCGAGGTTCACCTGTCGAACATCTTCGCCCGCGAACCCGAGCGACGCCGCTCGGTGCTCGCGGACGTCGCCGTCGGCGTGGTGACGGGGTTCGGGGCCGAGAGCTACCGGCTGGGACTCGAGGGCCTGGTCGGCTATCTCGCGTCCCGCCATGCACGCTGATCCACGGCGCCAGCGACAGGAGGCGCTCGTCGGCACGCTCGCCGCCGCGGCGCTGGATGGGCTGCTCGTGACGTCGCGCGCCAACATTCGCTACCTGACCGGCTTCAGCGGCTCCGCGGCCCTCGTGGCGGTGACCCGCGGCGACGTGCTGCTGGTGACCGACTTTCGCTACGACGAGCAAGCGCGGGCCGAAGCGGACGCCGTGGCCCGGGTCGAGGTCGAGAGCACGAGCGTGTGGGACCGGTTCTTCAAGGAGTTGGCCACGCTCGGGCCCCTCGCCGCGGTGGGGTACGAGGCGCACGCGCTCACCGTGCAGGACGCCGAGCGCTTCACCCAGGCCGGTCAGGCGTGGCGCTGGATGGCGACCAAGGATCTGGTGGAACGGCTGCGCGCCGCCAAGGGACCGGGTGAGGTGGCTGCGATCCGCGGCGCGGCTGAGCTGGCGGGTGCGGCGCTGCGGGACACACTGCCGCAGGTGCGGGTGGGGATGACGGAGCTCGAGATCGCCGGCGTGCTCGAGGGGGCGCTGCGGCGGCTGGGGAGCGAGGGACACCCGTTTTCCACGATCGTGGCATCGGGCCCGCGGGCGGCGCTGCCGCACGCGCGCTCGAGCCGGCGGGTGGTCGCGAAGGGCGAGTGGCTGCTGCTGGACTTCGGTGCGCAAGTGGACGGCTACTGCGCCGACATCACGCGCACGCTCGTCGTCGGCGCGCGGGCGACGGAGCGGCAGCGAGCGTTGTACGAGCTGGTGGCGGAGGCGCAGCGGCGGGCGCGCGAATGCGTCCGCGCCGGGATGACCGGGCGCGACGCCGACGCGCTCGCGCGGGACGTGATTGCAGCGCGCGGGTTCGGCGACGCGTTCGGTCACTCGCTCGGGCACGGGCTGGGACTGGAAGTGCACGAGGCGCCACGGCTGTCCAAGACGAACCCCGATCCGCTTCCCGTCGGCGCGGTGGTGACGATCGAGCCGGGCGTGTATCTCGCCGGGCAGGGGGGTGTGCGGATCGAAGACGACGTCCACTTGTCGGCCACGGGACCGGTCCTCTTGTCGGACGGTCGCACGGAACTTCTCGAACTCGTGTAGATTTTGGGGTCTATGAACCTCGCCATCATCACGCAGCTCGTGCAGATCTTGAAGGAGGCCCCGGAGCTCGGGGCGATCGAGGTGCGCCGGGGTCTGTTCGGGCGGTGGTCGTCGGTCCGGGTCACGAAAGTGGGCCACGGGACCAACGCGGGCGGCGGCGGGGGAGGGGGGGGGCCGCACATGGTCGTTGCGCAGACGCCCGGCGGGATGCTCGTTCCGGTCGCCCCGACCGCGCCGGGCGCGGCCGCGCCGCCGAAAACGCACCTGGTCGACATCAAGTCCCCTATGGTCGGCACGTTCTACTCCGCGCCCGAGCCGGGTGCGGAGCCGTATGTGAAAGCCGGCAGCCGCGTCGCTGCCGGGCAAGTGGTATGCATCATCGAAGCGATGAAGATCATGAACGAGATCGAGGCCGAAGTCGCGGGGCTGGTGCGCGAAGTGTGTGTCGAGAACGCCCAGCCGGTCGAGTTCGGCCAGCCTCTTTTCCGAGTGGACCCTCATGCCTGACGCCCCTGCCACCGCCGGCGCGACCTTCAACTTCAAGCAGGCCATCACGCAGATGGTCCAGCGCAACGCGTCCGACCTGCTGCTCAAGGTGGGCCGTCCGGCGACCATCCGCGTGAACGGCGAGCTGCAGTCGCTGGAGACGGCTCCGCTCAAGCCGGAGGAGCTGAAATCGCTGGCCGAGCAGATCATGACGCCGCGGCAGGTGAAGGAGTTCGCCGAGCACAAGGAGGCGGACTTCGCGATCGGCGTGCCGGGCGTGGGTCGGTTCCGGACGAACGTGTACCAGCAGCGCGGCACCGTGGCGTTCGCCTTCCGGTCGATTCCCTACGAAGTCAAGACGATCCGCGATCTGAACCTGCCCCCCGTGATCGAGGAGATCGCGATCAAGCCGCGGGGCCTGGTGCTCGTGACCGGCGTGACCGGGTCGGGGAAGTCGACGGCGCTGGCGGCGATGGTCAACCACATCAACCTGAGCCGGCGCGTCAATATCATCACGATCGAGGACCCGATCGAATTTCTGCACCGCGACAACCTGGCGAACATTTCGCAGCGCGAGGTGGGCAACGACACGCTGTCGTTTAACGCGGCGCTGCGTCACGTGCTGCGCCAGGCGCCGGACGTCATCCTCATCGGCGAGATCCGCGACATGGAGACGCTCGACACGGCGCTCAAGGCGGCGGACACCGGGCATCTGGTGTTCTCGACCCTCCACACGACGGACTGCACGCAGACGATCAACCGCGTGATCTCGTTCTTCCCGCCGCACCAGCACGACGAAATCCGTCACCTCCTGTCGACCGCGCTCGCGGCGGTGGTGTCGCTCCGCCTGGTCCCGAAGAAGGACGGCCAGGGGCGGGTGCCGGCGTCGGAGGTGCTGATCAACACGGCGGCGGTGCAAGACAACATCCGCGACATCTCGAAGCAGCTCAACATCCCGGACCTGATCGCCCAGGGCTCGGTGCAGTACGGGATGCAGAGCTTCGACCAGTCCCTGTTCCACTGGTACCAGCAGGGCGTGATCAGCTACGAGAGCGCGATCTTTTACGCCACCAACCCGAGCGAGTTCGCGCTCAAGGTGTCGGGCGTCGAGTCCGGGCAGAGCCGGGCGTTCGGCGGCTCCACGGCCGCAGTCGGTCAGCGCGGCGACCTCGCGCCCTGATGTTCAAGAAGGTGCTGGTCGCGAACCGCGGGGAGATCGCCCTGCGGGTGATCCGTGCGTGCAAGGAGCTGGGGATCGAAGCCGTGGCGGTCTACTCCGAGGCCGACCGCGAGTGCCTGCACACGCGGTTCGCCGACGACGACGTGTGCATCGGGCGGGCGCCGTCGCGGGACAGCTATCTCAACATTCCGCGCATCATCGCGGCGGCCGAGATCACCGGCGCCGACGCGATTCACCCCGGGTACGGGTTTCTCGCCGAAAACGCCGAATTCGCCGACATCGTCAAGGCATCGAACATCACGTTCATCGGCCCGAGCGGCGACCAGATTCGCCAGATGGGCGACAAAGCGGCGGCCCGCAAGCTGGCGCAGAAGCTCAAGGTACCCACGGTGCCGGGCTCGCCGGGGCCGGTCGAGGACGCCGACGCGGGCTTGAAGATCGCCGAGAAGATCGGCTTCCCGGTGATCATCAAGGCGGCGGCGGGCGGGGGGGGCAAGGGGATGCGCGTCGCCGCCGACGGGGAGTCGTTTGGCCAAGCGTTCAGTCTCGCCCGCCAGGAGGCGCTCGCGGCGTTCGGGTCGGACGACGTGTACCTCGAAAAGTACCTCGCGCGGCCGCGGCACGTGGAGATTCAGATCATGGGCGACACCCACGGCCGCATCATGCACCTGTGCGAGCGGGACTGCTCGGTGCAGCGACGCCACCAAAAGCTGATCGAGGAGGCGCCGAGTCCTGCCGTGGACCAGACGCTGCGCCAGGACATCGGTGATGCGGCGGTCCGGCTGGCGCAAGAGATCAGTTACGCGGGGGCGGGGACGATCGAGTTCCTGCTCGACGAGGACGGTGCATTCTACTTCATGGAGATGAACACGCGCATTCAGGTCGAGCACCCGGTGACGGAGATGTGCACGAACTTCGATCTCGTGAAGGAACAGATCCGGGTTGCGGCGGGAGAGCCGCTGTCGTTCGTGATGAACGGCCACCGGCTGCGGGGGCATGCCATCGAATGCCGCGTGAATGCCGAAGACCCGGCGCGCAACTTCCAGCCGAGCCCCGGCACGATCACCGCCTACCATCCGCCGGGCGGTCCCGGCGTGCGGGTGGACACGCACATCTACGACGGCTACACGGTGCCGCCGTATTACGACTCGCTGTTGGCGAAGGTGATCGTGCACGGCAATACGCGCGTCGAAGCGCTGGCGCGCATGCGGCAGGCATTGGACTCGTTTATCATTGAGGGCGTGACCACGACCATTCCCTTCCTCAGTCGGGTCATGCGCCACCCCGACTTCGTGGCGGGCCGGGTCGATACCAAATTCCTCGAGCGTGAGCCGCAGCTGCTCCAGCCGTCATGAAGATCGACGTCTACTTCACCCCCCTCGGCCTCGGCGCGGGCGATCTCGGCGGCCGGGGCATCGTCGTGATCGACGTGCTGCGCGCGACCACAACGATCGTGACGGCGCTGGCGAACGGGGCGAAGGCCGTGATCCCCGCTGCCACGTCCGAGGAAGCAGTCCGGCTGGCCTCGCACCTCGAGAAGGACGGCGTGCTGCTCGCAGGGGAGCGGCGCAGCGTCAAGATCGACGGCTTCGCGCTCGGGAACTCGCCCCGGGAGATGACACCCGCTGCGGTCGCCGGGAAGACGATCGTGCTCGCCACGACCAACGGGACGCCAGCGCTGGTGGCGGCACAAGGGGGCGAGCCCGTGTTGGTGGGCGCGCCGGCCAACTTCCGGGTGCTGGGCGAGCGCGCCCGCCAGCTGCTGGCGACACGGGGCGACCTGGTGATCATCTGCGCCGGCCGAGAGAAGCAGTTCGCGATCGAAGACGCCTACACCGCCGGCCGGCTCGTGAAGGTTGCGAAAAAGGGGACCCGCAAAGTCGAGCTGAACGATGCGGCCCGGGCGGCGCTCGTGCTGACCGAGCAGTTCGCGAGCTGGCAGGAGGCGCTCGCGGACTCCGAAGCCGCCCTCCAGCTCGCCGAGGCGGACCTCGCAGAGGACGTCGCGTTCGCCGCGAAGGCGGATCGCTTCGGCGTGGTCCCGACGTACGCGAATCGCCGCATCACATGACGCCGAAGGCGCGCCAGGAGCTCGTTGGGATCGGCGCCTTGGTCGTGGGCCTGTTCCTCGGGTTGACCCTGCTCCGTCTGCCCATCACCGGGAGCTGGGGCGAGCGCATCGGCTCGCTCTTGTGGCGGGTGTTCGGGGCGGGCTCGGTCCTCCTGCCCGTGCTCGGCATCGGGTGGGCGCTGGCGGCGTTCGAGCGCCTCGGGACCCTGTCGGCGCCGCGTGCGGCGGCTCTGGGCGGCGGGCTCGTCGTGCTGCTGCCATACGGGATCGGCACCGTCACCGGAGCGGGCTTCGTTTCCGACTACCGGACCTGGGGCCCCACCGCCAAACTCGTCGGCATGCTTCCGGCGGCCCTCGCCCACGGCGTGCACCAGGCGGTCGGCACCGCAGGCGGCGTGTTGGTCGGGGTGTTCGCACTGTCCGCCCTCGGCCTGCTCACCGTGGGGTGGCACCCCCTGGTCGTGCTGAGAGGCCGGGAAAAGGCCGGGGAAGGGGGAAGAGGGAAGGGGGAGAAGCGAGACGTCAAGAAGCCTGTCGCTGCGGCACGACCCGACGACAGCGACGCACTCTTCACTCTTCCCCCTTCCCCGAAATCCCGGAAGTTCAAGACACCTCCGTCCGTCCGACCGACCGTCGTCCCCAAAGGGGCTCTGATCCCGCCCATCGATCTCCTCAATCCGGCTCCCGCCGAGGACGGCGACGCCGGCCTCGCCCAGATCGAGCAGATGGGACGGAAGCTGATCGAGACGCTCCAGACGTTTCGCGTCGAGGGCTCGATCGCCGGACGCACGGTGGGCCCGGTCGTGACCCAGTACGAGGTAGCCCCCGGACCCGGGGTGAAGGTGGGCCGTATCGCGGCGCTCGCGGACGATCTGGCGCTGGCGATGCGGGCCCAGTCGCTCCGGATCGTCGCTCCGATCCCGGGGAAGGCGGCCGTCGGCATCGAGGTGCCGAACCCGATGCCGCGCATGGTTCACGTGCGCGAGCTCATCGAAGGCGAGGAGTTCCACAGCGGCACTCGCGTGCTCCCGATCTCGCTCGGCAAAAACCTCGAGGGCGAGCCGGTCGTGGCCGATCTGGCGAAGATGCCGCACCTGCTGATCGCCGGCGCCACCGGCTCGGGAAAATCGGTGTGCATCAACACGATCATCACGAGCCTGTTATACCGCTATCCGCCGCAGGAGCTGCGGATGCTGCTGATCGACCCGAAGATGGTGGAGCTCTCGATGTACAATGCGCTTCCCCATCTGCGGCATCCCGTGGTCACGAACAACCAGAAGGCCGCGACGGCGCTCAAGTGGGCGGTGCGCGAGATGGAGCGTCGCTACCAGCTGTTCCATGCCAATCACGCCCGCAACATCACCGACTTCAACCGCAAGGTGCGCGACGGGAAGCCGCTCAAAGGTCAGCGCGAGACACTCGTCACCCAAGCGGGTGGAGGGGTTCAGCAGGAGCTGCCGTTCGATGCGGAGTATACCGAGGGGGTGCTCCCCTACGTCGTGGTGATTCTCGACGAGCTGGCGGACCTCATGATGACCGTGCAGCACGAAGTCGAGACGCCGCTCGCGACGCTGGCGCAGAAGGCGCGGGCCGTGGGGATCCACCTGATCCTCGCGACGCAGCGGCCATCCGTGAACGTCATCACCGGCCTCATCAAGGCGAACTTTTCCTGCCGCATCGCATTCCGCGTCGCATCGAAAGTGGACAGCCGCACCATCCTCGACCAAAACGGCGCGGAGACGTTGCTGGGAAACGGCGACATGCTGTTCCTCCCCCCCGGGAAGAGCGAGCCGGTCCGCATCCAGGGCTGCTTCATCTCGACGGACGAGACCGAGCGTTTGATGGGGTGGTACACCGAGCGCCGCGCCCAACTGGAGCGGCGGGTCGAAGTGGACATCATCGAGCAGATGGAGCAGCTCGCAGACGCGGAGAAAGCCGGAGAAGGGGGCGCCGGACAGGGGGAGGGCGAAGGTCAGCGCGATCCGCTGTTTCGCCAGGCCGCCGAAGTGTGCGTCCAGAACCAGATCGGCTCGACGTCGCTGCTGCAACGGCGCATGAGCATCGGATACGGCCGGGCCGCACGCATCATCGATCAGCTGGAGCTGGCCGGGATCCTCGGGCCCGCGAACGGCAGCAAGCCGCGCGACGTGCTCCTCGGGCTCGACGACCTGGACGAAATCTGCGGCGACTGATCCGTTTCAAGGTGGCACCGAGGATCCCGGGGCTGGTCCCACAAACCCATAAAACCGAAAAAACACCAAACTTGCGCAGCCGCTGCACCTGTTTTACAATGGTGTCCGTCGCATCATCGCTGCAGATGCAGCGCGGGTGCTACCCCAGCGTGTTGTTGTGACACACTTCACGGGTCGCTGGTGCGGGGGAGGGTCCCCCGAAGGCACAGCCAGTTTGGACGCTGCTCAGAGCAAACCCGTCTAAAGACGGCGACGCAGAGCTACGGGGCTTCGGCGTAACGGCCATGCCCGCCGGGCCGCCAGCGAATCGACCAATGGTCGACGCTGGCGGCCTTTTCGTGCTTAGGCATCTGGCCGGAGAGAGCGAGCTATGCCGTTCACGTTCAAGCTGTCCCAGCGTTTGGCGCGGATACGATGGGTCGCCCTGCTGCTCGCCACCGCGGCGCTCGCCGCGTGCGAGAAGCCTGTCGGCCTCACCGAAGTAACCAGCACCCTTTCGCGGCTCGTTGTTTCTCCCAAAGTCCTCACGCTTCGACCAAACCAGACCGCCGCCTTCATGGCGGTCGGTCTCACGAACACCGGTGACACGGCCAGTGTGGCCGTGAACTGGAGCGTCACCAGCGGCAGCATGACCGACACGAGTACCACCGGCGGCAGGCACTACGGGCGCTACACGGCCACCGCGGACACAGGCACGGTGAAGGTCGTCGCCAAGGGGAGCCAGGCCGGCGTCGCCGACACGGCTCTCGTGCGCGTTACGCCGATACCCGTGTCGATCGTGACCGTAGCCCCGGCGCCGGTGAGCGTGCTGGTGGGCCAGCTGCTGCAACTCTCCGCCACCACGGCGGACTCCGCTGGTAACGTGCTGAGCGGCCGCGCCGTCACGTGGGCGAGCAGCAACACCGTGGTCGCCACCGTTAGCGGCACCGGGCTGTTGACCGGCGTGGTCTCAGGCACGGCGACGATCACGGCGACGAGTGAGGGGAAGAGCGGCACGGCGGCCGTCACCGTCACGGTCGCTCCCGTAGCCACGGTAGGCGTGAGCCCGGGGGCACCAAGCGTGGTCATCGGCGGCACGGCGCAGCTTGCGGCTGCGCTCCGGGACGCCAATGGGAATCCGCTCAGCGGACGCACGGTGACGTGGGCGACGAGCAACGGCGGCGTCGCCACGGTGTCGACGACCGGTCTGGTCACGGGCGTGGCGGTGGGTAGCGCGACGGTCACGGCGACGAGTGAGGGGAAGAGCGGCACGGCGACGGTGACGGTGACGGCAGTGGCCGTCCCGGTGGTTTCCGTCGCGGTGAGCCCGGCGACGGCGAGCCTGCCAGTCGCCGGAACGGTCCAGTTAGCGGCTACGCCACAGGACTCGGCTGGGAAGACGCTGGCGGGCCGGACCGTCACCTGGGCGTCGAGCGCTTCCGGTATGGCGACCGTTTCGGCGAGCGGGCTCGTGACCGGCGTCGCGGCCGGCATTGCGACGATCACGGCGACGAGCGAGGGGAAGAGTGGCACGGCGAGCGTGACGGTCACGCCGCCGCCCCCGCCCCCCCCGCCACCGCCGCCCACGACCGGCTCGTGCCTGCTGCAGAGCGGGTCGCTCATCACCCTCTCCGGCTTGCGGACGACCGCATACCAGAACACGAGCGCCCCGAGCGGCACGAAGTTCGACGCCACGGCGGCGCAGTGGCTCTTGAACACGCCCGACGTGTGGGGCTTCATCGGCTCGAGCGCGAACCTCTGCTGGCACGGCGGGCAGATCCTCGGGACTGTCCCCCCTTCGACGCCGTATGAGGACGCCCTCAACGGCTACCACCTCATGTACGGCGTGGACGTCCATGGGGCGAGCCCCGTAGTCGAGGGCCTGACCATCTTCACCGGCGGGGACGGGATCACCTTCGACGACCCGAGTGATGCGAATTGGACAGTGCGCGGCACGCACATGACGTACATCCGCGACGACTGTATCGAGAACGACTACCTGAACTCGGGGCTCGTGGACGATTCATTCTTCGACGGCTGCTACGACTTCATCTCGGCGCGCGCGTACGGCGCGGGCGCGCCGGACGGGCGGGCCAACACGGTGACCGTGCAGAACTCGCTCGTGCGCGTGCAGGCGATGGACAAGCTCTATCCGGGGATCCCGACCCCGGGCTACGGCGGCTTCTGGAAGTGGAGCGGCAGCGGGAGCCCCAACACCGATATCGGCCCGAGCCTCGTGTTGAACAACAACGTGTTCCGGGCCGACCAGCTCCCCGCGGAGCACAACTCGGCGGGCCTCTACATGGCGCCCGTGCCGGGCAAGGTGACGAGCTGCGCGAACAACGTGATGGTGTGGCTCGGCCCGGGGAGTTTCCCGGAGCCGTTGCCGAGCTGCTTCACCGTGCTGACGGGCCAGGCAGGGCGGGATTACTGGGACCGGGCGGTAGCGCAGTGGAAGGCGGCGCATCCCGCGCTGATCGACCTGGCGCCGCCGATCGTGTCGCTGTGGTCGCCCGGGCTCTCCGGGTCGAGCACCTTGACGGGGACGGTGAATCTCGTGGCGACGGCGGCCGATGATCAGGCGCTCGTCGGGGTGCAGTTCCAGCTGAACGGACAGCCGATCGGGGCGGAGGTGTCGACGGACGGGCCGCCGGCGAAGTACACGCTGGGGTGGGATTCGCATGCCGTGGCGAACGGGACGTACACGCTCACGGCCACGGCGCGCGATGCCGCGGGCAACACCACCACCTCGGCCGGCGTCACGGTCACGATCAGCAACTGATCTCGGCGACGACTGAGGACGCCAACCCCTCCCCTCTCGGGGGGAGGGGTGTTGCCGTTCTGCCGCGGTCAGGGCTGGTGTGGGACTTGCATGGAGGGGGCTTGTGGTGAAGCCCACGGCGGGGGCTACGGTACACGCTGTCAGGCGCCGCCGTCACACCGTGTAACGGAGTACGTGTCGTAGTCTCCGCAGCGGATGTGGCGAGCAAACGACAATAACAACCACAAATGAGCAGGGCGCGGCGACTCGGGTGCGACGTGCGCGTAAGTGATTCTACCACGTTCCAAGCCAGTGCGCGCACCCGACAGGTGCTCTGGGGCGTCGTGCTGGCCCTCGCGGTAGGTGGCTGTGAGCGCA
>Ga0137396_10001197_pt1 | contig 13398 bp, 14 predicted proteins | sample czc16metaG_FD_108284 | JGI IMG/M metagenome (GOLD analysis project Ga0137396, IMG submission 108284) | Vadose zone soil microbial communities from Angelo Coast Range Reserve, California, USA - czcobulk3.16 metaG | ecosystem: Environmental > Terrestrial > Soil > Vadose zone | place: USA...
CGCGGAGTGGACCGGGTGCCGAGATCGAGCTTCGCGCCGCCAACGTTCCGGCCGCCGTGCGCGAGCTGGCGGGCTCACTGACGGCGTTCGGTCCAGTGTCGCCGACCCTGCTGTGTGACCATGCGGGCGCGCTCAACGCGTGCCTGTTCCTGCCGAGCTCACTCGACGCGGTACCGATCGCGCGATTCGCGCGCGATCTTCACCTCGCACTCGAGGGCGCCGAAGTCGGCCGGGTGGCCTCGGTCATCCTGAAGCTCGGCGCGCATCGTCTGGTCTCGCGGGCGATGGACGGCGCGTCGGGCAACGTGACGATGCTGGTCGGCGTCGGGCGCATCGACCGACCGGGGCTGGCGCGGATCGAGCTCGACCGCGCCGCGGCGTGCCTGGGCGCCCTGGTGCGGAGCTGAGCCATGTCCGTCATCAACTACGCGAACCGGGTCATCGACTTCAAGATCGTCTACTACGGACCCGGCATGGCCGGAAAGACTGCCAACCTCCAGTACATCCACCGCAGCCTGCCGAATTCGAATCGCGGGAACTTGATCTCGCTCGCGACCAGCGACGACCGGACGATCTACTTCGACTTCCTGCCGGTGTCGGCGCTCACCGTGCGTGGGTTCCAGACGCGCTTCCAGCTCTACACGGTGCCCGGTCAGGTCCAGTACGACGCGACCCGACGGCTGGTGCTGCGCGGCGCCGACGGTCTGGTGTTCGTCGCGGACTCGCAGTTCGACCGCCTGCGCGAAAACGTGGAGAGCCTGCGCAATCTGGAGGCGAATCTCCGCGAGTACGAGTCGACGCTCGACGAGATCCCGTACGTGCTGCAGTACAACAAGCGCGACCTGCCGAACCTGGCGCCGGTGACCTACCTGGAGTTCGTCCTCAACCGCCGGGCCTCGCGCGTCCCGTTCTTCGAGGCCTCGGCCATCAAGGGTAAGGGCGTCTTCGACACGCTCAACACCGTCTCGCGGATGGCGCTCGCCAGCGAGTTCGGCGGCAAGCGGGAGAGGCGCGATGAAGCTTCGTAACACCGTCATCCAACAGCAGGACGCGACGCGGATCCGCGAGATCCTGGCGCGCTTTCTCGGCGAGTCAGGCGCCGACGCGGCGCTCCTGATCGACCGCGGCGGTCAGCTCTTAGCTATGGACGGCGTTTCGCAGGCGCTCGACGCGGTGTCCATCTCGGCGCTGGCGGCCGCCGCGTTCAGCTCCACGGCGGCGATGGCCCAGCTGCTCGGCGAGCCTGAATTCAGCGTGCTCTTCCACGAGGGCACGAAGCACTCGATCCACGTCTCGACCGTCGACGACGAGGCGATCCTCCTCGCCATCTTCGACGAGCGCACGACGGTCGGCATGGTGCGGCTCTTCGCGAGCGAGGCCAGCCGCGCGGTCGGGGGGGTGCTCGGTGAAACCCGCGCGCGTCCCAAGCCGCCGGGAGAGTTCGCCGCGCCGCTGAGCGAAACCGAGTCGCGTCCGGCCTGGACACCGCCGAGCTGACATGCGGCAGGTGCGCGTCGGGGGCCGTTACCTGGAAGGCCGCGAGCAGCGGTTGTGGGCCGCGCTCGTCGGCCTGATCGGGCTCGCGACCGTGGGGATCGCGCTCGTCGTCGGTGACCCGGGCTCCGGAGTCTTCCATCCGACGCTACTTCACCTGGGTACCGGGCTCGCGGCCGTCGTGACCGCATTCCGGCTCGGCCGGCCCGTGGCCCGACGCCTGCGGAACGTGCGGACCGGCCGCCTCGGGGAGCGGCTGGTCACCGACCTCCTCGGCGGCCTCCCGGACGACTATTGGCTCGTCAACGACGTGACCCTCGGACTGGCGCGCGGCAACATCGATCACGTGCTGATCGGCCCGTGCGGCGTGGTGGTCCTCGAGACGAAGCGGCTCGCGGGGAACATTCGCTGCTGGGGCGACGACTGGTCCGTCAACGGATATCGACGAAAGAGCATCGGCGGGCAGGTCAACGCCGGAGCGTGCGCCGTCCGATACTTCCTGAGCGAGCGCCATCCCGAGCTCGCGGCCTCGGCCCTGCGCTGGGTGGAGTCGATCATCGTCTTCACCCATCCGCTGTGCCGCGTGGAGGCGAGCGACGCGCGGGCGACGGTCGTCCGCTACTCGCAGCTCTACCAGGCGGTGCTCGAGCTCTCGCGAAAGCACCGGCTGGCGCCGTCGGCGGCGGCCCTGCTCGCCCAGACCCTGGCGAGCTCGCAGGGACGGGACGGCGCCGCGGTGAGGCGCGGCGCCCTCACATCCGCGTCGTGATCCGCTCGATCGCCTCTTCGGTCTGCGCGCGAGAGCCGAACGCGGTCAGCCGGAAGTAGCCCTCGCCGCTCGGACCGAACCCCGCGCCCGGCGCGCCGACGACGTTCGCCTTCTCCAGAACCTTGTCGAAGAAGTCCCACGACGCGACCGAGGGCGGCGTGCGGACCCAGATGTAGGGCGCGTTGCGCCCGCCGTAGACGGTGAAGCCCGCGGCCGTCAGGCCCGCGCCGATGATCCGCGCGTTCTCCATATAGAAGTCGATCAGCGCCCGCACCTGCTTTTGGCCCTCGGGGGTGTACACCGCGGCGGCGGCCTTCTGGATGAGATAGGGCGGACCGTTGGACTTCATCGACATCCGGCGTGTCCAGAGGGTGTTGAAGCTCATCGTCGTGCCGTCGAGGCCGCGGCCGCGCATCTCCTTCGGCACGACCGTGTAGGCCAGGCGCATGCCCGTGAAGCCCGCGTTCTTCGAGAAGCTCCGGCACTCGATCGCCACCTCGCGCGCGCCCGCGATCTCGTAGATCGAGTGGGGGACTCCCGGGTCGACGATGTAGGCCTCGTAGGCGGCGTCGTACAGGATGGCCGTGTCTTCGGCGCGCGCGTAGTCGACCCAGCGCTCGAGCGCCTCGCGGGTCACCACGGCCCCGGTGGGATTGTTCGGATAGCAGAGATAGATCAGGTCGACGTGCCGATCGGGCAGCGCCGGCTGGAAGTTGTTCTCGGCGGTGCACGGCAGGTACACGATGCCCGCGTAGCGGCCGCTCTCGTCGGCGCGCCCGCTGCGCCCGGCGACCACGTTGCTGTCGGCGTAGACGGGATACACGGGATCCATGAGCGCGACCACGCAGTCCTGCGCGAAGATCTCCTGGAGGTTCGCGCTGTCGCTCTTGCCGCCGTCGCTCACGAAGATCTCGTCGACGGCGAGCTTCACGCCGCGCGAGCCGAAGTCGTGGCTCGCGATCTCGGCGCGCAGGAACTCGTAACCGACGTAGGGGCCGTAGCCCCTGAAGCTCTCGCGCCGCGCCATGTCGTCCGCGGCCTCGTGGATCGCGCGCACGACGGCCGCGGGCAGGGGCTGGGTCACGTCGCCGACGCCCAGATCGACCAGGCGCACACCGGGATGCGCGTCGGTGAACACCTTCGTCCGCCGCCGGATCTCGGCGAAGAGGTAGTTCTGGTTGAGGTTCAGGTAGAACTCGTTGAATCTGGGCACGGGCTCTCCCGCGCGAATTCTAACAGAGCTCGTGAGGCCCGCGCCTTGCGTGGCCACGCTCGATCGTATAAGTTGGCGGCGCGATCGACGCACGAATCGCTCGAATTGTGGTTCGCGCCGCAGGCCGTCGCGGGGCTGGCCCCGCCGGCCGAGGCGCGACTGTAAATAGTGGAGGCGCTCGATGAGGATGGCCGCGATGGTGCGCGCGCTCGTGGTCGCGATGATCGGCCTCGTCGGCTCGGCGGTCTCGGCCCCGGCGCAGCCGGCCGGGACGCTCGTCGTCGGCCTCGTGGCCGAGCCGGTGAACCTCGACCCCGCGCAGGTGACCGACCTCAACTCCAACCGAGTCGGCCGCCGCATCGTCGAGACGCTCGTCACGTTTCCCGAGGAGAGCACGCAGGTCGTGCCGGGTCTGGCCGAGTCGTGGACGATCGCGAAGGACGGTCTGCGCTACGGCTTCAAGCTGCGCAAGGGCGTCACGTTCCACGACGGCACGCCGTTCAACGCCGAGGCCGTGAAGTTCTCCATCGAGCGGCAAATCGATCCGGAGCATCCGTTCAACAAGCTCGGCAAGTATCCGTTCGCCAATTATTTCTTCGGCAACGTGAAGGCGGTCGAGGTCGTCGATCCCTCCACGGTCGAGTTCGTGCTGAAGGAGCCTCGCGCGTCGTTCCTGACCATCCTGACGTCCGCGGCGGCGTCGATCGTCAGCCCGGCGGCCGTGAGGAAGCTCGGCGCCGACTACGCGCTTCAACCCGTCGGCACGGGTCCGTTCAAGTATGCGTCCTGGGATCGCGGCCAGCGTGTGGTGCTGGAGAAGAACCCGAGCTACTGGCGCTATCCGGTGAAGATCGACCGCGTGGTCTATCGGCCGATCGTCGAGGGCCAGGCGCGACTGACCGAGCTCCTGACCGGCTCCCTCGATCTCATCGTCGACGTGCCGCCCGACTTCGTCGGCCAGGTCGAGCAGAGCCCGAAGGCGACGCTCCTCAAGCAGGTCGGCGCCCACGTCTGGTATCTCGGCATCAACAACCAGCGGAAGCCGTTCGACGACAAGCGGGTGCGCCAGGCGCTGAACTATGCGGTGAACAAGGAAGGGCACGTTCGCGACGTGCTCAAGGCCACGGGCTAACTGTCGCGCGGGCCGGTGCTGCCGGCGACGTGGGGCGCCGATTCCGGTCTCAAGCCCTATCCTTACGACCCGGAGCGGGCGCGCAAGCTCCTGGCCGAGGCCGGCTACCCGAGCGGGTTCTCGACTTCTCTCTGGGTGCCGGAGTCGGGCTCGGGGATGCAGGCGCCGGTGCCGATGTCGACCGTGATCCAGTCGAACCTCAAGGCCGTCGGCGTCACCGTGACGTTGCAGACGATGGAGTGGGGGGCCTATCTGGCCAAGCTCAGGACGAAGGAGCAGGAGCTCTTCGCGCTCTCCTGGATGGCGGGCAACGAGGACCCGGACATGGTGATGTACCCGCTCCTGCACTCGAGCCAGTGGACGCCGGCCGGCCCGAACCGGGCGCTCTACAAGAACGAGCGCTTCGACGAGCTCCTGCACCAGGCCCGGCTCACGACCGACCAGGGCAAGCGCGCCGCGCTCTACCGGGAGGCCCAGCGCATTCTCGTCGACGATCCACCATGGATATTCATCGATCACGAGATCCAGACCGCCGCGCACGCCAAGCGGGTTCAGGGGTTCAAGCTCCACCCGAGCTTCGACCTCCGCGTCGAGACGATCTCGCTGAAGTGAGGCGCTCCGGACGGTGAGACGATACGCCGTCCGCCGTCTGCTGCTCCTGGTGCCGGTTCTGCTGGGCGTGTCCGTCATCATCTTCCTGGTGCTCCACCTGGCTCCCGGAGACCCGGCCGAGATCATGCTCGGCTCCCAGGCGACCCAGGCAGATCTCGAGCGTCTGCGCGCCGAGCTCGGCCTGACCCAACCGCTCTATGTCCAGTACGTCCATTGGGTCGGCCTCGTCGCGCGCGGCGATCTCGGACGCTCGATCTGGATGAAGAGACCGGTGCTGAACGAAGTGCTCGGGCGCTTCAAGGCGACACTCGTGCTCACCGGCGCGGCGCTCGTGCTCTCGACCGCGGCAGGCCTGGCGCTCGGCATCGCGTCCGCCATCCGGCCGAACTCGCTGCTCGATCGGCTCAGCGCCGTGGCCTCGCTCTTCGGCGCCAGCATGCCGGTTTTCTGGCTCGGCATCGTGCTGATGGTGGTCTTCGCGCTCTGGCTCGGCTGGCTGCCCGCCTCGGGAATGTTCGCGCCCTACGGCGGAGGCGATCTGCGGGACCTGCTCGTTCATCTGGCGCTTCCCGCCGTCACCCTGGCGGCGGCGTCCGTCACCATCATCGCGCGTCTCACGCGCAGCACCATGCTCGAGACGCTCGGGCAGGACTACATCCGGACCGCGCGGGCCAAGGGTGTCGTCGAGCGCGCCGTCGTACTGCGCCACGGGCTGAAGAACGCGCTCATCCCGATCGTCACGGTCGTCGGGGTCCAGGCCGGCTATCTCCTGGGCGGCGCGGTGCTCACCGAGACGGTGTTCGCGTGGCCGGGCGTGGGCACGTTGATGGTCCAGGGGATCCTCGCGCGCGATTTTCCACTGGTGCAGGGCTGCGTGCTGGTCGTCGCGCTGAGCTTCGTCCTCATCAACCTGGCCGTCGACCTCCTCTACGCGTGGCTCGATCCGCGAATCCGGTACGAATGATGGGTGTGCGACGGTGAGCGTTCGCGTCGCGGGTGTCGGCGATCCGATCGCGCGAGCCGCCGAGACGTCACGATTTCGGCGCGGGATCGGCCGGGTCGCCCGGCGCGACCGCCTGGCGGTGGTGGCCGGGCTCGCCTTGCTGGCGGCGGTGCTCGTGGCGCTGCTCGCGCCCTGGCTCCCGCTGCTCGACCCCGACACGGTCGACACGCCGAATCGGTTGCGGCCGCCGTTGACATCCGGTCATCGGCTGGGCACCGACGAGTTCGGGCGCGATCTTCTGGCACGGCTCGTCTGGGGCGCCCGCGTGTCCTTGCTCGCGGGCGTGGCGACGGCGGGCGCGGCGATGGTGATCGGCGTGACGCTCGGAATTCTCGGCGGCTTCTATACGGGTTGGATCGAGACGGTCGTGATGCGGCTCACCGACATCCTGATGGCGTTCCCGTACATCCTGCTGGCCATCGCCATCGTCGCGGGGCTCGGGCCGGGACTGCGCAACGCGATGGTCGCCATCGCGATCGTCGGCTTTCCGATCTATACACGCCTGGTGCGCGGTGTGGTCCTCTCACTACGCGAGCGCGAGTTCGTCGAGGCGGCCCGCGCGCTCGGCGCGACCGATCCTCTCATCCTCGTGCGCCACATCCTGCCCCATCTTCTATCGCCGGTGATCGTGGCCTTCAGCCTCGACGTCGGCGCGAAGATCCTCGCCACGGCCGGGCTCTCCTTCCTCGGGCTCGGCACCCAGCCGCCGACCGCCGACTGGGGAAGCATGCTCGCGACCGGCCGACAGTTCGTCGTCCTGAGCCCCCACGTCGTCCTGCTCCCCGGCCTCGCGATCTTCGTCATCGTCCTGGCCCTGAACCTGGTCGGCGACGCCCTCCGCGACCTCCTCGACCCCCGCACCCCCACCCGCTAACCGCAAAAGGTCCGCATATGCCGATCTTGAGGGACGATCGATGTCCACGTCCGTCCGTCGAGGCGAAGGGATGGGATCGATTGATCGGTACACGAGCTACCTCAGGCTGGCGATCTCGGCTCGACGGGACGACGGCGGCGCCGGGTGGGTGCGGTAGGGGTCGGACGGACCCGTTCCCTCCAAGCGCGCTGCGGACGTCGCGCGCCGGGATGGAGCCCAGCCGCCGCGGAGCAGCGCCCGCGTGCCGCGTGGTCCGCTCGACCCCTACCGCACCCGCCCGGCGCCGTCGCCTCCCAGCGAGGCGAAATCTAAACGGCGACGGGAGAATCAGCACGAGCATAGCTGACCGTGAGAATCTCCCAGAGATGTCCGTCGCCGTCTTCCCAGTAGACGTTCTTCCCACCGAGGCGGCGATTGATGAGCATGTCGTTCTCGCCGCGCGGGTGGCTCCGGTACGCGAGCCCGGCGCTCTGGATGCGGCCGAAGATCGCGTCGAAGTCGGCGTCGGTGACGCGGAAGCAGAGATGAGAGCGCTGGAACTGCTCGCGATCGGCGAAGTCCACCGTCAGCGACTCGTTGACGTACACCGGCGTGAACTCGCCCCGCGATGCCTCCCAGGGCACGCCGAGCAGGTCGGCCAGCAGCTTCGCCGAGGCGAGCCGCTGGTGCGAGGGCACGATGATGTGGTCGAGCTGAATGGCCATGGCCGTACCTCCGGCTGCGTGAGATCGTTACGGCTTCTTCAGGCGCATGTCTTCCCAGGGCGAGGTGAAGTAGAGCTGCTGGCTCAAGCCGACTCCCGCTTCCTCGACCCGCGGGCCGATCCCGTGCAGGGTGGCCGGCTCGAAGATCCCTCCGTACATGACCCGGTCGTACATCAGGCGCTGGATCTGATGCAAGAGCGTCTCGCGCTTCTTGCGGTCGCGCTCCTGCGCCTGCTGGCGGAACAGGTCGTCGATGTCCGGATGCCCGCCGGTGGCGAAGGGCGCGGTGCTGATGACGAAGTTCTCGATGCGTGAGGCGGCGCTGCCCGGCGCCGCGGTGACCACCACGAACACGCCCTGCCGGGTCCGCGTTCGCCACGCCTCCATGAAGGTCGCGCGCTCCATGCTGCGCACGCGGCCGCGAATGCCGACCGCGCCGAGATAGTTCGCCACGCTCTCGCCCATCGTGACGAACGGGGGCAACGGGGTGATCTCGCCGGCGTCGAAGCCGTTCGGGTAGCCGGCCTCCACGAGCAGGCGCTTGGCGTGCGTCGGGTCGTACGGATACGGCTCGATGCGCAGCGCGAACTCCATGACGCTGGGGATGATCGAACCGGTCAGGCGCGAGAAGCCGAGCCGCTCGGCTTCGTTGAGGGCCTGCTTGTCGACCGCCATCGTCGCCGCGAGCCGCACGCGGCGATCGTGCCACGGCGATTTTGGATTGAACTGCTCCGGGAAGTCGAGCCACCACGTCGCCGGTGGAATCACGCGTGCGAGCCGAAGCTTGGAGTCGGCTCTGATAGTCGAGGCCTCGACGCCGACCATCAGGTAGCCGATGTCCGCCTCCCCGGTCTTCAGCATGGCCAGGCGCGTCGTCCGATCGGGCACGCCCTTGATGACGACGGTCTTGATCGACGGCTTCTTGCGCCAGTACTGCTCGTTCGCCTCGAGGACGAGCTCGACGCCCGGCGTCTGGCGCACCACGCGATAGGGCCCGAGCCCGACGGGCTGGCGACGGAAGCCCTCCTCGCCGACCTTCTCGATGTACTTCCGGGGCACGATCCAGGCGGCCCCGGTGGCCGGCGTCGCGTAGAACAGGAGAAAATCGGGCCACGGCTTGTCCAGCACGAATCGGACGCGAAGCGGATCGAGGACGTCGACCGACTTCACCCGGTCGTGCAAGAGCTTCGCCGACGCGCCCTTGTAGCGCTGGAAGGTGAACTTCACGTCCTCCGCGGTGAAGGGATCGCCGTTGTGGAACTTGAGGCCGGGGCGCAGCTTGAACTCGTACGCGAGCCCGTCGGGACTCTCCTTCCACGATTCGGCCAGGCACGGGGCCATGTCGTTGCCCGGCAGCGGCTTGATGAGCGCGTCGTGCATCGCGTAGAGGAATACGAACGGCGTGCCGATCCCCGGCGTCTCGGCCGGATCGAGGAACACGGGCGCGATGGACGCGTCGAACGCGACGGTCAGCTGCCCTTCGGGCTGACCCTGGGCCGCGGCGGTCCCGATCGACGCCGCGACGATGAAGGAACCGAGGAGGATTCTTCGCATGACCGCGCTCATATCGAGCCTCCTCACGATTTGGGTGACTTCCGGCGTTCGCTCGCCGCGCGCCAGAGATACCAGGCGGCGACGGAGCGATGAGGTTTCCACCGCTCGCCGATGGCGCGCAGGGCCTTCGGCGTCGGCCGCTCCCGGAGCCCGTACGCGAGGCGGTAGCCCTCGCGCACGCCGAAATCGTCCACAGGCAGGACGTCGGGTCGGCCGAGGGTGAAGATCAAGAGCATCTCCACCGTCCACCGCCCGACTCCGTGGATTCGCGTCAGCTGCTCGATGAGCGCCTCGTCGGCCAGACGCCCTGCGGCTCGGCGCGTCGGCACCACGCCCGCGAGCGCGTGTCGCGCGATGTCCTTGATCGCCTTCACCTTGCCGCGCGAGAAGCCGGCCCGGCGCAGCCTCGCGGCGCGCGCCGCCGAGACGTTGGCCGGCGAAGGAAAGCGCCCGTTCGCGAACAGGGCGACGAAGCGGGTGAGGATCGTCTCCGCGGCGCGGCCGTTGAGCTGCTGATGGGCGATGGCGCGCGTGAGCGCCTCGTACGGTGACCACCCCAGGGGGGCAAGGGCGCAGGGACCATGATGCCGGATCAGCCGGCGCATCACCGGGTCGCGCGAGAGGTGACGGTGCGCGTCGGTCAGGGAGGCGCTGCGGCCCATCGAGACCGGATACAGCGCCGGTGACGACGGAGTCAAGCCCGAAGTGCGGCTCGAGGCTACGAGGCCCCGTTCAACCCCAGGTGCCGCTCCCACCGCATGCCGCACGCTGGGCAGCGCAGCCAGGCGACACCCCACCGGCCACCGTTCGCGGTCATCTCGAGGATGCTGCCGGCGAGACCGTCACAGCCGCGATGCTCGACCAGGTGGCCCTCGAAGCTCTCGAGCAGGTCGGCGATGGCTATCTCGCGCCGCCCACAATCCGTCGGCACGGGCTCCTCGGCGGGGTCGGTCAGGGGAACTGGCGCTCGTTGACGGGCGGCCTGGTACCGGCAGGGAAGTTGATAGTCGCATCGCCCTGCGGGGTTCGACCGGTCAACGGAGGCGTATACACCTCGTGGTCGGACAGTCGACGTTCCCAGTGTCCGGGTACGAGGACCTGTCCGTCCGTGCCCGGGACCTGGACGAATCGATCGGGCACCCAGCTCATGTCAGGCGGGCGGACGCTCGGCGCGGACGTCTGCGGCAACGGACGCGTGGTCGACTCACGCAGGCGGTCGAACATGCCGCCGCCCGGGGTGGTCCCGCCCGGCGGTGTCCGCGTCTGCGCGAGCGCGGCGTGGAGCGAGCCCGCGCTCAGGATCATCACCGCCCCGACCAGCGCGACTCGCCACCGCATGACTCGATTGTCCCACTCTCCGCGCCAGCGCGCAGCCCGACGCCTACTACCGTCGCGACCGTCGCCGCGATCCCCCGTCCGACAGGGCAGGCCAAATTGCCAGCGCGAGCTCGGCGCGCGGCCACCGACAGCTCAGCTTCGATCCACGACCACGCGGCTCGCGCGGCGCCAGGGGCGCACGGCGAGCCAGGCCGGCCGCCACCAGTTCCACCGGCCCAGGAGGCGCATCGTGGCCGGCACCAGGAGCGCGCGGACGATCGTCGCGTCGACGACGACCGCGACGCCAATCCCGACGCCGACGGCCTGAATGATGACCGACCGCGCCAGACCGAAGCCGAAAAAGACGGTCGCCATGATCGCGGCGGCGCCGGTGATCAGCCGTCCCGTGCGCTCCAGGCCTGCGACCACGGCGCGCGCGTTGTCACCGCTTCGTTCGTATTCCTCGCGCACGCGGCTCAGCAGCAGGACCTCGTAGTCCATCGAGAGGCCGAAGACCAGGCAGAACATGATCAGCGGCGTGGCCGTCTGGATCGGCCCGGGCGTGAAGTCGAGCCAGGTGGACAGATGGCCGTCCTGGAAGATCCACACGAGCGCACCGTAGGAGGCGGTGATCGAGAGCAGATTCATGACGATCGCCTTGAGGGGAAGCAGCACGGAGTCGAGGAGCAGGAACAGGACGACGTACGTGACGACGACCACGAGACCGATCGCGAATGGAGCGTGGCGGATCACGAGCCCGATGAAGTCGAGATCGAAGGCGGTCTGTCCTGTCACCAGCACCTCGCCGTCGTAGGGCGGATGCGCCTTCCGGATGTCGCGGACCAGCGCTCGCGCCTCGTCGCTCGTCGGACGCAGATTCGTGGTTGCCACCAGCATGGCGGCGTGGTCCCCGAGCGTATGCCGGAGCGCCTCGACGAGCTCGGGCGGGCGCTGGGCCGGCGGCAGCGCGACCATCTGCTGGTACGTCGCGAGATCGAGCGAGGGATGGAGGTCGACGAAGCTGTCGACGCGCTGGACGTGCGGACGACCGGCCAGCCAGCGGCTGAAGGCGTAGGTCTGGGTGACGCGGCCGGCGTCGAGCGGCGAGGCGTGGCCGGCGTCGAGCACGACCACGACACGGTTGGCGTCGCCGCCGGGAAACTCGCGGCGCAGCAGCTCGTCTCCGCGGCGCGACTCCGCTTCAGGCGGCAGCGACGTCGCGTCGCCCGAGCCGACGCGCAAGTGGAGGAAGGGCAGCCCGAAGAGGAGCAGCAGGCCGACCACGGGCACGAAGACCCGCCAGGGATGGGCCATCACCGTCGCGGCCAGCCGATGCCAGAACCCGTCCCCGCTTCGCTCGCTGTGGAGGAACGGCACGCGCAGCGCGTTCACCCGCGGGCCCAGCACCGCGAGGAGCGCCGGCAGGGTCGTGAGGCCATAGACGACGGCCAGGGTGACCACACTCGTGCCCGCCCAGCCCATCGAGCCGAGATTGCCGAGACCAAGGAACAGCATGCCGAGCAGGCCGATCGCCACCGTGAGACCCGAGAACAAGATCGCGCGGCCCGCGGTGGCGACCGTCCGGGCCAGCGCCTCCGCCGGCGCCCGCTCGCGGATCTCTTCGCGGAACCGGCTCACGACGAAGAGCGAATAGTCGATGGCGACGCCGAGCCCGATCATGCTGACGATGTTCGGCGCGTAGATCGAGACCGAGACGAAGCGCGCCAGCATGAGCGTGGCGGCCATGGCGCCGGTCATGGCCAGGGCACCGACCGCCAGCGGGAGCGCGGCGGCGACGACCGAGCCGAAGATGAGCAGCAACAGCACCGCGACCGCCGGGAGAATCAGCATCTCGACCCGGCCGAGGTCTTTCCGGGCGACTTCGGTGAAGTCGTGGTTGAGCGCGACGTTGCCGACCGAGACGACGTCCAGGGTCTCGGAGTGAACCAGCCCGCGCAGCGCCGGGTACAGGTCGGGCGGAAGCGCCGAGAACTCGAGCGAGGCAAACCCCGCGGCCGTCCCGCGCAGCTCGACCATGACGAGCGTGCGTCGCCCATCCCGCGAGATGAGAGGAACGGCCGCCGGCAGGGGGCCGGGCGGGTCGTACGCGGTTCGCAGGCGCGCGACTCGCGGGTCGCGACGCAGCGGCGCCAGCGCGCGCTCGACCTCGTCGCGGAAGGCCGGGTCGAGCGCCTGCTGTGTCTGGCTACTGAAGATCAGGCTGAACGAAGGCGGCTGCCCCGGCAGCTCCTTCTCGAGCAGCCGTCGCGCGCGCCCGGATTCGGTCTCGGCCGGGATGTCGGGTGGATCGAGCCGGCCGCCCACGTGGATCACCCACAAGGACGCGCACAGCGAGAGCGCCGAGAGCGCCAGCACCGTCCAGCGCACGCGGTAGACGAGCCGACCCCAGCGCGCGAGCAGGACTCCGCTCTCGCGGCCCGCCGACGATCGCGGCATGCTCATCGCGCGGCGGCCGCTCGGGCCCGCAGGGCCGGCGCGACCTCGGTCGCCAGGCGACGGAGGTGCGCGAGGTCGAGGCTCGGCACGCCGAGCATGAGCTTCGTGATGCCGGCCTCCACATGCTCGATGAGCTGCGCGGCGACTTCGCGCGGTGGCCCGAAGATGGCGTGCTGGTCGACGTCGAAGCGTGCGCCGTAGTAGCCGTGGAGAAATGCGCGGAGCGTGTCGCGCGCGCGGCCGCGGTCGTCGTCGACGGCGACGTACAG
>Ga0137396_10001199_pt1 | contig 13393 bp, 8 predicted proteins | sample czc16metaG_FD_108284 | JGI IMG/M metagenome (GOLD analysis project Ga0137396, IMG submission 108284) | Vadose zone soil microbial communities from Angelo Coast Range Reserve, California, USA - czcobulk3.16 metaG | ecosystem: Environmental > Terrestrial > Soil > Vadose zone | place: USA...
CGGGAGCATCTTTGCCTCGTTTCTCAAACTGGCCCCGGTTTATCTGTTCATCGTCCCCGGCATGGTGTGTTTCGCCCTGGCAAGAAGCGGCAAGATTCCGGAGCTGGCCGGAATGATGGGGCCGGACGGCCATGCGATTCCTTCTGTTGCCCAGGGATCATTTCCGATGCTCGTGCAATACCTCTTGCCTCCGGGGTTGCGCGGCATCGTAGTCGCCGGCTTGCTCTCGGCGTTGATGGGGTCGCTGGCCGGCGTGTTCAACGCGTGCTCGACCCTCTTCACCGTGGATTTGTACGGGAAGTGGAAGCCAGGGGCGACGCAGCACGAACTTGTGCGCACGGGCCGCATTGCAACCACGGTTATGGTTTTCATCGCCTTCGCCTGGATTCCGGTCATCAAAAATGCGCAAGGGCTCTACGGCTACTTGCAGGCGGTGCAAGGGTACCTGGCCCCGCCGATTTTTGTGGTGTTCTTCCTGGGCGTGTTCTTCAAGAGAACGAACGCTCAGGGCGCGCTTTGGTCCATGCTGGTTGGCTTTGTGCTTGGCATTTTCCGGATGATTGTGGATACGCCCGTGACGCTTGGCCTGCGGGGGTTTCAGAATGGATACCCGCAGGGCTCTTTCCTTTGGATCGTCAACAATATTTACTTCCAGTACTTCAGCGTGCTGATCACGCTGGTCTCGGCCATAGTCATGGTCGCGGTAAGCTACGCGACTTCGCAGCCAGACTACGCAGCAATCAAGAACCTCACGTTCGCGACAACTACCGGGGAAGATAAGGCAAACACCCGCGCCAGTTGGAGCTGGATTGAGGTTGGCGGTTCTGTCCTCGTGGTTCTTTGCCTTCTCGGCGCCTATTTGTATTTCAGAGGCTAGAGCAATTCTGGCATGAACCTATCGCCGAGCCGGCGTTGACCATCGCCAATCCGCAAAGCAGTGGTGTAAACCTCGTGAGATTATCGAGGATAAGGCCACAATCCCTGCCCTCAAAGAACCAAAGGGTACGGCACACTGCGGAGATTTCCTTTGAGATGGAAAATGAGTAGAGTAGCGTCTCGCTCCGAAGTCGAGGCGGCTGAGAAATATGGATACAGGCAAACCGGCAAGCTACTCTGGCCTCGCCGACAAAACGGTCTTCATCACCGGTGGAGGAAGCGGCATCGGTGCGGCCTTCACGCGGGCGTTCGCGGGGCAGGGGGCCCGCGTGGGTTTCGTAGATATCGCGCAGAAAGCGAGCCGGGCGCTGATCGCCGAGATTCAGAAAGAGACGGGGAAGGCGCCGCTCTTCATCGCCTGCGACCTGCGCGACATTGCCGCGCTGCAAACCGCTATCGAAAAGATCCGCATCGGTTTGGGGGACATTGGTGTGCTCATCAATAATGCCGGGAACGACGACCGTCACAAACTAGACCAGGTCACGCCTGCGTATTGGGATGACCGGATCTCGGTGAACTTGCGGCACATGTTTTTCGCGGCGCAAGTCGTGGTGTCGCAGATGAAGCGACTCGGCGGAGGCACAATTATCAATCTTGGCTCCATTATTTGGAGGCTCAAGCACACGGGCCTCCCGGTATACAACGTGACCAAGGCATCCATCACCGGGTTGACGCGGGTACTGGCGCGCGAATTTGGCCCCTTCGGCATACGGGTCAACACGCTTTCGCCCGGTGCTGTCTGGACCGAGCGGCAAATCAAATTGTGGTATACGCCTGAGTTCGAGAAGGAAGTGATGGCCGGCCAATGTTTGAAGACGCGTGTGCTTCCTAGCGACATTGCAAACATGGCTTTGTTCCTGGCTTCGGACGCGGCGGAAAAATGCACGGCACAGGACTTCATCGTGGATGCAGGGTGGAGTTGAGGGAACGATGAGAACCATCAAAGGACCGGCGATTTTTCTGGCGCAGTTCGCGGGCGATGCGGCACCATTCAACAGTTTGAAGAGCATTGCGTCGTGGGCCGCCAAGCTCGGCTACAAGGGCGTGCAAATTCCGAGCTGGGATGCGCGCCTGTTTAATCTGCAGCGCGCGGCGGAGAGCAAGGCCTACTGCGAGGAGATCCGTGGCACGGTGGCGGGCCACGGCCTCGAGATCACTGAACTCTCAACCCATCTTCAAGGCCAGTTGGTGGCCGTGCATCCTGCCTATGACCTGGCCTTCGATGGGTTCGCGCCGGAAAAGCTGAGGGGCAACCCAAGAGCGAGGCAAACCTGGGCGGTTGAACAGCTATTGCTGGCGGCGAGGGCGTCCGCCAATCTAGGACTTGCGGCGCATGTTACATTTTCCGGAGCGCTGGCATGGCCGTACGTGTATCCTTGGCCGCAAAGGCCAACCGGGCTGATTGAAACTGCTTTTGAAGAGCTGGCCGCGCGTTGGCGTCCCATCTTGGATGCATTTGACAAAGCGGGCGTGGATCTGTGCTTCGAGATCCATCCCGGCGAAGATTTGCACGATGGGGTCACGTTCGAAATGTTTTTGGAGCGCGCCGGCAATCATCCACGATGCAATGTGCTGTTTGACCCGAGTCATTTCGTTCTGCAGCAGCTCGATTATCTTGAATTCCTCGACCTGTATCACAGCCGCATCAGAATGTTTCACGTGAAGGATGCAGAGTTTCGTCCGACAGGCCGCCAGGGCGTCTACGGCGGCTATCAATCCTGGGTAAATCGAGCAGGGAGGTTTCGCTCGCCTGGGGATGGCCAAGTGGATTTCAGCGCTATATTTTCCAAGCTGACGCAATATGGCTTTGATGGGTGGGCCGTGCTGGAGTGGGAGTGTTGCATTAAGAGCAGTGAGCAGGGAGCCGCAGAAGGCGCTCCTTTCATCCAGCGGCATATGATTCAGGCTGCAAGCAGCACGTTTGATGATTTCGCAAGTTCAGGCGCGGATCAACGCGCCAATCGGCGGATGTTAGGACTGGATTGAAATGGCACGAGGGTTATGACAGCAAACACAAAGGCAACTGATGCAATAAACCGGCGTCTCCGGCTAGGAATGGTTGGCGGCGGACCGGGCGCTTTCATTGGAGCGGTGCACCGCATTGCCGCGCGGCTCGACGATCGTTTCGAACTGGTTGCCGCCGCGTTATCCTCCAATGCCGAGCGCGCCCGCGCCGGGGCGCTGGAACTCCATATCGCGGCGGAGCGTGCCTACGGAAATTTCTCGGAGATGGCTGCGACGGAAGCAAGAAGGCCGGACCGGATTGACGCGGTCTCGATTGTCACTCCCAATCATCTCCATTTCGCGCCCGCAAAGGCGTTCTTGGAGGCGAGCATTCATGTCATCTGCGATAAGCCGCTCACCACGACGGTGGAAGATGCGCTGGCGCTTAGGGAAATCGTTCGGCGCAGCGGGCTCATCTTTGGATTGACGCACAATTACACAGGCTATCCGTTGGTGCGGCAAGCGAGAGAGATGATCGAAGCCGGGGAACTTGGCCGAATTCGCGTGGTGCAAGTGGAGTACGCGCAGGATTGGCTGACTACTCCGCTCGAGCAGACGGGACAGAAACAAGCCGTTTGGCGCACGGATCCTGCGCAGAGCGGTCCTGCGGGCAGCCTGGGAGACATTGGGACACACGCCTACAACCTCGCCTGTTTTGTGACTGGGCTTCGCTGCGATCAACTGGCGGCCGACGTTTCCATTTTCGTGCCGGGACGCCGCCTCGACGACCATGTGCAAATGCTCTTGCGATTTGACGGCGGCGCGCGAGGAATGTTGTGGGCCAGCCAAGTGGCAACGGGAAACGAGAACAATCTGCGCTTGCGAGTGTATGGGGAGAAAGCGGGAATCGAGTGGGGGCAGGAAAATCCGAACTATTTGCGGTTTACACCGTATGGCAAACCGCCCCTTACGATCAGCCGCGCTGGGGCTGGAGCGACAGCGTCCGCGAAGCACGCGAGCCGCATCCCGTCAGGTCATCCCGAGGGATACCTGGAGGCGTTCGCGCAGCTCTATACCGACTTGGCGGAACAGATTGCGGCACGAAACGCAGGGCGCCCTGCGATGCCCTCGTCGCTCCTCGTACCGAGTGTGGAGGACGGCGTAGCTGGTGTTCGTTTCATTTCTGGAGTCCTGGAATCTTCTCGCCAAAACTCGGCCTGGGTGAATCTGCCCCACTCCTGATTGGAAGGGGAATTGGGGTGCATAGGCGCCATGGGCGGTGAGGCGTAGGAGCGTGGTCGCCTAAGGAACTGTAACCGAAACGTTGTCGAAGGTGGCAGTGGCCAGTGCCGTAGTGCCGCCGCGGGTCACGGCCAGCCCCACATTCACAGTCTGTCCCATCGGGATTGCTTGGCTCGGCCCCAGTTGTGTCCAGTTCACTCCGTCCGATGACGTATAGCTGCTGTACATGCTCCCACTCCGGCTCACCTTCAACCAGTACGGCAGCGTTGCAACCATACTCCCCGGCTGCGACGTGTTCCCTCCAGCCGCTGTCCGCACATCAAAATAAATCCCGCTGTAGGTCGCCCAGTCCGCCGTTGCCGCATTCGCCGATCCCGCATCCAACGTCTCGCGAATCATCACCCCCGCCGCCACATACCCGCTGGAACCTCCACCCTGCACGCTGACCAGCCGCGCCACGATACTCCCGTCTCCCGTCAGTGGTTGATACACGAAATGAAAAGCATCCGCGGTGCCGTATATCTGCGCCCCCGCTCCCTTCACCGTGAACACCCCACTCGCGTAGCTTGCATTCCCCCCGACCCCTACCGACCCCACATCCTGATCCAGCCAGGAATTCGGCAATGGCTGCGTGGTCACCGTGAAAATCACCGGGTTGCTGTCGTTCATGCTTGGCGCTACCGACACCACCAACGGCCCCGACGTCGCTCCCGCCGGTATCGTGATGCTGATCGACGTGCCGCTCCACGTGTTGATCGTCACTCCCGCCCCGTTCAGCAGTACCACGCTGTTCCCTTGCGAAGCTCCGAATCCTGTCCCCGATATCACTACCTGACTTCCTATCGATCCGCTCGTCGCCGTTACGCTGCTGATCACCGGTGCTGGCGCTGATGCCGAACTCACCGATACATTGTCAAAAACCGCAGTGGCCAGTGCCGAAGCGCTGCCGCTGGTCACGGCCAAGCCCACATACACATTCTGTCCTATCGTGATCGTTTGGCTCGGCCCCAGCTGTGTCCAGTTCACTCCGTCCGATGAGGTATAGCTGCTGAACGCACTCCCACTCCGGCTCACCTTCAACCAGTACGGCAGCGTCGCAACCACACTCCCCGGCTGCGACGTGTTCCCTCCAGCCGCCGTCCGCACATCAAAATAAATCCCACTGTAGGTTGCCCAGTCCGCGGTTGCGGCATTCGCCGATCCCGCATCCAGCGTCTCGCGAATCATCACCCCCGCAGCCACATACCCTCCGGAACCTCCCTGTACGCTAACCAGCCGCGCCACGATGGTCCCATCCCCCGTCAGTGGTTGATACACGAAATGAAAGGCATCCGCGGTGCCGTATATCTGCCCTCCCGCTCCCTTCACCGTGAACACCCCACTCCCGTAACTCGCACTTCCCGTTACTCCTGTCGAGCCGATATCCCCGTCGCTCCAAGCCGAAGGAAGCGTGGGAATCGTCAAGATCTGCACCGTAAGAGAAATCGCGGTGGCATTCGTCAAGCTGCCCGATGTCCCAGTAATAGTTACGGTCACCGTTCCTGTAGCCGCCGTGCTGCCAGCTGTCAGCGTCATCGTGCTCGTGCTTGCCGTACTGCTGGGGTTGAACGACGCCGTTACCCCGCTCGGCAGTCCGGAGGCCGACAAGCTGACGCTGCCGCTGAAGCCATTTTGCGGAGTGACCGTGATCGTGCTCGTGCCGCTCCCTCCCTGCAGAATCGTCACGCTGCTCGGCGATGCAGAAAGTGTAAAGTTCGGTACCGGAACAGGATTCACGGTGAGAGAAAGCGTGGTCGTGTTCGTCAAGCTGCCAGAAGAACCGCGGACTCGGACCGAGAGTGTGCCGATTGACGCCGTGCTATTGGCAGATAGGGTCAGCGTGCTGCTGCCCGTAGTACTGCTGGGGTTAAACGAAGCTGTCACGCCGCGCGGGAGTCCGGAGGCAGACAAGTTGACGCTGCCCGTAAAGCCGCCCTGCGGAGTGACCGTGATCGTGGATGTGACTCTGCCTCCGCGCACCAGGGTCAAAGAGCTTGGCGAGGCGGAGAGGGAAAAGCTCGGCGGTGCCGTCACGGTGAGAGAAACCGCGGTTGTATGCGACAAGCCGCCAGACGTACCTGTGATCGTAATGGTAACGGTTCCCAGAGCCGCGGCACTGCTGGCTGTCAAAGTGAGCGTGCTCGTGGTTGTTGCACTAGCGGGGTTGAATGCCGCGGTTACACCGCTGGGTAGTCCAGACGCGGAAAGACTTACGCTGGTGTTGAAGCCGCTCAGTGGACTGACGGTGATCGTGCTAGTGCCTTTGGTTCCCTGGATGAGAATGAGGCTCATCGGAGAGGCGGAGAGAGTGAAGTCGCCAGGGGGGTTCACCACCAGCGCGATCGAGGTGTTGCTGCTCAGACTACCGGAGGTGCCCGTGACCGTCACCGTGAAAGTTCCGATCGTTGCATTAGCGGAGGCCGACAGTGTCAAGAGGCTGGTGGTTGTCGCGGGATTCGTGCCAAAGACGGCGGTTACACCGCTCGGCAGTCCCGAGGCAGTCAGAGTCACACTGCCACTGAATCCATTCAGAAGATTGATCGTGACGGCCGCCGAGCCAGTGCCACTTTGGAGGAAGGTCAAGCTGGTCGGAGATGCCGAGAGCGTAAAGCCGGGCTGTGTGGAAGAGGAGGGCCAGTTGTTGACCAAGTTGGCGGCGTTGACCGTGCCGATGCCAGTGGCGAAATCCCAGCCCACGCTGGTGCCGTATGCGGGGGCAAACGACGTATTGGAAGGCGAAAGCACGCCGACGGAGGCGCACCGCCCAAGTAGCAGTTCGGGCCCAGGCAATCAACGTCCATGTCACCTAAGGTCACGTCGTAGAAAATGCAGCTGCTCGCAACCGTGTTGCCGTTGCTCGAGTTACACGCGTTGTTGCCGCTCGAACCATATTCGCCGGCAGCGAGTTGGTAGTAGACGGGGGCGGGATTGCCCTGCGGCCCACCAGCCTTCTGGTTGATAAGCGCTTGGATCCCCGCCATAATAGGAGACGCGAAAGACGTGCCTCCGGCGCCAGACCAGGCGCCTGGATTTGCGCCGCAAGCCGCCCCGCCATGTGCGGTATCCGACCAGCAAAACACATAGTAGTGACTCCACAAGCCGTCCGCCGCGAACAGCGACACGTCTGGAGTGTCGCGTACCCCGTCGCTCGGATTGCCGAGGACCGTCTGCCACGAAGGCTTGGGCCAGCCTTGGCAGGAACCGCCAACGACACCGGGGGCTGACGGCGTGCCGCTGGCGCACTGGCTGGGACCGCCGCCGCCGGCGACCGTGGTCATGAGTAGCGACCCGATCAAAGGGTCGTTGCAAAGGCTGGTTGAACCATAGGTTAGGCTGTAGCCTTCATAAGCGGAAAGCAGTGCTCCGGCGCAAGAGTCGTTCCAATGGAATCTCGGGAAGGTAAGAAATCGCCGAACCGAACGCAGAGGTGTTGCTGGAATTCCAGTAGGTGGCGTTGGTGCCGGAGTAGGTGTCGCTGAAATCGGTTCCCCCGACGGCAACGTTGTTGGGAGTGGAAGCGAAAGCGTTGACTCCAATGCCGTGAGTTGCTTGGGCGACGCTATTGTCACAGCCTGCCGCACCGCTGTCACCAGCGGCGACAAAAATGGAGACGCCCTCGGCAACGGCCTGCTGATAGGCGGAATTGTAGGCGGCGTTGGCGGCTGCGCCGTTGACAGTTTCGCACTGGCCATAACTGATGCTCATGATCGAGGGAGGTGGAGCGCTGGCGTTGATAAGGTTTTGGATGGCGATCAGGCCGCCGAAAGTGGTGCTGGTATCAGCGCAGGCGGCCATCTCGATGGCGGCGCTTGGGGCTGAGGCGCTGGCCCATTCGGCGTCAAGGATGGCTTCGGCATCATTGGGAGCAATGACGCCGGGAGCGGCGCAGTTGTTGCTGGGCTGCGAGGGAGGTGCGGGCGGGTGCACTTGCGTAAAGGAAGCGGAGGTGTAGCCGGAAAGGCCGAAGGTCTGGCGGAAGTTGCTCCAGTCCGAAGCGGTGAAGACGTCGGTGTCCTCAATGAGCACAATGGTCTGGCCTTGGCCGGAAATGCCCGCGTTGAAGAGAGGATTCAAGTTATAAATCTTGGCCAGGTCCGCCGGCACCACCGCGTGAGCGGTGCCGCCAAATGGATCAGGGAATGTGAATTGCGGCCGAGGTTGATGCATCTTGTGCATCGCGTGGGGTCGAAAATCGTGCAGAGAGACGATGCCGACCACGACGGGAGCGAGTGCCGCGGGAATTCGCGGATCGCTGATATTGCCTACATGCCTCTCCCCTTTGACTTCGAGGTGGTCAATTTCCGTCTGGAAGGCCTTGCGCACTTGGTCGCCCGTGCCGGAAAAATCGATGAGCATGCCACTGGGGTAGACCACATTGACACGAAAACCATGGGATTCAAGCCAGCGGGTGACGGTGTCGAGGTCCGGCTTCGCTACGCCGAATTTTTCTCCGAATTCCTGCGCCGTCAGCCAGTGATGGAAATTGGGCGAAGCCTTCGTATGGAGTTCGTTGATGAATTGCTGTAGGGCTTGTTCCTGTTCCGGAGAGCGCTTCAGTTGAAGAAGCATGTGCTCCATGGCGAAATCGTTTGCTACGGCGCCGCGATAATTGGCTGGACGCGCTTCGGGATGCGTGTTGCCGTTGAGCGCGACACGATCCGATTCATCGATGCTTTGCGTGATCCGCGGCCGAGCGTGCAGACCTGATTCGACTTGTGCGTTGACAGCCGGCGCCGTAATCAGAGCAGCGAGGGCAACGAGGGAGAAGGACCCCAATTTGTGAAGCATGGGTCTCCTTTTTTGTTCGAAGATCTGCCCCAAACAGGGTGCGGAGAGAACGATCCCGGTTCCCAAAAAGCGCAAACGTGCGTCAGAGCGTGGACAGGTGGGTGGCCGGGTATTCATGCCTAGAACTCCTGAGGGGACATGCCTCATCCCAGCTAGGAAATGAAGAGAAATGGGCCTACCGTTGAGTGACTTTAATAGCGGATTTTGTCGTTGAAAGCAACGCCCGAACGAACAGTTTTCGGCCAGGGGACCTACACCGCTCGAAGGTTGCGACTTTCCGCCTAATTCAGGGCAGGCGGCAGATGGCTGGCTCGTCGTTCTAGTGCGGAAGTTGGTGTGGGCGTAAACCCATTGACCAGCCAGGTAGTGTCCTGACCAGCCCGAGTTTTTGTACCAGCTTGATTGAGAGAGTCGATTTGCAAGACGTGCTACAATTTCGTCCGGTGGATCAGACCTTGCGTGTTGCTGCTGTGATAGAAGGCAGGGCTGATGGACCACCTCTGCTGTAGCAGCGAGGTACGGCTATGACCGCTCTGAGGCCTATTCACTCACGCCTGTAAGTGATTGCTCGGACGGCGAAATTCTGATGATCTGTCGGCAGACTTTTAGCTCGTCGAGGGATAGTATAGATAATGCCCCGAGACATCGATGACCTCGAAGCGCACGCGGCGAAATTCTGGCCGACGGCCCTAGCACAGCGTGAACAAACGACCAGCATCATTCCAAAACTCATTGAATCTCAAGAGAAATTCATCGGCATCCTGTACGTTGCGGATGCTTCACCAACTGCTTGGAGAGATGTACTGCGAGCAATAAATGGGATGCCCGGAAACCTTTTCTTGAAACATCTAATCGTTTTGTCCGACGTGGGCGGTGAGAAGCTACAGCGTTTCCGCGCCGACATTCACAATATCTTCCGTACTGGCACTATGACTTTTCGTTGGAAAGATGCGGAGCATAAATATACGTTCCGTTCCCTCAGCACGGATCGGACGTGGACTAACGGCGTACTTCAGGTCGATGGTGCTGGCCTTGCCAAGGCTGCAAACCTCACTGCCGCCATGGAAGACGTCGCAATGCTCCTCATTCATGGCGGGACCTCCATTGACCCCGCCATACCCGACGACATTATAGAAAAATGCGTGATCGGATCGCTCATTGGTCGGAAGCGCGAACTCGACAGCTTTGTGAGACAACGCTACGTTCACGTAAGCCGCATTACCGGCGGCGCAACTGCGAATGCAATGGGGCAGCTGTGTCAATCTTATGTACGCGAACGACTGCAGAATGCGCTCTCCGGGTGGGATTTTTCGGCCCACACAATTGCAGGAATAAGTCACAACGAGGGCCGTACCGACATGTCGTTTGATTTGGTTGCTCAATCGCCAGCTGGAAAGTACTGCGCGATTTGAAGTTAGCTTTCAAGTGACAACCAATAGCACGATAGAACGCAAGGCGGGCCAAGCCGGCGCTCGCCAGCGGCTACTGTACGACAGCGGACACCGTATCGCTTATGTGATCGACGGTGCGGGCAACTTTCAGCGTCGGTCAGCCCTCTCGACCATTTGCGAATCGAGTGATTGCACAGTTTCATTCAAAGACGATGAATTGGATGCGCTTGTGGCATTCCTCAAGGCGCTCAAATGATTGAGTCATAACCGCCATGTCCCATCAGAGTGAAAACGTCAATCGCCTTACCGTGCGCACGATTGAAGTGTCTACTGGAACGAACTTGCCCAGGTCGAACCCGCAGAGAGCTGAAGTTTGGCTTTTCGTGTTGCCTTTCGGACGTACGATTGACGACGCTGAAGCGTCTGGCAAGTGGTACAAGGCATTGGAAAAGTTCGCGCAAACGCTCAACGATCAGTCAGTAGTTGCAATCCTCACATCGGCCCAAGACGCGGCGGAAACGTGGCCGGCCGTCGGCGATCCTTTGCAATTCCAGTTGTGGGTCGCCGTCAAACTCACCATTCCTATTACCAGGCCACCGCAACAGCTTCCTGAACAACACGCTGCTTTGCTCATTTTGTCAAAATACCGCACTTCCTTGCGTCATACCAAAACCAGGATCGGCTACACCTACTGCCCAGCTTGTGATAAGACGACGAAAGACTACGGCGGCAAGAAACACACATACCACGAATATGGGACCCTCGTTTCGGATGTGTGGCGAGACATCAGCTACACACCCGGCGAAGATCCAACTGACACTGTTGTACGTCTGGCTGATTTATTCGGATTAGAACCCTATCGCGAGCTCGTCGTTGCAAGAGTCGCTGCCTTACCATCCGCTCGTTTAAAGTGCATCGAATCTAAGCTATCAGTAACAGCCCACTGCGGAACTCCGACGCGGTTAGACTGCCAACTCATCCAAGGCGATTCCCTTGCTGAGCTTCGGAAGCTGCCTGCGAATTCTGTGGATTTTTGTTTTGCTGATCCGCCGTACAATCTCGCCAAACGATATGATTCTTTGAATGATGCACTTGACCTGGAGCACTATTTGGAGTGGTGCGATAAATGGCTTGATGAACTGGCCCGCGTGCTTCGTCCCGGCTGTACCTGCGCTGTCCTCAATATTCCGGTTCTGGCGATTCGGCACTTTCAGCACATGAAGCAAAGCCTAGGTTTTCAATCCTGGATCGTATGGGAAGGGCTGAGTTTGCCGGTTCGGATGATAATGCCTGCTCATTATGCGGTAGTTTGTTTCACAAAGGGAGCCGCGCGACCATTACCAGGACTTCTTCAGGATTCCGTAACGCCGCTCGAATCCCTTGCACTTACGACGCTCCGCGAAAATTATTGTGGGCGTCAATCGTGTGGTGCAATGCGAAGGCGGATAGGACAATCTGATCGCGAGCCAATTACTGACATTTGGTGGGACATTCACAGGCTCAAACACAATTCGCGGCGCGTTGACCATCCGTGCCAGCTTCCGCCGACACTCATGCTCCGGTTGATCCAGCTATTTACTTACAAAGGAGAAGTTGTGCTAGACCCGTTTAATGGCGCGGGGACTACAACGCTTTGTGCCGAGGCGCTTGGGCGTCGGTACATCGGTATTGAACTTTCGGAAAAGTATCATGCACTTGCAGAGTCGCGTCATAAGTTGCTGAAGGTCGGGGGTGATCCGTTTGGCAAAGTTAGGGGCGTACCGACCGCGAAAAACAGTCGCGTGCATCGCATTGGCGGGGTCAAATATGACGTTCCGAAGAAAACCTTGCAACTTGAAGTGAAGCGCGTAGCACGACTGTTAGGCCGGCTTCCATCACGGGAGGAGCTTGAACAGCATGGTCGCTATCCGATTCGATACTACGACGAGTATTTTGTCAGCTGGGGTGAAGTATGCGCCGCCGCACGCACGACCGGAATGTCAGAGACACGGGCAGAGAAGACAACAAAGACTATTGGTCAGTCGGAACTCTTTGAAACCTGAAACTTTGTGAGGTACTGAAATCACTTACTGAGATGCCCGTTTCGCGGGGTTCAAATCCACAGGTAGCCGGCACCCGTCAAATAATCGAAGCCTAACTCTTGCCCTCACTTTAGGAGCTTCCCCATGTGCTGTTCCAACCACTTTGTGGCGGGGTCAAAGCAAGATATCTTCTTGAACGAGGTGCGTCCGAATCGCCGAAATGTGCGCCTGGGCATCGCGCAACGCGGCGGGCGTTGTGTGGACCGAGTGGGAGCCGAGGACGAGATCGTACTTGTGCGGGACGGCCGAGCCGAGAACGAATTCAGCGTCGGTCCGCGCCTCGAACTCGACCGCTTCGCTCGACGGCTCGAAAGCCGCCAAGTCGCCATGCCCCAACTCGTCGGGAACCGATACGGTGCCGGATGCGACGGCGGTCCACAGGACGGTGTGGCCCGTCGGGGGCTCGTAGCGCCAGCGCTCGCCGGCCTTCAGGCGAACCGCGAGATAGTTGATCGACGATGGGGACACGATAACGCTCGATGCGGATCCATAGCTGCCGAGGAGGACGCGCGTTGGACCGTCTTCCGGTACATCTTCACGGGCTTGGTAGATGCATAAGGTCGGGCCCAATTCGAGTTCCGGTGGCAAGGCGATCCAGAGCTGGAAGCCTCGCGTCCGGCCTGCTTTGTCGAGCCCGCCGCCGTGCCACATGCCGCGTCCAGCCTGCATCCATTCGACGCCGCCGGCCGCCAGTGTGCCCTTGACGTTGTCCGCGTCAATATAGTTGACGGCGCCTTCCGCGACATAGGTCAGAGTGGCGATACCAGAGTGAGGATGCAGGGGTGCACTAAAAGGCTCGCCCCCATGATCGAATAGATCGAGAAATACGAAAGGCTTCAGGATTTCGCCCAAGTCCGAATGGCTCATCAGCCGCGTAGCGGGGCCATGGTTCTTACCGTAAGTACGATGCGTAATTCTGCGAACCCGTGCAGCAAGAGATTTCTTAATTAGGTTCATACATCCTCCAATTCA
>Ga0137396_10001200_pt1 | contig 13391 bp, 4 predicted proteins | sample czc16metaG_FD_108284 | JGI IMG/M metagenome (GOLD analysis project Ga0137396, IMG submission 108284) | Vadose zone soil microbial communities from Angelo Coast Range Reserve, California, USA - czcobulk3.16 metaG | ecosystem: Environmental > Terrestrial > Soil > Vadose zone | place: USA...
ATCGCCGATCCCACCCCGGCGGGCCACGGCGAGTTCTTGCAGTCCAGCCCGGCGGTCTCCACGGCGTTGGGAAAGCTGTACCTGGGCATCGCCTCGTCCGAGCACTGCGACCTGGTGCGGGGGAAGATTGCCATGGTCGACCTGGCGACCGGGGCGGCGGTGGTGAGGCCGCTGGTGCCCGAAGGCCGGCAGGGCGGCGGCATCTGGAGCAGCATCTCCATCGACGAGGGCGCGCGCCTGGTGTTCGCCAGCACCGCGAACCGGGTGGGGGACATCTCCGCTGAGCCGCTCGCGCAGTCGATCGTCTCGTTTCGCGCGGACACCCTGGACGTGGTGGATCACTGGCAGAACCCGACGACGCTGGAGAACAGCGATTTCGGCTCCTCGCCCACGCTGTTCCAGGCGGCGGACGGCACGCCACTCGTCGCCGCGGCGAACAAGGACGGCTTCCTCTACGTGCTGCGCCGGGATCGCCTCTCGGCTGGACCCGTGTGGAAATTTCGCCTGGCGGTGATCGATCCCAACGCGCCCGGCGAGGGTGGCGACCCGAGCGCCGGATTCGGCAGCATCGTCTCGCCCACCTTCGCGAACGGGCTGCTGTACGCCGCGGGCGGGCGGACGCCCGCGGGGAATCCAGGCTCAGTGGTCGCCTTCGAGCCGGGCGGCGGATTCGTGGTCTGGACGCACTTCACGCCGGGGTACGTGATCGCGGCCATGCCGGCGGTGGGAGACATCCTCGTTGTCGAGTCGTCCGCGCCGGACAACCAGGCGAGCTGGCTCGAGGTGCTCGACGCGCGAACCGGCGCGAGCTTGCGCAGGTTCGAGGCGAAGATCGCCACCATGGCCGCGCCGAGCGTCGCGCGCGGGCTGATCCTGTGGAGCGACGCGCTCGGCAACGTGACCGCGTTGGCGGCCCCGAAGTACCGGCCCTAAGGCCGCCGATCATTTGACGGTTCCCGGGTCGCGCGGTACTGCCGCAGCGGATGCGCATCGCCCGGCTCTGCGCCCTCGCCGCGCTCTGCTGCGCGCCAGCCGCGTGCAAGAAGAACGCGCCGCCGCACACGGTGGGGCTGGCGCTCGACGTGGGCGGGCGCGGCGACCAGTCGTTCAACGACGGAACGTTGCGCGGGCTCGAGGCCATGGCCGCCGGCCTGCGCCACACGGCGCGCGGGTACGAGCCGCTGCCCGACGCGGAGTACCAGAAGCTCCTGGGTCCGCTCGCGCTTCCGCATCTGGGCATCCCGCGCCCGATCGTCCTGCAAGGAAAGGCGCAGGAGGACTACGAGCCCAACCTGCGGCTCCTGGTCGACCAAGGCGCGGAGCTGGTCGTCGCGGTGGGATTCATGATGGAAGCGGCCACGCGCAAGGTGGCCCGCGACAACCCGCGCGCGAAGTTCCTGCTCATCGACAGCCCGGTGCTCGACGAGTCGGGCAAGCCGATCACACTGCAAAACGTCCGCGCGGTGGTCTTTCGCGAGCACGAAGGCAGCTTCCTCGCGGGCGCGCTCGCGGGCGAGCTGACCCGCACCGGAAAGGTCGGGTTCGTGGGCGGGATGCAGCTCCCGCTGATCCAGAAATTCGAGGTGGGGTTCCGCGCCGGCGTGCGAACGGTGAATCCAGCCGCCGCCCGCGATCTGCTCGTCGCCTACACCGGCACCTTCGACGACGAGCGCAAAGGCGTGGAGGTCGGGCAGGACCTGTACCGCCGCGGCTGCGACATCGTGTTCCACGGCGCCGGGCTCGACGGCCTCGGCGTGATCAAGGCTGCGCAGCAGGCTGGCCGCTGGGTGATCGGCGTGGACAGCGACCAGAGCCACGTCGCCCCGCACAACGTGCTGACCAGCATGATCAAGCACGGCGACCTGGCCGTGTACCAGGCGGTGCGCGACACAGTGAACGGGACCTTCACCGGCGGCGACGTGGTGCTCGGGCTCGGCGACGGCGGAGTGGGCCTGGCGCCGCTGGGAGGCGATGCCGACCCTGCCGTCACGCCTGCCGTGCGCGCCGCGGCGCTGAGGGACGTGGAGCTCCTTCGCAAGGCGGTGATCTCCGGGCGCATCGGGGTCCCGGCGACCCCGCAGGAGCTGGCCCGCTTCGATCCGCCGCCGCCCGAGGCGCTCGGGCTCGCCGCGGCGCGTGCGCCTTGATCGCGCTCGAGCTGCGCGGGATCGTCAAGCGCTTCGGCGACGTCGCCGCGGTGACGGTTCGGGGACACCATACGCAACTGAGCGTGGCAAACGGTGCAGAATTGGTTGGCGAGTTGCGTATCGTGAGCTTAACCTAGATCGCACTACCTTAGCGCTTTCGCCGTCGCGACCCGCGCCGAACCCTGCGCTCGAATTTTGACTTCGATTCGCGAACAGTACGCTGAATGTTTCTTAGAACAACTCTCTCAAGTTTCTCGTATACGTCTAAGCCAAGAAACTCGGGGATGAACATAGGAAATCCTAAGTAAAGAGGTTCGGTATCGGGCACGTACAGTCGAAGGCGCGACTCAGCGACCTTTGTTCGGATTCCCTCAAGGGCACTATAAAGCGCTTGAAAACCGTCGATACCTACGCCAGAAAACACTTGATCATCATATAAACCGACGAGCTGAAATGGGCAGCGCCAGCGATTCGCTGCCCTCGAGGGTTTCCCCAGCCTAACCTCCACCTGCCTTCCCGAGTCGGTGCGCAAGACGCGTTTCGCGAGAATTGGGCCCATCGATTTCATTTCTATCCCGGCCCACAGAAACGGTAGCAGAATCCGTAGCAAAACGTTCTAGTCGCGAACTCTAATCCGCTGCACAAATATTGCTGCTTCCTCGGAATATTTCGATAGCAAAAGTCTGCGGCCGCGCGGCCGCTGCTGTTGCACGCCGTTAAGCACTCGAAGACGTTGCAGTCAGATTTTGCTTCGCACATTGGAGGCGGCGGGCTGCACATTACGTCATCGTCACTGCAGATACCCGCTCCGCCGTCGTCCCCGCCCCCCGGCTCGCGGCCGGCGCCTCCACCCCCAGAATCGCCGCCGCCACCGCCATTGAATCCATCTCCACCTTGGCGCCCGCTGGGATCGACGCGGTTGACGGGATCGTTGTGAACATAAGCGTAGAGGTTATCATCACCGCCTGCGAAGCGAAGCGGATCTTTGGCGGTCCAGCGCCCAACTTCCGGCGCGTAATCGCGCACTCCAAAGCGCGTCAGCCCAGTATCGGGATCCTGCATGCCTGCCGCAAATCCAATCCGCGTGGTTCCCGGTGCCGTATCGAGGATCACGTTACCAAACTCATCAAAATCGATACGCTCGACTATGTTCCCCGCAGAGTCCACAACCAAGCGGACACTTCCAACCTGGTCAGTGATGAGGCGATAAGTAACGCCACCCTTTATCATGTACTCTGGTCTATGATGCACGCCGTAGATGAATTGTGCCTTTAGTGCTCCCGACCCGTCGTACCAACCAATGTGCTTGAGACGATCTTCGTAGACGAAGCTTTCGAGCAGGACTCCATTGATCTTCTTTCCGATCCGGCGATTCTTCCCGTCGATGAGGTATGTGATCGCCGTGCCGTTCGGCAGCGCGACTGCGCGCAAGTTACCGAACGCGTCGTAATCATAGGTAGTCGTCCCGTCCAGACAGGTCTTCGCCTGTAGTGAGCCGTCGTTCTTGTACGTGTAGCTGCAGCTCCGATACGAGAGCAGCCGATCCTGGTTGTCGTACACCGGCGAGGCCGTTAGGCCGGGCCCCACCAACCGATTCCCGTTCGCGTCGTACTCGTAATGCGAGGTCGCGGTCGCATCCGTGGTCGCGTCGGTGAGTCGGCCAACCGCGTCGTAGGTGTAGCCATAAACGTGCGTGGTTCCCTGTAGCGTCTCGGTCTTGGTCACGATGCGTCCCAGCGGATCCCGCGTGCCGTAGTCTACGGCGTAGATCGTCGCGCCGTTGGCGGTCACCGTGTACGTCTTCTCCGCCCCGAACGCATCGTACGTGCGCGACTCGCCGATCGCTCCCAGCGTGGTCCCGGTCACGAAGCCTGTGACCGGGTCACGGGTAATGGTCATTGCTCCCGCCGACGTGAGCAGGTCGTCGTTGTCATAGCCGAAACTGATCGTCTGCCCTCCGGTGACACTCTCGCTGGCGAGGCGGAAGCTCGAATCATACGTCTTGTACACCGCCCCCGAAACCGGGCCGCTCCAGGTGATGTCCTTGAGCAGTGAGCCGTCGTAGCCGTAATTGAGGCCTACGCCGTCGAACGTGGTGATACTCGAGAGTTGCCCAGTGGTGGAGTTGTACCCGTAATTGTTGGTGCCACGGCTGGTAGTCAGGGCGGTCAGCCGGCCTGCCACCGCGTCGTAGGTTGGCGCAATGAAGTCCCCGTCTGGCCGCGAGACGTTGCTCACCTGCTGGTCGGGGTTGTAGCTCATGTGCGTGTTGAAGGGCGCTCCTCCCGGCGGCGTGTAGTCGGACTCGAAATCCGCCGGCGTGTAGCTGAAGGCGTGCGCGGGGCGGCCCGGTGGCGTCAGCGAGGTCAAGTTGCCATTCGCGTCGTAGCCGGTCGCGATCACGTTCAGGTCGGGGAGCGTAGTCGCGGTAGCCCGGCCCGCCAGGTCGTAGCCGAACGAGGTGGTGCGCTGCAGCGGATCAACGAGGCTCCCCAGGAAGCCGTCCGCCCGATAGGACATGCTCGTGACCCGCGTCCCTTGCGCAATGCTGTCGTTGTGCCCGCGTCCGTCGTAGTGGAGCAATATCGGCTGAACGCCGGGCGCGGCGATCTGTGTCACGCGTCCGACCACGTCGCGGTCCATGGTGGTGACACGGCCTGCGGCACTGGTCATCGTCATGCGCCGCGTCGTCGCGCTGTACGAGCTCGTCGAGGTGCGGCCGTTGACGGTGATTGACTCGAGCAGCGAGGAAAGGCTGAGCGGGTCCTGCGGATTCGTGAGCGTGACGGTTCGGGAACGAGACTCGGTGCGGGTTAGGCCCGAGGGTAGCTTCACGCTGGTCGAACTCGGGTACGAGGACTGGATGCCGAATCGCGGGTCTGGCAGTTCAGTGGTATTAACGGTGGTCCCGTCCGGCTGCGTCTGGACTCCGGAGTGATCGGCGTTTCGAATTCGGGTCGTCCTCGAACCTGCCATGTCGGTCGAACTCCGTGTCTCGGCGTCCCCGTTCGCAGAGCGCGCCGCCCCGTACGTCTCCCTCCTGCCCAACGCAGTGGTCCGCGTGATCGACGCGGGCGAGAGCGTCCCGCCGCGCGCGAACGTGTGCGAGCTTCCGTCCGCCCGCGTCTCCCTGGTCAAGAAACCGTCCGCGTCATATTCGTAGAGATTCGAGCCGTTGCGCGCGTCGGTGTATTGCGAGAGCAGGCCTCCGGTGTGCGGATCGCTGGCAACCACCGGCTTGTAGAAGAGCTGCACCACCTCGCCGTTGGGATTGGTGGCCGTGTGCAGGTAGCCGTCGGAGTCCAGCGCCAGATTGGTCTGCTGCCCGAACGGTCCCACGATCGACGTCGGATTCCCCTGCGCATCGCGCTGGATCTGCGTCACGTTGGCATCGCGGTCGGTCACCGAGACCACCCTGCCGGCGGAGTCATAGGAGAAGGTCTGCAAAGCGGCATTGGTGAGCGCGTCGAGCGTGCGCTGGTGGCGGCCGCGGGAGTCGAAGAAGTAGACTTCCCGGGCGTCGGGCGAGGGCACGAGGATGTCGGTCAGCGAGACGTTCAGCCTTGCGCTGGCCGAGGTAAGCCGAACGATGAGCTGCAACCCATCGCCATCCGAGGCGTAGATCTCCCCGGCAGGTCCTAGCGCAAGGGATTGGATCGACCCCAGCGCGGTTGCCGGCCCGGGACAATTGTCCCCCGTGCATCCCGGCGCACCCGAACCAGGTCCGCCGAAGAAGCCGTTTCCGGCCACGGTGTCGATGGTTCCGAACGGGTTGATGCGGCGGACTTTCGCCAGCGCATAGGCGCCAATGAAGACCGTTGAATCCGGTGCGACCGCGAGCGCAAAAAGCGGGTACCCAATGCCGGCGCTGGTCGCTGGGCCGCCGTCTCCTCCGACTCGCGGGTTGTCGCTCCGGCAATCGCCTCCGATGCCGGCGATGGTCGTGATGATTCCGTCCGGCGTGACCTTGCGCACCCGCTGGTTGCAGCTGTCGGCGATGTACAACGAGCCGTCGGGTCCCAGCGCCACGCCGTTGGGGCTGTTCATCCGTGCTTGCAGTGCCGGGCCCGCGTCGCCGGACAAGCTTCCGAACGTTTCGAGATTGGGCCCAGCAGGCCCACTTCCCGCGGCGGTGCGCAGGATCCCGTCGGGGCCCACCTTCCGAATCCGGTGATTGCTCGGTTCCGGGAAGTAGACGGTCCCATCGGATGCCACGGCGATGGTGTTCCGTCCACCCAGGCCGAGAAACGCGGAGAGCGCATCCGCGCCGTCTGGCGTGAACCCGGTCCTGCCGACCTGCAAGGTGCCGGCGACCGTGAAGACGCGGCCGTCGGGAGTGACTTTGCGGATTCGATCGCTGGCTGAATCGGAGTAATACAAGCTGCCGTCCGACGCGAGCGCCAGGCCGGACGGGTGACGCAGAACCGCCCCGGTCGCGGCTACACCTTCCGCATCGGAGCCGGTTGCTGTCTGCGTCCCGGCGTAGATGTGGAAGATGCCGTCCGGCGTCACGCGTCCAATGAGTCCCCGTTGCGAATCGGAGAAATAGATCGAACCATCCGGCCCTGCGGCGAGGCCGGTGATCGGGCCGAGGTCGATGGCGTTGGCTCGCATGCCCTCGGTGAGCGGCAAGGGATGGTCAGGCGAGGCGCTGTGGCCCGAGCCGACCGCCCCATTCACGACGTATCGATTGAGGTCATCGACCCGCTGGATCCCGCGATCGCCGCGGTACACCGTCCGGTTGGGGACGTCGAGCATGTGCTGCGCCGAAAGCGTCCAGCCGCCGAGCGCCGCCGACTTCACGTTCCAGCCGCCGATCTTGACGTTCGCCGTCGTGCAGAGATCGAAGACAGCGGAGAATTGGCCGACGAAGCGGGCAACCCTCGACACCCCGCTCAACGCAGGCTGCGCCCAGGAAGAGAAGAAGGGCGCCTCATCTCCGTACAAGACTGCCGGATAATTGTAGCATGTGCGCACTGTCGTGGGCTGCTCTCCCTGCACTTCGCGCCCGTAGCCATCGCGACCGTCCCACTCGAAGAACCAGGTGGTGTCTGCTCCGATGGCGGCGTTCTTCGACGTCATTGCGAATTCCCGTCCCGCCACGGAAACGCTCACCGTGGAATCCACGCGGTAGTTGGTCGGCACGCCCTCGCTCTGGCATTCCGGCGTTCGGTTGGGTCGACACAGGAAGATGCCGCCCGGGAGCGCCTGCAGAAACGGCGCCGGGACCTGAAGGTTGAGCCGGTAGTTCGCGCGGCGGCCGGCAACCACAGCGCTGCTGTAGTCGAGCTCGTAGCCCGTACCGCTGAGGGGGATCCGCTCTCCGAGGACCTGGTTTTCGACCTCGATGATGCAGCTGCTCATCATGCAAGGGTTGGGCGGCGGATCGGGCTTGTCGGGCGGAGGCGGGTTGGGTTTCTTCACATTGGGCGGAAAACCAATGGGGAAATTCCAGTCGAGCCAGCTGAAGTGCACGATGGGGCTGCGCCACAAGCTCTGCCCTGGCTGATAGAGCGCTGCCAGTTGGACCCGCTCCGCGTCGGTGAAACCCAGCGCCGCCAGGGTGGTGGCATCGTCCGCCAGCCCGTCTCCGTTGGAGTCGATGTCCGCTGCGCCGCCCGTCACGCCGACGATGCCAATGACCTGGCCGTTCCCTTCCGGCAGCCAGCGCCCGGTCGGGGGATCGTAGGTGCCGTTCGGGACGATGCTCCCCACCGGCATGGCGAGGAAATTCTCCACGTAGCCGAATACCGGCTGGCTGAACTGGACGTGGGTCGCCCCGGCCTGCACGGCTTCGTCCGCCGTGAAGTTGACCGCGTAGGTATAGGCGCTGGTCGCGGGCAGTGGACCGGGCATCGCCCTGGGGCCGTCGACCCCGACCGTCACCTCGGTCGCGCGGATGTGCAGCGTCGCCAAGGTCTGCGTCGAGCCGTCCGGCAGCGTGATGGAGGCGGAGGTTCCCGGCGGGAAGATCACCGTCGCCTGCCGCGACCCGATGTCATCCACGGAAACGGAACCCCGGGCGACCTGCGTGTTTGCGGCGCCACCGGCGATCAGCGAGACGGACTGGTCGGGCGGAATCATCACAACGTCCTGCAGCGGCGTGTAGTCCTGCCAGGAAGGAGTGACCTGACGCTGCACTGCCAGCAGGTCGCCGCGGTCGTAATCGATGGTCAGCTGGCCGCCGCCGTTGACCGCGAGGTCATACCGACCGTCCGAACGCGACCAGGTAATGCCGTATTCGGGATGGTTTCGGACCGAGATCCTGACTGCTGCCAGGGGCTGCGATGCGCGATCGCGAACGACTCCGCGCAGGATCGCGACACGCGTGGCCGTGATCGTGTCCGCTGCGACGCCCGTCTGGATTGCATTGGGCCCCGAATACAGGAAGGAGGTTGACGTAGCGATGGTCGTCGCGATCGTGGTGTCCAGCGGCGGCGCGACCAGTTGCGGGTCCGGGGGCACGGTCGTGACTGATGTCGTCGGCCCGTTCACGCTCGAATTACCCGCGGCGTCGCCGGCCTGCACTTGAAAGGACGTCGGCGTCCCGACGATAAGTCCGCCCACGTCCGCGGCGAGGACCGAACCGGCCAGCGTCTGGTCGAGCACGCCGTTGCGGTATAGCCGGTACGCGGTGACTCCCACATTGTCGGTGGCCGCCGTCCAGCTCAGGTGCGCCGTGGTGGACGATGTGACTGTCGCCGTCAGCCTGCTTCCCGCCGGCCAGGTCGGCGGAACCGAGTCGGTGACGACGATCCCTGACTGGGTTCCCGAGATGGTTCCGTCGCTGGCCGTGATCGATTGCGATCCGGGAGAAATGAACGCAAGGGCGTTCGCGAAGGTGTGAATCCCGACGTCGGAGGCGAGGAAGGAGTAGGGACTTGGCAGAATGGCCTGCGGGTCGCTGGAGGAGAGGGACACGGTCCCGAGGTACGCCGTCGCGCGATTGGCGAAGGCGTCTCGCGCTTCGACGACGGCGCTGGTCACGGTCCCGCTGGCGATCGGGGACGGAACGCCGGAGACGAGGAAGCGCGCCGCAGCCGCGGGCGAAACGACGATGCCGGTCTGGCACGCAGAGAAGGTGCCGGCCTGGCAGGGAGAGGACGTGCCGTCGGTGACCTGGATGCTCTGGGTCCCGGCGGTCTTCAGCGTGACGGCGAACGGCCTCGAGCCGGCATCTGTGGCAGTGAAGGCCGTCGGGGCCGGGAAGACGGCCTGACCGTCCGTCGAAGAGAATGACACGGTTCCCGAATAGGTCGTGGCGACATTTCCGAACGGGTCCAGCGCGGACACGCTGATGGCCCCAGGAACGCCCGCCGTGACGGCGGCAGGAAATCCCGAGGCGGTGAGGCTGGCGGCAGGAGCGGAGGACACCAGGATCGAAGCAGCGGCGCTCAGCGACCCATCCGCGATATCGGTCGCGGTGATGGATTGCGGCCCCGCGGTCCGGAGGACGAAGCCGGAGACGTTGGCGTGACCTTGATCGCCGGGCAGGAAGGCGTAGTTCGCGGCGACGGTGGCGTTCACGTCGGACGATTTGAACGATACGGTGCCCACGTAGCCGGTGGCGAGGTTCCCCGACGCGCGATTGCCCAGGCAGCCATCATGCGCCTCCACGATGATCGACAGGGGCGATCCCGCGATCGTCCCTCCCGGACCGGTCACGACGAGCGAGGCCGCCGGACCGGGATTGACGGCGATGCCGGAGATCGTGCCGGCGATCCCGGGGCTCGCAGTGTCCGTCGCAGTCACGGACTGGAGCGCCGACGCGTCCTTCAGGGTCACGCCTTGAAAAGTAAAGGCACCATTGTCCGCGGCGCTAAAGGTGTGGTCGGCCGGCAGCACCGCCGATGCATCGGTCGAGGTCAGGTGCACCGTCCCGCGATATCCGATGGCGGTGTTGCCAAACGCGTCCTGCGCCACCACGGTGACGGAGCTCGTGCCGCACGCCGCGACCGAAGAAGGACCCGAGACCGCCAGTTTCGTCACGGGGTTGTACTTCCACGAGACGTTGACGGACGCGCCTGCCGTGACGCTGACGGACACCGACGATCCGGAAGAGTACGGCCCCCCGTTCACCGATTCCCGGATGCTGAACCCGGCGGGCACGCTGGAGATGTCCGAGGAGGTTCCCGCGTTGACGCTGAAGCTATAGGACGACGCGGTGGCAGGCGACGTGCTGGTCGCCGGCGAGGTCGAAATCACGGCGCCCGGGTTCGAGAACGCGCTCCCGTTCTCGGCGGTTTTCGTGCCCGAGATGGTTCCCTGGGTGCATGCGGGATCGGTGGTGCAGGCGGCCAGCGAGTCGCTGCAGATGCCTGGGCAGGAGCCCTGCGCGGGACAGGTTCGCGCCGCGCCGGAGACGCAAGCGCCGTTGCTGCAAGAATCTCCGACCGTGCAGAAACGGCCGTCGTTACAGGACGTGCCGTTTGCCTTGGCTTGGCAGACCCAGGCGCCGAAGTTGACATTGCCACTGCCAAGGCAGACTAGCGTCTGACATTGGTTACAAGTGGGCGGCGTATTATTGCACACCGCCCACGCGTTCATCGGCAGGATCCAGAGTGCAACCGCCCCGAGACACGCAGACCTCATTCCCATCGGGTCGCCCCTCCGCGACAACGAGATTGACCGCTGCTGCCGGCTGATCCGCGCGCTACTTTGACCGAGAACCTTCCGAAGCGTCAATGCCTCGCAGCCGATTGCCTTTAATGGGGATGTATGCTTCATAACCGGAACGCCCAGCTGCTCGAGTTCCCTACAGCAGCGTTCCGCGCGTGATTCTGTGGAGCGACACGCTCGGCACCGTGACCGCGTTGGCAGCCCCGAAGTGCCCGCCGTGAGCCTGCCGATCATTTGACGGTTCCCCAGGTCGCGCGGTACTGCCGCAGCAGATGCGCATCGACCGGCTCTGCGCCCTCGCCGCGCTCTGCTGCGCGCGCAGCGCCGCCCGCGGCGCTGCGCTGAGCCATTTGGAGCTCCTGAGCAAGGCGGTCCTCTCCGGCCGCATCGCGGTCCCGGCGACCCCGCAGGAGCTGGCACGCTTCGATCCGCCGGCGCGCCGGCCTTGAGCGCGCTCGAGCTGAGCGGAATCGTCAAGCGCTTCGGCGACTTCGCCGCCGTCGACGGCGTCACCCTCTCGGTCGAAGCAGGCGAAACGCTGGCCGTGGTGGGCGAGAACGGGGCCGGAAAGAGCACCTTGGTCGGCGTGGCGTCCGGGCTGTACCGCGCTGACGCAGGAACCGTCACGGTGTTCGGTCGCGAGCTGCCGCCCGGCGACCCTCGGGGGGCCATCGAGACCGGCCTGGGCGCGGTGCACCAGCACTTCATGCTCGTGCCGCCGCTGCGCGTCTGGGAGAACGTGGTGCTCGGGCGCGAGCCGCGCCGGCTCTTTGCCCTCGATGTCGCGCGCGCGCGCCGCGAAGTCGCCGAGGTGGCCCGGTGGTCGGGGCTCGCGCTGGACGTCGATTCGCGGGTCGAATCGCTGAGCGTCTCCGCCCAGCAGCGGGTGGAGATCGTGAAGCAGCTCTGGCGCCGCGCGCGCGTGCTGATCCTCGACGAGCCCACCTCCGTCCTCGCCCCTGGCGAAGTCTCGGATTTGCTCCGCACGGTGCGCGCGCTGGCCGCGGCTGGCCACGGCGTCCTGTTCATCTCGCACAAGCTGCGCGAAGTCCTGGCAGTCGCCGATCGCATCGCGGTCCTGCGGCGTGGCCGTCTCGTCCAGTTGACCCCGACGTCGGAGACTTCCGCGTCCCAACTCGCGGAAGCGATGATGACCTCGCCGTCATCCTCGCGCTCGCCCTGGCCCTCGACCCCGAGCTCGATCCCCACCCCGGCCTCGCCCCGCCTCCTCGTCCGCGACCTCCACTGCGAAGACTCCCGCTCCCGCCCCGCCTTGCGCGGCCTGTCCTTCCACATCGCCCCCGGCGAGGTCCTCGGCGTGGCCGGCATCGACGGCAACGGCCAGAGCGAGCTGGCCGAGGTGCTCACCGGCCTGCGCCGCGCGCGCGGCGTCCTCGAGCTGGACGGTGAGAACGGCCAGCGGCCGCGAGGCTGGGCACGCGATGCGGCCGCCGCGCGGAGCAGCGGCATCGTGCACCTCCCGGAGGACCGCCACGGCCGCGCACTGTGCCTGCCGCTGACCGTCGAGGAGAACCTCTCGCTGGGATGGCAGGTCCTCCCGCCCTACGCGCGCGGCGCGCTGATCGATCGGCGGGGGCGGCGCCGCCAGGCGGAGGAGCTGATCGCCGCGTTCCGCGTCCACCCGCCCGAACCACTGGCGCGGGCCGCCGACCTGTCCGGCGGAAACCAGCAGAAGCTCGTCGCCGCGCGCGAGCTTCGCGGCGGGCCGCGGCCTCGCCTGGTGGTCGCGGTACAACCGACGCGCGGGTTGGATGTGGGCGCGACGGAGCTCGTGCACGCCGCGCTTCGCTCCGCTGCCAGGGCCGGCGCAGCAGTGCTGCTGGTCTCGCTCGATCTCGACGAGTTGCGCGCCGCCACGGACCGGATCCTCGTGCTCCACGAGGGCGTCGCCGCGGGAGAAGCGCCGCCGACCGCGAGCGACGAATGGCTGGGCCGGCTCATGCTCGGACAGGCCGCATGAAGCTCCGGGACCTCGCTCCGGATTCCGTGCGGGCCGCCGGGCTGGCGGTGCTGGCCGCGCTCGCCGTGTCGTTCGTGCTGATCCTCGTTTCCGGCAAGGACGCTCTCCTCGGGTTCGCCTACCTGTTCCAGGGCGCGCTCGGCGGACCCGGACCGCTCGGGGAGACCGCCGTGAAGTCCGGCGTGCTCATCCTCACCGGCCTGTCGGTCGCGGTCGCGTTCACGGTGGGGCTCTTCAACATCGGCGGCGAGGGGCAGCTCGTCTGGGGCGCGCTGGCCGCGGCCGTCGCCGGCCGTGCGTTTGATCTGCCCGCGCCCGTGCTCGTCCCCGCTGCTCTGCTCGCGGCGGCTGCGGCCGGCGCGCTGTGGGGACTGGTCCCCGGCGTGCTCAAGATGTACCGCGGCGTCCACGAGGTGATCTCCACCATCCTGCTCAACTGGATGGCGATCCATCTGGTGAACGGCTGGCTGGTCGTGGGTCCGCTCGCGGCGCGCGGTTCGGGAAGCTCGGTCAGCATGGCCGGCACCGATCCCATCCGCGCCGCGGCCTGGCTGCCGCGTCCGTTCGCCGGCTCCCGATTCGACCTCGGGCTCCCCGTCGCGCTCGCCTGCGCCGCCGCGGTCTGGTTCCTGCTCACGCGCATG
>Ga0137396_10001202_pt1 | contig 13384 bp, 10 predicted proteins | sample czc16metaG_FD_108284 | JGI IMG/M metagenome (GOLD analysis project Ga0137396, IMG submission 108284) | Vadose zone soil microbial communities from Angelo Coast Range Reserve, California, USA - czcobulk3.16 metaG | ecosystem: Environmental > Terrestrial > Soil > Vadose zone | place: USA...
CAACGTCGCCGCCAACGTTGTCTCCCCCGCCAACGATTTTTCCAATCTTTCCCCGCGCCGCATCAGCTTCCGCACCGGCGGCCTCATCACCTGCGCCATGGGCATCGTCATGCAACCGTGGAAGCTCATGGCCGACTATGGAAGTTACATTTTCGGCTGGCTCGTCGGCTATTCCGGCTTTCTCGGCCCCATCGCTGGCGTCCTTATCTGCGACTATTTCGTAGTGCGCAAAAAAATCCTGATTGTCGAAGACCTCTACCAGCGCAATGGCCAGTACGAATACTCACGCGGTTTCAACTGGACAGCAGTCGCAGCGCTGGCCGCGGGTGCAGCCGTCGCTTTCGTCGGCTTGGTGTTTCCGCCCTTGCGCGTCTTATACCATTACGCCTGGTTCGTGGGCTTCCTGGTCAGCTTCCTTACTTATTTCGCCTTGATGAACCGAGTCGCCCCTGTAACCCAGCCGGCCGACTAAACAGGAGCATTTCCCATGGACTTCGGCATCACCCTCAATCCTAGCGCTTTAGTGGCACAGCCAATCCTGGCTGTGCTCCGACGACCTCAGTTGCACATTTTCATCGCAAAACAATCACGGACCGACAACCATCGAGTGGGAGAACCGTAATGGACTTCGGCATCACCATCAAACCAAACATCTCCATTGACAGAATCCTGAGCCTCACCCGCCAGGCCGAATCCTCCGGCTTCTCCTTCGGCTGGATCTTCGATTCCCACGTCATCTGGAAAGAGCCCTTCCCGCTCCTCACCCTCATGGTCGCCAACACCAAAGAAATGCGCCTCGGCACGTGCGTCACGAATCCCGCTGTCCGCGACGTCACCGTCTCCGCCAGCCTCTTCGCCACGCTCAATCTCGCCTCGCAGGGCCGCATGGAGCTAGGCATCGGCCGCGGCGACAGCTCCCGCCGTGTCCTCGGTAAGAAGCCCACCACGCTCGAAAACCTCGAGGAATTCGTCCGCATCTTCCGCAACCTGAACGCCGGCAAAACGGTCGATCTCGATGGCGTGCCCACAAAGTTTCCCTGGACCAATGGCGAAATTCCCCGCGTCTGGGTCGCCGGCTACGGCCCCAAAGCCCTCCGCACCGCCGGTCGCATCGGCGACGGCGTCATCCTCCAGTTCGCCGACCCTGACCTGATCGACTGGTGCCTCGGCTTCGTCCGCGAAGGCGCAAAAGAAGCCGGACGCGACTTCAGCAAGATCGAAGTCATGGCCGCCGCACCCGTCTGGGCCTCCGACGACCTGAAAACCGCGCGCGAACACGTCCGCTGGTTTCCCGCCCTCGTTTCCAATCACGTGATGGACCTAATCTCCAAATACAAGCCCGAGGAATTGCCCCCCGCGCTGACTTCTTTCGTGAAAGACCGCGGCAAGTACGATTACCTCCACCACTGCGAAGTCGGCAGCGACAACGCCGATTTCGTCACCGACGAAGTAGTCGACCGCTTCTGCATCATCGGTCCCATCGAAGAGCATCGCAAAAAACTCGACCGCCTCCGCAAAGTCGGCGTCACCCAATTCAACATCTACCTCATGTCGGGCGACGAAGAAAAAACCCTCGACGTCTATGAACACAAGATCCTGTCGCACTATGCAAAATAGCTGTAGCTCACCCCTTCAGGGGTGAGGCTTTTTCCGGGGCCCGACCGCCCATGCATCCGTCAAAGAACTGTCCAACCAACCGCTCAGTGGACGTAGGTGCCGTCGGCATAACGCGCGTCCCTGTCGCCCCCGCAAATTCCTCTTGCCAAACCCATATTTCTGTGGTACACTATCTCTCAGGTATATCTCTGGCCGCTTCCGCACCCTTCCCACTGCCCACATTCCGCACCCAAAAATGGTCCGAAATTGCACAATTTTCGTGCAATGTAAGTCCTTTAGAAGCAACACTTATGGATCTGCTCGCAAGTGTTGCAAACAAAAGACTTACGGCATGGCTAAGCCCTTTAGATGCAACACTTACAAAAAGCAAGGGGGGCCCTGTTTCGTCCCGTGGGTAGCCCCTCTTCGCGCCACTCAAAAACGATTCCTAAGGAGAGCAGAAATGCACTTTGACACCGTAATCAGTAATCACGATATCTTCACCTGGCAGGTGCGGGCGGCTGCCCTTAAGGTCGCTCTGCTCCTTACAGTCTTCGTGTTGTCCGGGGTCACTTCCTTTGCACAACAGCCCACTCAGACTTCCGAACCTCCGGAGATGCTTGTTACAGAACAAGGATTCTTGGCCATCGATACGCCAAAGGGATGGGTGCGTGCCGATGGCCCAGGCTTGGCCTATTTCGTCACCCAGGCAGAGCGCAATGGAAAACCGAGTGTCTGGATCTATATCAGTTCCGCCCCAGTCGGCCCGAATGAAGAGTCAAAAGACGTGAAAGCATACATTGAGTCGGATGTTGCCGGTTTCAAGGAACGATTCAAAAACGGCGTTGTTCAAGAAGAAACCCCTCTTGACTTGCCCCACACAAAGCTTCGAGCTCCTGTCTACACCTTCCAGAGCGGCGAGAAACGAAATTCAGTGGAGCAAGTTGTCTATGTTGCTGAAATCAATCGTGTCCTGACTCTGGTCCTGAGTGCGCGAGAAAAACCCGCTTTCACGAAAGCCTTGCCCGCGTTTCAAGAATTTGTGAGGTCGTACCGAGGAAGCATAACGCCCACTTCCAATCCGAAATGATCTTCACTTTGTGATAACTTTCCCTAGCCCCCGGAGGCGCAGATGCGTTTTGACACCGTAATCCGCAACGGCACCGTCGTAACCGCGACGGACGCTTGCGTCGCTGACGTCGGCATCAACGGCGATAAAGTCACCGCCATCGCCGCGCAGCTTCCCACGGAGAATGCCTCCCGCGTCCAAGACGCCACCGGCATGCTCGTCATCCCCGGCGGCATCGATGTCCACACGCACCTCGACATGCCCTTCGGCGGCACCACCAGCGCCGACGATTTCCAGACCGGCACGATCGCCGCGGCTTTCGGCGGCACCACCACACTCATCGACTTCGCTATCCAGTACAAAGGCCAAACCCTCCGCCAGGCTTTCGACACCTGGATGAAGAAAGCTCACGATAAAGCCGTCACCGACTACGCTTTCCACTGCATCATCACCGATCTCGGTTCCGCGCAACTCGAGGAAATGGGCCAGCTCATCCGCGAAGGCGTCACCAGCTTCAAGCTTTTCATGGCCTACCCCGGCGTCTTCATGCTCGATGACGCCACCATTTTCAGGGCCATGCGCCAGGCAGCCAAGCACAGCGGCCTCATCTGTATGCACGCGGAAAATGGCGGCGCCATCGACGTCATCGTCCAGCAAGCGCTCGCCGAAGGAAAACGCGCCCCGAAATATCACGCGCTCACGCGCCCCACCACCGCCGAAGCTGAGGCCACTTCCCGCGCCATCGCCCTAGCCGAAATGGCCGGCGCGCCCGTCTACATCGTCCATCTCTCCTGCAACGAAGCGCTCGAAAAAGTTCGCGAAGCCCGCGACCGCGGCCTCCCCGCCTACGCCGAGACGTGTCCGCAATACTTGTATCTCTCGCTGGAAAATATGGACGCGCCCGGATTTGAAGGCGCCAAATACGTCTTCACTCCGCCGCTCCGCGAAAAGTGGAATCAGGAAAAACTGTGGCAGGGCCTCGCCAAAGATACTCTGCAAGTCGTCTCCACCGACCACTGCCCCTTCTGCTTCAAGGAGCAAAAAGAGTTGGGCAAGGACGACTTCACCAAAATTCCCAACGGCGGCCCCGGCATCGAACACCGCCTAAGCCTCATTTACACCGGCGGAGTCCACGGCAAATATTTTTCGGCGAACCGCTTCGTTCAACTCGTCTCTACCGCCCCAGCAAAGCTCTTCGGCCTTTACCCGCGCAAAGGCACCATCGCCGTCGGCTCCGACGCCGACCTCGTGATCTTCGACCCCAACCACGAGGAAGTCATCAGCGCCAAAACCCACCACATGCGCGTCGACTATTCCATGTTCGAGGGCATCAAGATCAAGGGTACGCCCAAAACCGTCTTCTCCCGCGGCCGCCCCGTCATCGACGCCGGCAAATTCGTCGGCCGCCCCGGCGCCGGCCAATTCCTCCGCCGCCAGACCTACGCCGGCCTATAGGGATTCATGTCCCAAGTGAAGGTTGACCCGATTCTTTGCGCCCTGCTATTGTGAGAAGTTATCTTGGGCTCAGTGTACCTACTGAGCGCCGGGGCTCCTGTGGAGGGAGTACTTTCGTCTTATGGGCGTCTCATGGGCCTGACCAAACTGGTAATCCGGGGCGCGCGCCAGCACAACCTCAAGAATATCAGCGTCGAAATCCCCCGGAACTCCCTTACGGTCATCACGGGCCTTTCCGGCTCCGGCAAATCTTCGCTCGCCTTCGACACGATTTACGCCGAAGGCCAGCGCCGTTACGTCGAGTCACTTTCCGCCTATGCGCGCCAGTTTCTCGATCAGATGGAACGCCCCGAGGTCGACGTCATCGAAGGGCTTTCTCCTTCGATCGCCATCGAGCAAAAAACGACCACGCGCTCGCCGCGATCCACCGTCGGCACCATCACGGAAATTTATGATTACCTCCGCGTGATCTACGCGACCGTTGGCGTGCCGCATTGCCCCAACTGCGGCAAACCCATCACGCGCCAGTCCAGCGAGCAAATTGTCCAATCCATTTTGCACGGCGAAATCTGCAAGTCCGACGATCGCATCATGCTCCTCGCGCCCATCGTTCGCGGGCGAAAGGGCGCTTTTCGAAAAGAGCTCGAAAAATTCGCGCAAGACGGCTACGTTCGTGTACGAATCAATGGGGAGTTGTTCCCGCTGGACGATCTCCCGGTCATCGACAAGCGCAAGAACCACACCATCGAAATCGTCATCGACCGCTTGCTCGTCAAGCAAGGCATTGCCGCGCGCCTCGAACAATCTATTGCTACGGCGTTGAAGCTCGCGAGTGGACTCGTCACTGTCGCCATCGTTGGCGGCAAGGAACACACTTTTTCGGAAAAGCTGGCCTGCCCCGATTGCGGCATCTCCGTTCCGCAGCTCGAGCCGCGCTCCTTCAGCTTCAATTCGCCCTACGGCGCGTGCCCCGCGTGCAATGGTCTGGGCTCCAAATACGATTTCGATCCTTCAAAGATCATCACCGATTGGACCCGCCCGCTCTTCGACGGCGGCCTCGGCCCGGGCTCCGGCTCCGCTATCCTCAAGCGCACGCTCGAACTCGGTGCCTATGCTCACGGTTTCGATCTCGATACGCCATTCGAAAAATTTCCCGCGCGCATCCAGAACATGCTGCTGTACGGCTATCCGCCCTCGAACGGCAGCGCCTCAGGCGAAAATAGTTCGGCAGGAAAGGAATCTAAAGGCGATAAAGGGTTTCTCTTTCCAGGCATATTGAAATTTCTCGAACGAAATTTCGAAGAATCCAACTCTGACTCCTACCGTGAATGGATCACGCAGTACATGTCGGCGACGCAATGCGCCGTCTGCCACGGCAAACGCCTCCGCCCGGAATCGCTCGCGGTCAAGCTCGGCGGCTTGTCCATCGCGGATTTCACCGCCCTCTCGCTCAGCTCCGCGCGTCCCGCGGTGGACAAGATTCTCGCGCAGCTCACGGAGCGCCAAAAAGAAATCGCCGCGCGCCCCCTCGAAGAAGTTGCCGAACGCATCGATTTCCTTCTCGCAGTAGGGCTCGGCTACCTCAGCCTGGACCGTTCCGCGGCCACGCTTTCCGGCGGCGAAGCCCAGCGCATCCGTCTAGCCACCCAAATCGGCTCGCGGCTTCGCGGCGTTCTCTACGTTCTTGACGAGCCCAGCATCGGCCTCCACGCGCGAGACAATGCACGCCTGCTCGGCTCGCTTGAACATCTTCGCAATCTCGGCAACACCGTCCTTGTCGTCGAGCACGACGAAGACACCATCCGCCGCGCCGATTTCGTGGTCGATCTCGGCCCCGGCGCCGGCAACGCTGGCGGCTACCTCGTCGCGCAAGGCAAGCCTGCCCAAATCGAAGCCACTGCCGAATCGCTCACCGGCCAATACCTCAGCGGCGCCGCGAAAATTCCTGTCCCTGAAAAGCGCCGCAGCCCCAACGGCAAAGCCATCCAAATTCTCGGCGCCAGCGCGAACAATCTAAAGGATGTGGACATAACTCTGCCGCTCGGCCTGCTCACGGTCGTCACCGGCGTTTCCGGCTCCGGCAAATCCACGCTCGTCAACGACATTCTTTATCGCGCACTAGCACAAAGACTCTATCGCTCCTCCGAAGCGCCCGCCGCCCACCGCGAAATTCTCGGCGCCGATCAAATCGATAAAGTCATCGAGATCGATCAAGCTCCCATCGGCCGCACGCCGCGCTCGAATCCCGCTACGTACACCGGAGTGTTTGCGCCGATCCGCGATCTCTTCGCGATGCTTCCCGAATCGCGCGAGCGCGGCTACCGCGCCGGCCGCTTCAGCTTTAACGTGAAAGGCGGCCGCTGCGAAGCCTGCCAGGGAGACGGCCTCCGCCGCATCGAAATGAATTTTCTTCCGGACGTTTACGTGATGTGTGAAGTTTGCCGAGGCCGCCGCTACAATTCAGAAACGCTCGCCGTCCGCTACAAAGGCCATTCCATTAGCGACGTTTTGAATTTGCCTTCTTCCGACGCGCTTAAACTTCTCGAGAACATTCCGCAAATTCAGCAAAAACTTTCGACTCTCGTCGAAGTTGGCCTTGGCTATGTCACTCTCGGCCAATCCGCCACGACGCTTTCCGGCGGCGAAGCCCAGCGCATCAAGCTGGCTCGCGAGCTTTCCAAGCGCCAGACCGGCCGCACGCTCTACATCCTCGACGAGCCCACCACCGGCCTGCACTTCGACGACGTACGAAAACTTCTCGACGTCTTGCAACGCCTCGTCGATCTCGGCAACACCGTGCTCATCATCGAGCACCACCTCGACGTCATCAAGCAAGCCGACTGGATCATCGACCTCGGCCCCGAAGGCGGCGAAGGCGGTGGGCGCATCGTCGCTCAGGGCCCGCCCGAACTCGTCGCCCGCACAAAAAAATCCTACACCGGCCAGGTCCTTGCCCGTGTACTCTCTGTCCAAACCTCAGGGGCAAATGGCAACGGGAAATAGGAACATTTCTTTCTCTTTCGAGGGAGCGCATAAACGATGGGAGCTCTTCTCTACTTTGGTGGCAAATTCCTCGCTTACTCGGCCTGGTGCTATTTCGGCTTGCGCGTTCTCCGGCCCCAGAATTCCCGTACCCTTGGCCGCGCCATCATCTACGGTGCTATTCGCCTCTCACTCGGATTTTTCTTCGGCATTCTAATCTACTTGCTCAGCAGCGCCCTGATCACATCCCTCGCGCCCGGCCTTCCGGAAAACGTGATTGCCTATCTGTCGGTCTACGTTCCCGTGCGGTGGATCGAATGGACGATCATGGCCATTCTTATATTGCCTGGTCCCATTTCTCCTTGGCATTGGATTGTAGGAAACGGACGGATGGATCGTCTGTGGCGATTGGGCGGAATCGCCATCTCCTGTCTGGCCGACATTCCTCTCATCGTTTCCCTGGGCGGTGTCATTCCCGTCGGCCGGTTCCTGTGCTGAACTGCACTGGCCGGGATCAAACAATCGCGCTAGGCCGATGCGCCTGCTGCTTGCAAGCATCGCCGTCTGACCGTAGAGTGTAGCCCTTACCATGAGCATCTATTCCATCCAGGCGCTAACGCTTGGCGCGGTGCACACGTATCCGCTCGCCTCGCGCAAGAGCAAAGTCAGCGTCCGAGGTTTTGCGAAGCCGACCGGCGCGAATGCGTCGCTTACAAAATTCCTGGATTCACTGCCCAACATTCTTGCGGCGGAAGATCTTCGCAATCTCCTCAGCGCGATTCATATTGCGCGCAAGCAACGCAAAGCGATTCTCTGGGGGATTGGCGGCCACGTCATCAAGGTCGGTCTTGGGCCTGTTTTGATCGATCTGATGAAACGCGGCTTTATCACTGGAATCGCCATGAACGGCGCGGCGCTGATCCACGATTTCGAAATCGCGCTTGCCGGCAACACTTCCGAAGACGTCGAAGCCGGCCTCGGCAAAGGCCAATTCGGCATGGCCGAAGAAACGGGAAAGTACTTAAACGAAATCGCCAAACTTTCTCACCGCATCCGCATCGGCTACGGAGAAGCCGCGGGACAATTTCTGTCGAGCGGCATCATCGAAGCGAAACACGCGGATTCCAGCGTCCTCGTGGGCGCCTACCAGCATCAAATCCCCGTGACCATTCATCTCGCCATCGGCACGGACATCCCGCACATGCATCCCGCCGCGGACGGCGCCGCGCTTGGCGACGCCACGTATCGTGACTTTCGTTTGTTCTGCGCACTCGTTCAGCAGATGCATCCCGGCGGCGTTTATCTCAACTGGGGATCCGCGGTTCTTCTACCTGAGATTTTTCTGAAGGCAGTTTCCGTCGTGCGCAATCTCGGCGTCCCGCTCCGGCCCATTACGACTGCGAACTTCGACTTTATCCAGCACTACCGTCCGTTACAGAATGTAGTGAAGCGTCCCACCGCCTCCGCCCAGGGCCGTAGCGGACGTGCGTCGCACGGCTACGCCATCACTGGGCACCACGAGTTGCTCTTGCCGCTCGTCGCCGCCGCGCTGGTCGCCGCGTGGCCCAAGAAAAGCCGCGCTGGAGCACGATGAGTCTCCTCGACGACAATCCACTGAAGCCTCCGGAAGAAAATCTTCACCCCCCGTTCTCGTCTGACCAGCCAGAGGAATCGGCAGCCGAGGAACCGGGCGCCCAGCCACTCATCGCTCAGCCGCTGGCGGGTGATCCGCTTTCCTACGTCGTCGTTTCTCCCGCGGCCTCCACGCCGCCCTCCAATTTGCCGGAAGACTTGCGCATCTCCTGGTCCTGGCCGCACCTTTTGGTCTTTATCCTTTTTGCAATCGCCAGTCAATTGACAATCGCCATCGTTGTCATGGCTTATTTTTCGGCGAACGGACACCTCTCCCAGAAGCAACTGAAGCACCTGTTCGAGTCCGATCCCAGGCTCATCGTCGGCACGAATATTCTTTGGTTTGCGCTGATCATTTTGTTTTTGTACGTCACGCTCGGGGTCTTGCGGGACTCGCCTTTCTGGCGCTCTCTCGGCTGGAAGAAACTCAACTCCGCTCCCGACGGAGGCAAAGGCAGCCCGTGGATGTATTTTCTCTGCGGCTGCGGCTTGTCCATTTTCGTTGTGATTGCCAGCTCGCGCGTCAAGAATGTGGAGAACGCCCCCATCCAGGAGTTTTTCAAGAATCGCGCCGGCGCTTTATCGCTCATGGCCATGGCTGTACTTGTCGCACCCCTCGTGGAGGAAACGGTTTTTCGCGGCTACTTGTATCCGGTCCTGGCGCGCATTACTTCCGCGGTTCTCCAGTCTTTCGGGATGAAATCCTCGAGCGCTATTCGCACCGGCGTGGCCGCCAGCATCCTGATGACGGGCGCGCTCTTTGGACTGATGCACGCACCCCAGTTGGGTTATACCTGGGGCCTCGTCAGCCTGCTCACTCTCGTCGGTGTCATCTTCACCTTCGCCCGGGCCTGGACCGGTACGGTGCTTGCGAGTTTCCTTCTTCACCTTGGCTATAATTCCATGATTGCTGTGACTTCCATCATCGCCACGCGCGGATTCACGCACTTGCCTCCGGGCCACTGAATCGTGCATCACCCGATTCGTCTTCTTCTTGCGCCTTGGTTACAATTGGATTTGGTGAGGACATCGAACGCATGTACGTAGCGCAACCCATCGAGTGGACCGATCGCGGCGTGGTCATCCTGGACCAGCGCCGGCTTCCCGGCGAGGAAGTCAGCTACACCTACACGGATTATCGGGAAGTTGCTAAGGCGATCCGCGAGATGGTCATTCGCGGGGCTCCGGCCATCGGCGTGGCGGCGGCGATGGGCGCGGCTCTCGGCGTTCTGCATTCTTCCGCAGAATCCGTGGAAACTCTCCGCGCTGAATTCACGGAAATCCGCGATGCGCTTGCAAAAACGCGCCCTACCGCGGTGGATCTTTTCTGGGCGCTAGAGCGTATGAAGCGCCGCTTCGCGGAATTGACGGCAGCGACTTCAGACTTGGGCAAAATTCGGCAGGGGATGGTGGACGAGGCCAAACAAGTCCATCTCGAAAAAAAAGCGACCGACGAAGCCATCGGCGGCTTCGGCGCGGAGTTCATGCCGCGCGAAGGCCAGGTGATGACCCAATGCAACGCGGGAGCGCTCGCAACCGGCGGCATTGGCACAGCTCTCGGCGTGATTCGCATCGCGTTCGAACAGGGGAAGAAGCTGCATGTGCTCGTTCCCGAAACGCGGCCCTATCTGCAAGGCGCGCGGCTTACCGCCTGGGAATTACACAAAGGCGGGATCCCGCTTACGCTCATCACCGACAATATGGTCGGCCACTTTTTGAAATTGGGGAGGGTTGGCGCCATTGTCACGGGGGCTGATCGCATCGCCGCCAACGGCGACACTGCCAACAAGATCGGGACATACCAGATTGCCGTCCTCGCGAAAGAGAATAATGTCCCTTTCTACGTTGCTGCGCCTGTCTCCACTTTCGATTTATCCATTCCTGATGGTGAGCATATTCCCATCGAAGAACGTTCCGCTACCGAAGTCACGCATTTGCAGGGCGTGCGCATCGCACCGGACGTTCACGCCGCCCACCCTGCGTTTGACGTCACTCCCGCGCGCTATATCGCCGCCATTTTCACCGAGCGCGGAGTGGCCCGCGCGCCTTACAGCGATGCGCTACGCGCTCTCGCCGCTGTGCCTCAGTCAGTGGCTACTACCTCGCAACACTCCCGCTAACCCCATATCGCCACAGTAGCGTCGCGCGCTAGAATTGAATGTGCAAATGGACACACCAACCTTTCGCGAATCTGTGTCGGACGCGATTCGTTTTTGGGAACCGAGGCGCCTTGTGTACAACGCGCTTCTAAGCGTGATCGTCTTGTTTTACTTCTTTAGAGCCTATCCCGTGTCAAAGGCGGTTCTTACGCTCGATTCGATCCTGGGGATGTTTCTCTTGGTTGTTTTGGCAAACGTGGCGTATTGCGCTGCTTACGTCGCCGACGCATTCGCTCAGTGGTCCTCGTATCGTGACCTCTGGAGGCGATACCGCTGGGTCTTGTTTGCGGTTGGTACGTTTTTCGCGGGAATTCTCACCCGCTTTATAGCCATCGGCATTTTCTGGCCAAACTCCAGCGAGCTTCGCTAGTTTTGTTTTATGGAGGCTCCGGCCTGCGCGATGCTTCCCGGAAGCAAGTCCGTCTTGATTGTGATTTTCTGCCGCGCTAGCAAAGTGACCTCCGTGTCGAAAGCCTGATATCCGGGAAGGGCAATCTTGATCCGGTGTTTCCCGGCGCTGACGAGCATGCCATGTCCAACGCCGCTGAATTCGCCAACCGTTCCGGCGAAGGCATCGTCCACAAAAACGGCGGCTCTCTCCGGCGTGACTTGCAGCTTGATCTGGGAAGTGACTTTAGGAAGGTGAGTCCGCGGATCCTTCAGCATGACAACTTGCAAAACTATTTTTTTGTGCGGCTCCACGACTACTTTCTGCCGGAAATCCGTGTATCCGGACTGACGCACGGCGATCTCATGTTCACCGGGCAGAAGCAGGATCTTGTTGTCGGATTTCAACTCATTGACGTAGCCGACGTACTGGCCGTCGACCCAAACTCCGGATGTTTTATCCGCCTTGGTCTTTCCGACCAATTGCAGTTCCCCCAACACCTGGTTTTGAGCGCGGGCCGCGAAAGGGATAATCAGCCCGGACAAGGCAAGGCAGAAAGCGGTCCTGCGCACTACGCTTTGTATTTTCATCTTTAGACCCCCAGGAAGGCGTTGTATGGAACCTTGAATCGCCTGGGAACGATTCAACCTCCCACTGAATAGGCTGGCCCTCCTATTCTAACCACAACTGGGAACATCGGCGTGAAGAAAAATTCACGGTACTGATTGTTGTAAGCAGGCTCGACCGCAGCGCAGTCAGTCTTGAATTCCCATCTGCGTCAGAAAATAGGCGTAATCAAATGCTGTCTCATGCAGCCGGTCATAGCGCCCGGAGGCGCCGCCGTGTCCGGCGGGATTCATGTTGGTTTTCAGGATCATAATATTGTGATCCGTTCGAATCGCGCGCATCTTGGCGACGTATTTGGCCGGCTCCCAGTACATCACCTGGCTGTCATTGAAAGAGGTCCTGACCAGCATATTGGGGTAATTTTTCGGCTCAATGTTGTCGTACGGCGAGTAGGTAATCATGTAATCGAAAGCGGGTTTTTGCTTAGGATTGCCCCACTCCTCGAATTCGCTGACGGTAAGAGGAAGGGATTCATCGAGCATGGTGTTCATGACGTCCACGAACGGAACGCCAACCAGCGCGGCGTGAAATAAATCCGGCCGCATGTTCAAGACCGTGCCCATCAACAGGCCGCCGGCGCTTCTTCCTTCGATCACCAGCCGGTCTTTTGAACCGTATCCCTGCGCGAGAAGGAATTCAGCGGAGGCAATGAAGTCGGTAAAAGTATTTTTCTTGTGCATCATGCGCCCGTCATCGTGCCAGGCCTTGCCCATTTCACCGCCGCCACGAATGTGCGCCACCGCGGCGACCACAGCGCGATCGACCATGCTGAAGAGGTTGGAGTTGAAGCGGATGTCGTAAGGGTATCCGTAAGAGCCGTAGCCCGTCAGGTATAGCGGACCTTTTCCATCCAGCTTGGCGCCCTTCAGGCGCACAACGGTGATGGGAATCTTTACGCCATCGGACGCCGTTGCATAAATTCGCTCCACTTGATAGCGCGTGCGGTCATAACCGCCGGGCACTTCTTTCTGCTTGAGCAACGTGGAACTGCCGCTCGCGAGGTCATATTCAAAGATCGACTGGGGAGTGATGAAGGATTGGTAGCCATAGCGGAACTTGGCCGTATCGTATTCGCGATTCACGTACGGATAGTCGTCGTAAGCCGGCTCCGGAAATTCGAGCGACCGGGACTCTCCGCTTTGCAGGTTGGTGACGCGAATTTGCGGCAATCCCTTCTCGTGTTCGTAGGAGATGTAGTAGTTCTTGAAGAAGTCCGTATCATCGAGCATGACATCGGCGCGATGGGGCACGACTTCCTGCCAATTTTTGCTGCCGGGATCCGAGACCGGCGCCTTGACCAGGCGGAAATTGCGGCCTGTGTCGTTCACGCGAATATAGAAATAACCGCCATTGTGGTCGGGATAGTACTCAACGTCCTGTTTGCGAGGTTCCATGACTTTCCATTCCGCCATGGGCTGATCGGCGGGAATGTAACGCGCTTCACTGGTCGTGTGGCTGGCTGAGATGAGCAATAAG
>Ga0137396_10001205_pt1 | contig 13372 bp, 13 predicted proteins | sample czc16metaG_FD_108284 | JGI IMG/M metagenome (GOLD analysis project Ga0137396, IMG submission 108284) | Vadose zone soil microbial communities from Angelo Coast Range Reserve, California, USA - czcobulk3.16 metaG | ecosystem: Environmental > Terrestrial > Soil > Vadose zone | place: USA...
CTGGTGGTGGCCAGTGTCCACACGGCGTTCGATCAGTCCAGCGAGGTGATGACGGAGCGGGTGGTCCGGGCTCTCCGTTCCCCGCACGTGGACGTGCTTGGCCACCCGACCTGCCGGCGTCTCGACCGGCGGGAGGGCACCGCGGTGGACCTGGAGGCCGTGATCACCGAAGCGGCTCGCAGTGGCACGGCCCTGGAGATCAATAGCAGCCCCATGCGCCTGGACCTCAACGACACCTGGGCGCGCCGGGCCCTGGCCGACGGCGTGCTGCTGGCCGTGGACAACGATGCCCACTATCCGGCCGAGTTTGGCTACGCCCGGTACGGCGTGGCAATCGCCCGCCGGGCGGGCGCTGGAGTCGCGAACGTGTTAAATACACGATCGGTGGATGAACTTCTGGCGCACTGCCGCCAGCGAACAGCAAGGGTCGCGGGCTGATTCCGTTCAACGTGATAGCCGGCCTATAATGCTGGTAAGAAGAGTGATCTAGAACCGTGCTGCAAGAGCTCGTCATCAAGGTGCCGGCGCCGTTCCTGGGCACGCCGGATGTCGGGTTCTCGGCGCGCTATCCGGCCCAGTCGGTGCCCGCTCCCCTGAAGGACGTGCCATTTATCATCGAGGGCCCCCGGGGCCCCATGCGCCGGTTGCAAGGCCGGCTTCAGCTGTTCCGGGAAAAACGCCACCTCCTGCCGGAAGCGACCGATGAGGCCTACACCTGGACGGACCTGGTCCAGCTCAGCGACGAGGTCTTCATCCTGGCCTTTCGGGATGAGAGCCTTAACCCCGACGCGGAGTTCGAGTCTGAAGCCGCCTACGTGGCCAACCTGGTCCGGCCGCTGATCTTCCCGTTCCTGAGGGACTGCGTGCGGATCGGCCGGCTGGCCCTCAGCGACAGTATCGAGCTCAGCGTGCTCCGCAACGCTCACGTGATGGCGGAGCTCGAGCTGCGGCGACCGCAGATCGTGGGCGACAACGGCTCGATCCTGCTCTTCGACCTCAAGCAGGACTAGGGCGTCCTGCAGTCCCCTCCGTCAGGGAGGGGCAGGGGAGGGTGCAGCCGCTAGCGTCGCCCGCTTAGCTTAGCCCGGATCCACCGATCGGACGACGCAGATTGGGATGCCCGGCGAGATGAGCGGAAGGAGGCGACGAGCACGCGAAGGAGCGCACCTGAATGGTGCGTGACTGAGCGCGCGCAGGAGACGACGCCCCGATCGCTCGCCTGGCGCCCAAGACGCAAGTTCGATTCGGTGGATTCGGGCTTAGGGTGACTTCGAGGGACTGGGCGCCGTGATGACGGTGGCCGCCACCGTGGGACTTGTGCTCGGGCACGGGGTCGAGCTCGGGCTGGGGGACGGGGAGCCGCTGGCCGAGGGCGTCGCGGTCGGGGTCGCGGTCGGCTTCGGGCTCGGGCTTGGGCTCGGCGTTGGGCTGGGTGACGGGCTCGCGGATGGGCTGACCGACGGACTCAGCAACGGACTCGCCGTTGGCGAGACGGTCGGGGTGGCGAGGGGTGCGCAGGGCGTACTCTGCACCAGGACCGAGGTGTCACCCGCCGTGCTGGTGGACTGGTGGGTGAGGAGCAGCGCCGCCGGCACGATGATGATGCCCAGCGCGACGGCCACCACGAAGGCAAGCGCCCCCCACTCCCGGCGCCAGAAAGCCCACGAGGAGTTCCGGATCAGAGGTCTTCGTCCGTTTCCGGGATCGGCTTATTCCTGCTGTTCAGGATGCGGACGAAGTCCTGGGCGCGGGCGAGCGCCTTCCACCGCTCCGGAAAGAAATCCTGGGCCACCACCGCGCGACTAGGCAGCTGGAAGACGGTCACGCACCACTTGTTGAGGGTGTGCGAAACCTCGACCTCGAAGTCCCCCTCCGTATTGAGGTAGCGGACGACTCGGTCCTCGTCGGATCTGCGCCTTCCTGAAACTGCCATTTCTGGACCCGTGGTAGCTGAGAGGCATGCAAGCTCGAACATCCATTATATGACCCTGTTTGGCACCCGGGCCAGACGCCTAGCCCGAAGCCGGTTTGCCTTCGGCGCGACCGTCCAGGCTGGCCAGGTACGCGCTCAGCTCTTCCCGCAAACCCGGGCGCTCCAGGGCGAAGGCGATGGAGGTCTTGAGCAGTCCGGCCGGCGTCCCCACATCGAAGTAGGTGCCCTCGAATTCGAGCCCGTAGATGGGGCCCTGTTGGGCCAGGGCCCGCAGCCCGTCCGTGAGCTGGATCTCGCCGCCTACCCCTTCGCGCGTGCTCTCCAGCAGCCCGAAGATATTCGGGGTCAGGATGTAGCGGCCCAGGATGGCGAGGTCTGAGGGCGCCTCCGCGGCCGAGGGCTTCTCCACCATGTCCTCGACCTCGTGGACCCGGCCGTCGGCACTTTTGACTTTGACGATCCCATACCGGCTCACCTGGTCTTTGCCCACGCGGTAAAGCGCCAGTACCGAGGCTTGCCGCTGCTGGAACACCTCCATCATCTGGCGCATGCAGGGAACTCGCGACCGGATGATGTCGTCGGCCAGGAACACCGCGAAGGGCTCGTTGCCCACCAGGTCCTTGGCCATCAGCACGGCGTGTCCCAGGCCCAGCGGCTCCTTCTGGTGAATGTACGTGATGTCCACCATGTCCGAGATCTTCCGCACCAGCTGCAGCTCGCGGGTCTTGCCCCGGTCCTTCAGGTAGTGCTCCAGCTCGAAGGAGATGTCGAAGTGGTCGACGATGGCCCGCTTGTCGCGGCCGGTGACCACGATGATCTGGTCGATGCCCGAGGCGACGGCCTCCTCCACCCCGTACTGGATGATGGGCTTGTCCACCACCGGCAGCATTTCCTTGGGCTGGGCCTTGGTGGCCGGTAGGAACCGGGTGCCCAGGCCGGCGGCTGGAAAGACGGCTTTCCGGATACTACTCATTCACACCAGCCTAGCGGAGCGGCGCATACCGGTCCAAGAACTTGAAGATATCATCCCGGACCTGGGGGGCCTGCGAGCTGGTGAGAAGGCCGATGCCATGAGCCGGCCCGGGCACGATGTCGAGCGCGCGGTCGGGGCCGGCGCTGTCGTAGAGAGCCTGCGCGCTCACCTGGTTATCGTCGTCGAGTTGCGAGGAGATGAAAAGGGCCGGCATCTGGAGGGAGATGCCGGTGGCGTCCAGGCCGCGAAAGATGACCGGCGCCGACAGCGTGATCACGGCATCAACCTGGCCCTGGCTGGCGACGATTACCGACGCGGTGCCGCCCATGCTGCCCCCCAGCAGGGTCAGTCGCCGGGGATGCTGGAGTCGAACGTAACCCACCGCGGCGCTCAGGTCGTGGCCGATCCGATCGATCTGCTTCTGGCCGTCCGATTCGCCGTACCCGCGAAAGTCAAAGGTGAGCACGTGGTAGCCGCGTCCCGCCAGCTCGCCGGCGAACGGGAACCAGTCCGTCTGGTCGTCCGGAAACATGTGGCTCAGGATGACCCAGGAATCGCCCGTGCCGAACAGGTGGCCCCGCAGGGTCAGCCCGTCATCGGTCGCGAAACTGACGGGGGGCGCTGGGGTGGTGGGCCGGCCGACCTCCGTGCACCCGCAAAGGAGCAGGCACAGACACAGAACCCCGAGGTCGCGGAGCGGGCGCATGGGATCAGGAGCCCGGCGGCTGGGGCCTGGGCTGCCTTCTGGTCTTCAGAGCGAGCTGAATGCGTTTCACGCCGGCGTTATCCACCACCATCTTAGGCGGGCGGTTCTTCCGCTCCCGGGCTCGGAGCCGGGCCCGCTCCTTGGGTGACAGGTCGCTTTCGTCGCTCACGGCGTCGGCGTTGGGGTGGCGGCGGGAGTTGGACTCGTGAGCGGTATGGGGTTGGGGGTGGCGGTTCCCGTGGGGGCGGGGGCGGGAGTGGGGGTAGGCGGGGTGGTGGTGATGCCCGGCCGGTAGGGCGGCCCGCCCAGCCAGCGGGCGAAGTCGTACATGGCGAAGCCGCCGCCAATGCGCAGTCGGTTCATGTAGAAGAGCTCGTCCCGCCAGTGCCAGGGGCTGCCGAAGGTGGCGACCGCGCACTCGAAACCCAGGTCTTTGGCCACCGCCATGTCGTACGTGTTGTAGCTCCCGTACGGGTAGGCAAGGTCCAGGATCGGGTGCCCCAGCACCGCGGCCAGCGTGTCACGGCTCTGCTGCATCTCCCAGCGCGCCTGCGCCGGCGCCAGCGACGCCAGCATCGAGTGGTGCACTGTGTGCGCCCCGATGGTGAAGCCCATCGCGTCCGCCGCCTGGATCTCGGACCAGGTCATGTAGCTGGTCCAACCTACCCGGCCGGTGATCACGAAGCTGGTGGCCGTGAACCCCCACTGCCGCAGCTCGGGAACGGCCACCGTGAAGAAGTCTTCGTAGCCGTCATCGAACGTCAGCACCACTGGGCGCGAGGGCAGCCGCCCGGTGCCGAGCACCGCCTGCACGGCATCGTGCAGCGACAGGACGTGATACCCGTTGGCGGCCAGGTACTGCATCTGCTGATGGAACATCGGTGGGGTCACCGACAGGCCAAACCCCTGCCGGTCGCCCGGGATCGAGTACCGGATGTAGTGGTAGAGGAGGATCGGGATAAACGTCCCCCCGGCCCGCCACGTCACGCTGAGCGGCGTCGGGCTGGGCCGCGTCCGCTCGCCGGTGGTCGAGGGGGCGGGAGGCACCGGCGGCGTCTGGTCGTCGCGACCGCTATCGACGAAGAGGTCCCGAACGTCCGCATCGGCAAATACGGCCGCCGGCGCGGATGCCACCGGTCGTACCGGTGGGCCCGGCGGAAGCAAGCCGGCCAAGATCAGCACCAGGGGTAATACCAGGAACCGCGGCGCACGCCGAACCCAGCCTGCCATATGTCCACCCAGCGTAACGAGCACCGGTCGCCTAGGTTTCAGTGCGCCAGCGACGCGAATCTAACGGAGGGCGGCGGCCGCTACCCCTTTCAGCGCCGACCGTTGGCGCCAGTAGGCAACCCCCAGGACGCCCAACACCACCAGGGCGGCGCCCCCCACCACCGGGGTCCAGGGTGAATCCAGCGGGAGGCGGCGGTTCATCGCCCACTCCAGCCGCTCCCAGCTGCGCGGGGTGGCCCCGGAGGGGATGCGCAGGGCGCGGATCAGCTGGCGTTGGACCCGTTCCCGGCGGGCGGTGGGCAGCGCCACTCGGGGAAAGCTGTCGTTCAGGTAGGAGATCAGTTCCGCCTCAGCCGGCGACGCCAGCGTGGGGGCAGTGCCCCGCCGGAGATCCGGGAACAACAGGCGGTCGATGGCCTGGGCCAGCGCGTCCACCCCGTCCGGACGGGTGGTCATCGCTCCCTCCCCGCTGCGCTGAGCAGGCGGCGGAGTTTGTGCACGGCGCGGAACAGCAGGAGTTTCACCGCCCCTTCGCTGCGCCCCATGATCATGCCGATCTCCTTGTTTTTGAGGCGGCCCTCGAACTTGAGCAGCACCGCTTCCCGCTGGTCCAATGGCAACCGGCGGACCGCCGCATGCAGCTCATCGCCCTGTTCTCGCTTCAGCCAGATCCGCTCCGGGTTCTGCTCCACCGGGGCCGCCAGCGGCTCCGGCAATTCGATGAACGCAGGCCGCCGCCGCTGCTTCGCCATCAAGTTCGCCGCCACTTTGTACAACCATGCTGAGTACGGGACTCCCCGCCATTCGAAGCCGGCGAGCCCTTCCAGGGCCCGCTGAAAGGTCTCGCTGGCCAGGTCTTCCGCCGCTTGCCGGTTGCCGGTGTGGTAGTAGCAGTACGAGTAGATCTGATCGAAATAGCGGTCGTAGAGCGCCGCGAACGCTTGCCGATCGCGTTTGGCGGCTTCGATCAGCCTGGCTTCGTCCTGCAGCTCCGCCGCCGACCGTTCAGTCACCGGAAAGCTGGCCACTCCATATAGTCCAACTGACCCAGGAACGTTACTGCATTCGCAGAAGCTGTAACTGCTTCCCCGCTTCCGCAAAAGCTTCCAGCGCGGTGTCCAGCTGGGCCTCGGTATGGGCGCTCGTCACGATGGTTCGGACCCGGGCCCGGCCCTCGGGCACCGTCGGGAAGCCGATCCCCTGGGCAAAGATGCCCCGCCCGAACAGCCAGTCCGAGAGCGCCATGGCGTCCGACCCCTTGCCCACGATCACCGGTGTGATGGGTGTTTCGCTGGCGCCGGTGTCGAACCCGATCCGGGCCAGCCCCGCCTTGAACCGCCGGGTGTTGGCCCACAACCGCTCGATCCGTTCCGGCTCGGCCAGCAGGACGTCGATGGCGGCGATGCAGGCGGCGGCCACCCCCGGCGGATGGGAGGTGCTGAACAGGAACGGCCTGGCCCGGTGGATCAGGAAGTCGCGCACCACCTGGGCGGAGGCCACGTATCCGCCCAGCACGCCGATCGCCTTGGAGAGGGTGCCCATCTGGAGGTCCACCCGGCCGTCCAGCTTGAAGTGGTTGACACTCCCCCGTCCGTTGGCGCCCAGGACGCCACTGGCGTGGGCATCGTCCACCATCACCAGGGCCCGGTGGGCCTCGGCCCGTTCCACGATCTGCGCCAGGGGGGCGATGTCGCCGTCCATGCTGAAGACGCCGTCGGTGACGACCAGCTTCACCCGCTTGTCGGCGTGCTTGGCCAGGTGGCGCTCCAGGTCATCCATGTCGCGGTGCTTGAAGATGGAGCGCTCCGCCCGGGACAGCCGGATGCCGTCGATGATGCTGGCGTGGTTGAGCTCGTCCGAGATGATCACGTCGCCCTCCCCTACCAGCACCTGGAGCAGGCCCACGTTGGCGGTGAAGCCAGACTGGAAGACCAGGGAGGCCTCCGTGTGCTTGAACTCGGCCAGCCGCCGCTCCAGCTCCTCGTGCAGCGCCATGGTGCCGGCGATGGTACGGACGGCGCCCGAGCCGGCCCCCCACTGCTCGGTGGCCCTGATGGTGGCCTCCTTGAGGCGCGGATGGGTGTTCAGGCCCAGGTAGTTGTTCGACGAGAGGTTGATGACGCGCTTGCCATCCACCACCGCCTCCGGGCCCTGGGCGCTGTCAAGCACCCGCAACGGCCGGAAGAGGCCCTTGGCCCGAAGCTCCGCTAGCTCGTCGGCCAGGAATTGCGTCTTCTCCGTGATCATGGAGTCCTCCTCAGGTTGCGTCGGGCATCAAGACGACCTTGCCGGACCGCCGGCTCTTCATGATGCTCATGGCCTCGTGAAAGTCGCTTAGCGGAAATCGATGCGTGATCAGGGGACCGACGTCGACCAGTCCCTGGCTCAAATAGCGAGACGTCTTCTCCCAGGTATCCCAAATCTTGCGACCCGCGATCCCGTAAATGGTCAGCCCCTTGAGCACAACAAGCTCGTTGAGGTCGAGGGTGGCGCGGGCATCGCCTAGCCCCAGGAGGCTGACCCAGCCGCCGGCGTGCAGAACCTCGAGGCCGTTCTGGATCGCCATCGGGTTCCCGGACATCTCGAGCACCACGTCCACGCCCAGCCCGCCGTTGGCCCGCTTCAGCTCGGCCACGGTGGACCCCGACGGGGTGATGACCTGGTGGGCACCCATGCGACGGGCCAGGTCCTGGCGGTACGGATTCGGTTCCACCGCGAACACAGCGGCCGCGCCTTCGGCACGGGCGATCCCGATCGCGCACAGGCCGATCGGTCCGCACCCAAAGACGGCCACCGTGTTGCCGGCCACTGGGCCTGCGGTGGCGGCATGCACGGCATTGCCGAAGGGCTCCTGCAGGGCCGCCACCTCCGGCGTCAGCCCCTCCGCGTTCTGCCAGCAGTTGTCGGCCGGCAGCAGGACGTAACTGGCGAAGGACCCGTCCCGATCCACCCCCACGATGCGCAGGTTCTCGCAGAGGTGAAACTGGCCGCGCAGGCACTGCCGGCAGGTGTGGTCCACCACGTGGGTCTCAGCCGCGATGTAGTCGCCGACCTTGACCCGGTCCACTGGGCCCGCCACCGCCACCACCCGGCCGGCCATCTCGTGTCCGAAGACCCGCGGCGGCTGGATCCGGCCGGCGGCCCAGTGGTTCCAGTCGTAGATGTGGACGTCGGTGCCGCAGATGGAGGTGGCCAGGACCTCGACCAGGACATCCGTGCCCGCCGGCTCGGGGACTTTTACCTGGGCGAGTTCGGCGCCCGGCGCGGCGGTGGCCTTCACCACCGCCGTCATCGAGAGCATATGCCTATCTTACGCAGCGATCCCGAAAATTCCCCTTGCGGATCAAGGCCCGGATCCATCGGGCGGACGAAGCAGATTGGGATGCGGGGCGTGCCGAGCCGAAGGCGGCGACGAGCACGCGAGCGAGCATATCTATCGATCTGTAAGCGAGCGCGCGCAGGAGCCAACACCCGGATCGGCCGCTCCGCGCCCAAGATGCGAGTTCGTCCCGGTGGATTCGGGCCTAGCGAAGCCGTATGCTGGAATGACCGGGGCGGGGGCCCCTAACCGGGAACAGTGAGGAGGTCAAGGTGCGCGCATACGTGCTGATCAACGCATCCGCCGGGAAGGCGATCGACGTGGCCAGGTCCTTGCAGGGCGTGAACGGCATCCAGCATGCCGACGCCATCACCGGCGAATACGACGTGATCGCCCAGGTCGAGGCCCCCGACGTGGCCGGGATCGGGACCATCATCGTCGACAAGATCCAGAAGGTCGACGGCGTCTTCAAGACGGTGACCTGCCTGGCCGTGCGCTAGGCAGGGACTCCCTTCCCCTTGGCGGGAAGCGAAAATTAATCTCCCTCCCCTTGGCGGGGAGGGTAGGGTGGGGGTATTTCGAGGGGAGGAGAGTCAACGGCTCATGGGAGCTGGCCGTAGGCGTAGTCGACCGAGATCGACAGCAGCAAGCGCTGGTCCTCGACCATCGCCCGGTCGTAGTCGGCCCAGTCGGGATGCTCGCCTGCCACGCGTCGGTAATAGCGGCGTAGCGCCTCCAGGACGCCCGGTCCCTCGATGAACCCGGCCGTCCCCTCGGTCACGACGTACTCCCAGGCGCTCGAGCCCTGGACATGCAGTGTGGCCCGGGGGTCGCGCCGAAGGTTGTGGGTCTTGGCCCGGGTCTGGGTGACCGAGATCTTGATCCGGCCGTCGTCATCCAGGAAGTAGAGGATGTTGGAGAGCTGCGGGCGGCCGTCCCGCTTGATGGTGGCCAAGATGCCCCGGTGCTTGCCGGCCAGGAAGGCGCGGGCCCGAGCGAGGTCCACGGCCAAACAATGACACAGCCGGCGCCCGAGGCGCCGGCTGCTTGTTGGCAATCAAGTAAGAGAAACTCTTACCTCTTCTTCGAAGACTTCTTTGCAGCCTTCTTCTTGCCACCAGCTTTCTTCTTTGCGGGCACCGCACTCACCTCCTTGTTCGGGAATTCTCCCGGTCGGCCGCAGAATGCGGTGCGCCGCCGCCGATCGCGCGTGAGCGCCACGTGAACTGTGGACGCGCGGGCGCCGGCGCGGCCGGGTACCGGAAGCTATGGGATGGGGAGGGGCATCCGGGTCGAACGCCAGGAGCACCCTCTGCAATGCCGGCGCACCCACCGGGGCGCAGCCGCTCAAGACTCAAAATCGGAGCCATTCTACTAAATCTTGGGCCCGGCGTCCAGCGGGACCACAAGGCCTGCCGCTGGCGCACACTCAGCGGGCGATGGGGCAGCCTATCCTTACTTACATGCAGGCCCGCTACCTCGGTGATGCCCTGCCCTTTGAGGCGGGCAGTCCCGTCGAGGTCGATGCCGATGCCAGCACTGTCACCATCACGCACGCCGGCCACGCGGTCACGCTGGCGCGCGATCAACTGACGGCGCGGGTGGAGAAGCGACTGACCTTCGATCCCAGCCGCCGTCGCACCGGGCCCAGCCTCTTCGGCAGGCTCAGCATCGCGGAGCGACGCGGCGAACCAGTTCTGATGGATGTCGCGCGCGTCGATACGCCCCAGGGACCCGTGATCCTCGCGATGGAGGACGCGCAGGGCTTCGTCAAGACCTTCACGATGCTGCGACACGCGACCACGGCCAGCGTTGACTCGATCCGTGACCGTCCGCTGCGCCGATTGATCGCCATCGCGATCCTGGTGCTCGTCGCGCTGATCATCGCGGTCATCAGCGCGAGGCCGAACCTTCATTAACTTCAGACCATAGCACGATTTTGCGCACGCTGCATGCGTTTGTGCCCGCTGATGAGCCCCTGTGGGTCGTCACGCACCCGATCAGCGTCGTGCGGATGGATTTTCAAGCGCATCGACCGCCATCACAGCAGGTCTCGAGGTAGAGACCGCATCCGTGACACCGGTACTTGTGTCCATCCCAGCGCGCGACGCTTCCACACGGGCACGGAGCCTCGTCAAATAAGCAAGAAGGGGCCGCGACGGCCCCTTCTTGGTAGTCCGCTCCTACGAGCAGCCGCTGGTTGACCCGCAGTTCAAGCACTTGTAGCAGGTCCCGTTGCGAACCATGATCGACCCGCAGTCCGAGCAGGCCGGCGCATCTTCTTGACCCTGGAACGCGATCCTCGGCTGGCCGCTCTCGATCGTTGCCGGACGGCTCGCCGTACTCGGCGCCGGCGCTTCCAGCAATTCGAGCGGCGCGGTGTCCCGGCGGACGAGGCCCACTTCGTCCTGCTGATCCTTGTTGAGGAACTTGGACGCCAGCCAGCGGAAGATGTAGTCGGTGATCGACTTCGCGATCGGGATCTCGGGGTTCTTGGTGAAGCCCGAGGGCTCGAAGCGGGTGTGGGCGAACTTCTTGACCAGCACTTCGAGCGGCACCCCGTACTGCAGCGCCAGCGAGATGGAGGTGGCGAAGGCGTCCATCAGGCCGGAGATGGTGCTGCCTTCCTTGGACATGACCAGGAAGATCTCACCCGGCCGCCCGTCGGGGTAGGTCCCCACCGTGATGTAGCCCTCGTGGCCCTGGATGTCGAACTTGTGGGTGATGGAGCGGCGCTCATCCTGAAGTTTGCGCCGGACCGCCCGCGGCGTCTCGACCGAGGTGGGCGCGACGGCGGCCACCTTCTCTTTCTTGGTATCCAGCGCCGTGTTCAGCGGCTGGGAGCGCTTGGAGTTGTCGCGGTAGATGGCGATGGCCTTGAGCCCCATCCGCCACCCCTCCATGTAGACCTCCATGATGTCGTCCGCGGTGGCCTGCTCCGGCATGTTGACGGTCTTGGAGATGGCGCCGCTGATGAAGGGCTGGGCGGAGGCCATCATCTTGACGTGGCCCATGTAGTGGATGCTGCGCGAGCCCTTGGCCGGCTTGAAGGCGCAGTCGAAGACGGGCAGGTCGTCGGGGCGCAGGTGGGGAGCCCCCTCGATGGTGTCCTGCTCGTCGATGTACTGCAGGATCTCCGATACCTGCGGCTCGCTGTAGCCGAGCCGGCGCAGCGCGATCGGCACCGTCTGGTTGACGATCTTCAGCATGCCGCCGCCGACCAGCTTCTTGTATTTGACCAGGGCGATGTCCGGCTCGATGCCGGTGGTGTCGCAGTCCATCATGAAGCCGATCGTCCCGGTGGGCGCGATCACGGTCGCCTGGGCGTTCCGGTAGCCGTGGGCGGCCCCCAGCTCGCAGGCGGTGTCCCACGACTCGCGCGCCGCGGCCAGCACCTGCAGCGGCACGTGCGCCGGGTTGATATGGCCGATCGCATCCCGGTGCTGGTCCATCACCCGCAGCATCGGCTCGCGGTTGACGGCGAAGCCGGCAAACGGCCCCTTGCGGGCGGCGATCCGGGCCGACTGGGCGTAGGCCTCGCCGGTCAGCACGGCCGTGAGCGCGGCCGCCACGTCGCGGCCGGCGTCGCTGTCATAGGGCAGCCCGGACGCCATCAGCAGCGCCCCCAGGTTGGCGTAGCCCAGCCCCAGCGGCCGGAAGTCCCGGCTGTTCTTGGTGATGGCCTCGGTGGGATAGCTGGCGTTGTCGACGATGATCTCCTGGGCGGTGATCAGGATTCGAATGGCTTCCCGGTACCCTTCCACGTCGAACTCCCCGCGGTCATCCAGGAACGTCATCAGGTTGATGGAGGCCAGGTTGCAGCTGGTGTTGTCCAGGAACATGTACTCGCTGCAGGGGTTCGAGGCATTGATCCGGTCGGTGTTGGCGCTGGTGTGCCAGTGGTTGACCGTGGTGTCGTACTGCAGGCCCGGATCGCCACAGGCCCACGCGGCCTCGGCCATCATCCGCATCAGGTCGCGGGCCTTGTAGGTGTCCATGATCCGGCCGTTCGTCACGGCCCGGGTGTGCCAGTCGAGGTCCTGCTCGACGGCGTGCATGAAGTCATCGGTGACCCGCACGCTGTTGTTCGAGTTCTGGAAGAAGATCGAGCTATAGGCAGGGCCGTTGAACGACGGGTCGTAGCCCGCCTCGATCAGGGTCCAGGCCTTGCGCTCCTCCTCCACCTTGCAGTTGATGAACTCCACAATGTCCGGGTGGTCGGCGTTGAGGATGACCATCTTGGCCGCCCGGCGGGTCTTGCCGCCGGACTTGATCACGCCGGCGAACGCGTCGTAGCCCTTCATGAAGGAGACGGGCCCGGAGGCCGTGCCACCGCCCGCCAGCAGTTCCCTGGACGAGCGAATCGGGGAGAGGTTGGTGCCGGTGCCCGACCCGTACTTGAAGAGCATCCCCTCCGTCTTGGCCAGGGTGAGAATCGACCCCATGGTGTCCTCGACCTTGTTGATGAAGCAAGCCGACGACTGAGGGTGTTCCTCGATGCCGACGTTAAACCAGACCGGGCTGTTGAAGGCCGCTTTCTGGTGGACCAGCAGGTGGGTGAGCTCCTCCCGGAAGATGTCCGCCGACTCGGGGGTCGTGAAGTAGCCGCCGGCGACGCCCCACTGATGAATGGTCCGGGCGACGCGCCCGATCAGCTGCTTGACGCTCCGCTCCCGCTCCGGAGTGCCCAGCCCACCCCGGAAATACTTGGAGACCACCACGTTGGTCGCGACTTGCGACCAGCCCCTGGGGATCTCCACGTCCCGCTGCTCGAAGACCACCTCACCCTTTTCGTTGGTGATGCTGGCCGCGCGGGTCTCCCACTCCACCTCGTCGAACGCCGCCACCCCAGGTTTGGTGAAGTAGCGCTTCCAGGGCATCCCCGTCCGGTTCCGGCGGGAGCCGGCGGTGGGTGCGGTTTTATGCCCGTTGGTGCCGTTGGCTGGGGCGCTGACGGGACGGTCGGTCGAAGGTTTCTGGGTGGGACGGGCCATGAATTAGACCTCCTGGGTAGTCGGTAGAGCGCCCCATACTGTAGGAGATGGGGTATGGCCTGTCAAGCATTTTACCACTACCTGTACGGGTTGTGGATAACGCCACCTACAACATCTGGAGTTTTCCCATTCTGAGGGATCGGCTCGATTGACCCTCACCGGCGCCTCCCCGCTGGCCGCCGCCGCCCTCGTCCTGTTCGGTCTCTTCCTGCTCGGC
>Ga0137396_10001206_pt1 | contig 13370 bp, 16 predicted proteins | sample czc16metaG_FD_108284 | JGI IMG/M metagenome (GOLD analysis project Ga0137396, IMG submission 108284) | Vadose zone soil microbial communities from Angelo Coast Range Reserve, California, USA - czcobulk3.16 metaG | ecosystem: Environmental > Terrestrial > Soil > Vadose zone | place: USA...
CCAATTAAACAGGGTGTTCACCCGCGACGTGATCGACACCGTCGTCGGTTCCAACGAGGGGAGAATCTGCAGCAGGGTCGTGTAGCTCGCGTGGACATATCCGAGCGTATCCCAGAGCGAAGGATTTGCCCCGACGCGCGCCTGGAGCGATTTATTCGGCAGCACCATGCTCCACGGAGTAGGGATTCGCAGCAAGCCGGATATAGTGCGTGTCTTCAAGGTATTTGATCTGATCGAGCTTGCACAGGGTTTCATCCCGATCGCCGAATCCGATGGTATTCGGCGGCGAGACACTATCCGCTCCGGTAAAGATCAGTTTGCTCCAGCCGATCGGCGCAATACAGCTGGCACTTCGCCGACCCGTTCAACTTCTCCAGCACCGCCACACGGCTCTTGATGTCGCTGAAGACCGACTCCAGCCCTTCTTTCGTTCCGCGGACCCGTTCGACCAGAAGCGTCTTTTCGAGCTTCCGCTGTTCTTCGAGTTGCCGCACAAACGAGGCTGTCTGCCGATCGAGTTCCAACACTGGTGCCATCGTATCCCCCTTTTCATGTAACGCCCTTTCCTGCACATGGAAGCCATGATATTTCCGCAAGATGGGTGCCATGCTAACCCCGCGCAAATTAGCTCTGGATAAGGGTTAACCGAAGGCAAGGACCGACTATGAGGACAGGTTTGAACGCATCCTGCTAGCGGGCTGCGGGAGAAAATGTTGTGGCATGCAGGAGACCCAATGGCCCATAGGTTATGGGCAACAGATGAATATCCCGCAGGATGCTCAAAAAGACCGTCCAGCAAGGCCGCAGCGAGCGAGGAGGCGAGGCGTACGCTTCGGCACGTTGAGTCTCTGAGCGATGCGAGAACGATGCTGGCGGACTTTTTTAGCATCCTGCAGTAGATTCGTTCAACGAGGTCGCCGTCACGCCTAAAGGCGTCAACAGCACGAGAGCCGCCTTCAAAAGCAGGCTGTCATAGGCCGAGACATCGTAGCTCCAGCTTCCATCGAGACCGGCCACCGCACGCGCCCGGTCTGGCAGATAAGCCGCGTCGGCATCCGTAATGATGTAGTGAATCGTGTCGCCGGCTTGGAGCGACACGCCGCGCGCGAGCAGTTCCTGCGCCGCAATCATCGACAAGGTCTGATGGCGATAGGCCTGCGGCTCTTTCGAGAGGGATTTGGTAATGGCCAGTTCCTCAACGGTGGCGTGACCATCGTGGAGATAGCGCCGATAGGTACGGACGATTCCCAATGCCTGCGGAATCTGTTCACGCAACTCGGCCAGCATCCGTGCCTGACTCAGACAGCGCAGCACCTCCGCCTGTGCCCGTTTGACGAGAAACGGCGCATCGCTGCGACGGATTTCGATGCCGCGGATTTTCATGGCTCCATGGTCAAACAGGCCCACGAACTGATTCGGCACCGGCATGAGCGGATTGACCCGTGACGGAAGAAACCCAATCCAGTGATAGAGCCCTTCCAGGCCGATCGAGAGCCCCGTCCGCTCGGTGATCTCCTGCGCAAGTCTGTTGTAGTCTACCCTGACTGCGCCGGGTTTGACGAACCAGAGTGAATCCACAATCGCATGCAGCATGCGATAGCCCTGCCGCTCGGCAACCTCCTTGGCCTGCAGCAGCAGATCACGGCTGTAGGCGGTCACGGATTCGTGTGCTTCGATCCGGCCGAACCGGGCATTCTTGTACCCCAAATAACCGAACGAGACGACGAGCAGCCACTTGAGCGCCGTTTGCCGTTGATCGAGCACGGCCCTCGCCGCCGGCTGTGTCGCCGCGGCCATGAGCCGTTTGTACCGCACGCGCTTGTCGAGCAACGGGGCCAGCGTGCGAGGCACCAATCCCTGGCGATGGCGGCAGGTGTGATGGCCGATCTCCGGCACCCGCGCGGCCGGCTCATCGCGGCAGCACCGGCAATTGACCGTTTCGGGCGAGATGTTGAAGCGCACCATGATGGAGGGATACATAGAAGAGAAATCCAGCTCACCGACCTGCTCGTGATAGCCGACGATCGGCGCAAATACCAATCCGCCCTGATCGGTCTGCAGCAACTCGAGCGCGGATTTGAAGGCTTCCGGCTCCTGTTTCCGATAGGGAATCAACAGACCGTCGCGACAAGCCGTTTCGAGCTGCATTGAGGTGATCCCCGTCCCTGTCGTCGTGCGGGCCATCTGCTGCAAATCGACCTTCGCGATACGGGCCTGCTCGATGAGGCCGGCCAGGCCCGTTTCCGCCAGCGCAAAGGAATTGTGCCGATCGAGATGCAACCGTCCCGACAGAATACGGGCACCAGCATGGGACAGGATACGGCCGTATGAAAAATACGAACGGGGTTTCCTGGTGCCGATGGATCGATGGGGATCGCGATTGAGCTCGAGCGGCATGCGCAGCTGATCCGCCATGATCATGAGACGCGGCAGAAGATAGGAATCGCCCCAGTCCGTTAATAGAATATCGGGGTCCTGTCGCACGAGCAGCTGGTTGAGGCGCTGGATTACGTCAGCATCATCGCCTTCCAACAGACGCTCCTCCCCATCCATCCGCACCACGAACGAGCCATGCCCGCCATGATTCGGGTTGGGCGACGGACTGTCCGGCGACAGCTCCATGATCGTGAGCGGTGGGAAACCATAGTCCGTGTCCCAGGGCGACTCCAGCGCCTGAATCGACTGAATCCGGCCTTCGGCTGTAAGGTCAGCCTCGCAATGGACCAGAGGGAAGAGTTCCCGGTCGTAGAAGTAGCGCTGCGGCAGGGACACATCCACGTGAAAGAACTGCGCGTCGGGACAGGCGCGGATCAGATGTTGCGTGAGGGACGAGAACTGCGCGGGAGCGTGAACCGAAACTTCCAGCACCGAGATCGGACAAGGCGCGCCAAGTTCATATCGCTCTACCTCTCTGGTGCTGATACGACAGGAGGCACGGCGGAGTAACCTGAACACGTGCTCGCGGATGGACGGCGGAGCCGCCAGATAGCACGTCGGCACAAAGGGATCGACGGCTCTGATGCGGCGACCGTCCTCGCCGACGAGCCAGACGACCATGCCCTCTTGTGCCGGGTAGACATCAAGAAGCCATCCCTTGAGTCGAGTCGTGGTGCATGCGGGTTTCAAGAGTCATCACTTTCTGTTGCAACGTGACGACGTGTTTCTGTTGTTCGATTAACATGGACAGCAGCATCACTTCGAACGGTGTCTCACGCGCAAGATAGGCGCCGGCGGACGCATGGTGGCGGGCGGCGGCGAACAACACATCGAGCGCCTGCTGATCCTCACGCCGCAATGCACGCCGGTAGCGGCTCCACGAATCGATTTCCTGCTGGACCAATTGCGTGAACGTGGCAAGCGTGCGCCCCATGCTTACAACCGATTCCAGAGCGGACGCGGAATCATCCAGCGTTTGGGCTCAGGCCCTCCCTCTTCATGGAGCCACAGTCCGTCCTCGGCCTCGCACACATCGATCGCCCGGCGCGCCTGCGCACGGAGTGCCGCCATAAATCGGCTGCGTCCGCCGGATTCAGGCGGCGCGAGCGGGCTCACGCACAGCACCTGCACACCCTGGTAGGCCATGTCCTGCAGGGCCTCTGTCATGGTACGAAAGAGGCGCATCGCTTCAGGCTCCGGCACCGACTGATCGTACAACGTGTCGAGCGGACCGGCGAGAATGACGAATCGCGCATCATAGGTGCGCAACGCCGACAGGAGACAATCCGTGACCAACCGGACCATCTGATGACAGGTGAAGGCCCGTGAGACGTGAATCTGTTGCAGCACGTGAGCCGGCGCCACCCGGCTTGCCCGAGCCAGCCGCCCCACCAAGAACGGGTCGAAGACATTGGCGCCGGCCAGATACAGCACCGGTTCGCCGGCCAACGCGCGATCGACCGCGGCACAGAGGCCCAGTCGATAGACCGACGGCGGTCCGGACAATAGCACCAACCCCTTCGGCTGATCGGTCGACACCGCACTCTGCCGTAACGCCGCCAGCAGATGGCGAGGCGCATCGATGACCGCGCCGCCATCTTCTGTGCGAAACAAAAACTCAATCGCCTGTTGCTGCACCAGAGCCATAGAACACCTCACGATTCGTTGAAGTGGCGGATCACCCCCGCGACAATTCCCTGAATACAAAACTCGTCCTGTGACGACACGATGATCGGCTTCATCGCTGCATTCGCCGGATGCAGTTCAATCCGACCGTCCTTGCGGTAGTACTTCTTGATCGTCGCTTCATTGTTGACTAAGGCCACCACCGTCTGCCCATTCCGCGCGGTACCCTGCTTCCGCACCACCACCAAATCGCCGGGGAAAATGCCGTCGTCCTTCATCGACTCGCCTTTCACCCGTAGCGCGAAGGTCTCTCCCCTGCGCAACAACGGCGGCAGCACCGCCACCAATTCAGCTTGCGTAATCGGTTCGATCGGCGCCCCGGCCGCCACCATCCCCAACATAGGAATCTGTGACGACCCCAACTGGTCCAGCGCCATCTCGACCGACAAAGGAACCTCCCACGTGCCGGCCTCATAGCGGCTGATCGTCATCCGGCTCAGTTGCAGCACCTCCGCCAACTTCGCCTGCGTGTACCCCAACCGAACCCGCGCCTGCCTGAACTGTTTGGCCCTCATGTCACAAAATGTTACATACCGTGGTAAGGGCTGTCAAGGGGGTCGGGTGCAAAATGTCTATAGATGGGAGCGGCGAATTACGAGGGGGGATTCACTGAATGTGTGGGGTTAACTCGAACAGCGATGTAGAAACGAGATCGACTATGCCGTCGACGCCAGCCTGAGCGCGATGCTCTTTAATACAACGAAATCGTCCAAGCACTCTACAAGACCTAGGCGCGAGGGGCCTTCGTCAATCTTGTCTTACCCTTTCTCGCCAATTCGAGGAGCACGCGCAACCCGTAATAGAAACATTCCTTATTGTAACGCTTTTCCCATTCCTTGAGGGTGCTCTGCCCTGATTTGCTCTTTCGGCGAAGCGCCTGCGCAACATCCTTGTGAAGCCGACATCTCGACTGGGAAGCCCGTTGTATCCACATCGGCGGAATGTTCGCTCCGCCTCGCTGGAGAAGCCGATAGCCTTTCAAGACGCTCCCGTTTGCGCTGTCAAACAATGTTGCTTCTCTCGCCATGTTAGGCCTCCTTTATCATGGAGCACGATGCTGTCAATCTCGCAGCTTGGTAATGCAATTCGTTCTTATTCCTTCCTTGAAAGCGTGATCTCTCCAGAAGTCTTGCTACGAGACAATCTTTCTGGCAACAGCGAGAATGCGCTCCGCAAGCTCCATGACATACACTTTTTGGCCGAGCTTGGCGGTATCGGGATCTCGCGTGTCCAGTTCAATGATAAGGTCTTTAACCTGAGCTGGACCTGGTTGAGGCATCCCGCCAGACTGAGGCACCGATAACAATGCCGAGGTACCTACCACTTGCGTATGCTGTGGTTGCGTGACCTTAAAGTGCTTTGCACCGTCTGCAATGTGACGTGCAATGCGCAACTCGACATGATTTTTGAAGAGTGCTTTACACTGCTGTTTGTCACTAGGACTGGGATATAGCCAATCTGGCAAGTGGCGAACTGTAACGAAGAAGTCGAACGCTGCATCTGCATTAGCAGGATTCTCCCGGAGCCGCTTAAAATCACGCTCGGCCTTTGCCAGAAGATCGCGAGGTGTCTGCAGATTGAAAAGACCACTGTGTTGCATGTGATGCTCTCACTGTGTATGCGGATGTGCTCCTCTCCAATTCCTTCTCACTCCCAGAACTCCTTACAGCGACACCTAGAATTTGATGCGCTTCTCCCCTACCTTTTCACTTGGGGGTGGCTGGGATGATCCCAACTGCGCGCGTCGGACGAGCACATTCTTATCGTGCGCGTTCCGCGAGCAAAGGGATCGTCCCAGCCACCCCCTTCTCTCACTTCTTAAAGATCAGCCTCGGCTCCGTCATATTCCCCATCGAGACCGCCACCAACTCCCACCCGCTCGCTCCAAACTCGTTCAGCATGGTTTGCATATTCTGGGCGTCAGGAAGGACCTCGACGATTTTGTACTGAATCCGTTTCGACTCTTGAGCCTTCGCCGTGAACGGCTGCCCCATGAGAAGCAGGAACCCCAACGCACAAAGACTGACGCCCGCTATCAACCACGCTATCGAAAGACGTACGTTCTGCACCTCTCACCTCCTTTGCTCTCTATTACGGATGCGCCACCCGCCAGTTGTGGCCTGTCCCTAGATCGACTTTTAAGGGCACCGACAATCCCAGTTTCTTTCCCGTCGCTTCCATCTCTGTCTTCACGAGTTGCTTCGCCTCTTCCAAGTCCTTCTCCGGCACTTCGAAGATCAATTCGTCGTGGACTTGCAGGATCATTTTCGTGTGTGGCATATCGTGATGCAGGGCGTTGTTTACGTTGATCATCGCCACTTTGATCAAGTCTGCGGCTGAGCCCTGGATCGGGCTGTTCACGGCCATGCGTTCGCCGAATCCACGCTGCACGGGATCGCCGCTCTGCAGCTCGGGAATCGGACGCCGCCGACCGAGAATCGTCGTCGTATAGCCCTTCGTTTTTCCTTCTTCGATATTCCGGTCCATCAACGCGCGCACTGCTGCAAACCTTTCAAAGAACGTCTCGATGTACTTCTTCGCGTCCGCCTGCGACACGCCGATATTCGAGGCCAGACCGAACGGACTGATCCCATACACAATTCCGAAGACGACCGTTTTGGCCACGCGTCGCATGTCTCGCGTGATCTGACCGGAGGGCAGACTGAAAATCTCCATGGCCGTCGCCATGTGGATATCCTCGCCCTTCGCAAACACGGCGAGCAAGCGCGGATCTTGCGACAAGTGCGCGAGGATACGCGGTTCGATCTGGCTGTAGTCGGCGCAGAGCAAGATGTGGCCTGTCGGCGCGATAAACGCTTCTCTGATTCGTAATCCGTACTCGCCCTTCACCGGAATATTTTGCAAATTCGGATCGGTAGAGGAGAGCCGTCCGGTCGCCGCGACGGTCTGATTGAGCGACGTATGGAGCCGCTTGGTCTCCGGATTCACCAATTCTGGTAGTGCATCCACATAGGTGGACTTGAGTTTACTGAGGCTCCGATAGTTCACAATCTGCGCGGGCAATTCGTGTTGTGTGGCGAGCTGCGTCAGCGTGTCTTCATCGGTCGAGTACCCGGTCTTGGTTTTCCTGATCGGTTTGAGTCCCAACTTCTCGAAGAGCACCGTGGCGAGCTGCTTCGGCGAATTGATGTTGAATTCGCCGCCGGCCAATCCCTCAATCGCCTTGATCATCCGGTCGAGTTCCCGTTCCAATTCTTTACTGAGCGCGCGCAGGCCCTCGACATCCAATAAGAATCCGTTCCGTTCGATCTCGGCCAACACCGGCACCAACGGCATTTCAACTTCGGTGAAGAGCGTGAGGCTTCCCTGTTCCGACAATCTTTCCGTCATGGACGGGGCGAGTTTAGCCAGCACCGACGCGGCCTCCGCTGCCTCTTCTCGTGATCCGCGGTCCTCGTCGAAAAGGGAATGCGGTGCGGCGTTGGCCTTCTGCCCGGTCCCAAGCCGATGGTCCAGCACTTCCAGCGCGATGGTCTCAAGCTGGTGATCGCGGCGATTGGGATTGAGCAGATAGTCCGCCACCATGGTATCCAGGTAGGGGCCCGCGAGGGTCAGTCCGATGCGGTGAAAAACCAACAAGGTCGCCTTCAGGTCATGGACAACCTTGGTTCTCGTGGGTTCGTGCAGCAACGCCGTGATAGGCCGCATGTAGGTTCGGACGTCGAGTGGTATGAACGCGGTCTTGTCTCCCGTAGACAGCGCCATCCCCTGCACATCCGCCTGCACACCTGGCCCAGGGGAGAGCAGACACTGCAGGCCGAGGGCGCCGCCCTTCGGCAATCCCTCCACAAATTGCTGTGCGGACGGTTCATCCTGAACGAGCTCCGTCTCAACTGCATTCGCCTCAGCTTGTTTGAACGCCGGCTGAAATGATTTGAGGAGTGTGGTGAACTCCAGCTCGCGCAACAACTCGATGAGCTGGTCCTGATGGGGAGGCTTCATGTGATAGGTCGCGGCATCGAAGACCACGGGACTATCCAGTTGGATGGTCGCCAGCCGCCGGCTGAGGCGGGCGTTCTCGGCCTGGTCGATCAACAGGGCTTTGATCCGAGGCGGCGTGACCTCCTCTACGCGACGCAAGAGTTCTTCAATCGTGCCGAACTGGGCGATCAGCTTCATTGCCGTCTTCTCACCGATGCCCTTCACGCCGGGAATATTGTCCGTCGCATCGCCCATGAGCCCCATGATCTCCACGACGCGCGCCGGCTCCACGCTGAAACGTTCGCGGCATTCCGCTTCGCCGAACCACTTGTCTTTCACCGGATCGTAGATGCGCACGTGGGGCGTCAGGAGCTGGAACATGTCCTTATCGCCGGTGACGATGACGACGTCGAAGCCGGCCTGTTCCGCCTGGTGGGCGAACGCGCCGATCAAATCGTCCGCCTCGTAGCCGGCTTGCCGGACGGCGGGAATGTTGAGGGCCTCCACCACGCGATGGATGTAAGGAATCTGAGCGCTCATGCCTTCCGGCATCGGCGGCCGCTGTGCCTTGTATGCCTTGAACTCCGCATGGCGCAACGTCGGACCCTTTTCGTCAAACGCCACCACGAGACCATCCGGCTTCCGCTCACGAAGAATCTTCAACAACGTCGTCGTAAAACCGAGGATGGCGTTGGTCTGGAGGCCTTTGGAATTATTCAGAGCCGGCAGGGCGAAGAACGCACGATAGATATAGGCGCTCCCGTCGATCAGGAAGAGCGTCTTGCGGCTGGACTCGGTGGTCGGCATGGAGCTAGGGACCGGGGGCCAATGTCAGCGGCGGTTTACCATATTTGTTGCGCATGGCATTAATCACGCCCAGCAAGGTCGGCTGGCCTACCATTTTGGCTTCCAGCTCACGCTTTTTGGGGAAATCCATCAGCGAGACCCCAATGAGCATAGTCAGCACGCCCTGCCCAGGCAAAAAGAGCATGGCAAAGCCGGCCAAGAGGAACACGATGCCGACGACGTTCTTGACGACCAACCCCGACAGGCGCAGCGCGGGATGATGGTCTTTCATCCAATGGCGGGGAGTGCGGGTGTCAAAGTAGTCGGCCGGCAGGCGGACCAGAATCATTGGGATGGCAATCAGGGTACCGATAAATCCGATGGCTGAGGCCACGGTGAGACCGATGAGCACATCGACCGGAATCAATTGCTGGACTGTTGCGAGTACGTCATCCATGCGCCGCGCATCCTAACATGCGACCTGGGGGCACTCAAGCCAACGACCGAGCCTCGGCGAGTGTTTACGGCATGTTTCTCAACGGGCTATAATCTTTCGTCTATGTCGCGTCGTTCGCCCTTCACACTTCGGATCAGCACCTTGCTAGGGATCGCGGGCCTTGGCATGGGACTCCTCGCATGTCCCTCCATGGTCAGCGCATCCGATGATCTTCATATCGAGATTACGAAGAAAGGCCTGGGCAAGGAGGTCGTCATCACGCAGGGAGCACGCGAGTGGTTCATGTTGATCGAGGTGACGCCGGAGAATTCCGTGGTCCTGCGGCAGGAAAAGGAGCACGGTACGTATCTCGTGGACGAAAGTGAAACGCATGACCGTCCCATGACCACGGGCGAAATCGATGCGGCCATTACCGATTATGTGAACAGCGTCAAGACGCGCGCCACGAAGGAGTAGCCACCGACCATGCCGGCTCAACCCAAATTCGTCATCTTCGCCCATCACGCCACCTACGATACGCTGCACCAGGTCGCGACCCTTGGTCTCGCTGCCGCGGCGATGGGAAAGGACGTGATCGTGATCTTATTGTTCTGGACGATCAAGAAGCTGGCCGAGGGAAAGATTGATCAGGTGGACTTTCCCCCTGAGTATGCCGCCTCAGCCGACGAAGTGGCGCGGCTCTTGAACGAAAAGAAGGTACCGAAGATTTCGGAAATGTTTCAGGACGCAAAACACGTCGGGAAGTTTCGTCTAATCGCCTGCAGTGCCGGCCTGGAATACATGGGCGTGGACAGTGCCGTCGTCGAAAAGAACGTGGACGAAGTCATGGGACTACCTGCCATTATTGCGCTCATCTCTGACGCGGAAACGAAGCTGTTCATCTAGCAGGATGCTAGCGCGAGACTCGCGCGAAAAGCGAGACAGGCGCGAATTGCCGCTCGCTTTTCTCGCCCGTCCCGCCCGTCCCGCTTGCGCTCGCTCATCGCGAGCGCGTCACCCCTACCCGATCGCAGTATTCGGTGAGTTTGCACTTGCTGCAGAAGGGCGAGACTGGTTGGCAGAGGTTCTGCCCGTAGGGGACAAGTAAATCGTTGAAGGTGATCCAATGCGGCGGTGGCAATTTCCGGCGTAATGCCTGCTCAGTTTCCTCCGGCGTCTTCGTCCTCACGTAGCCCCAGCGATTACTGATCCGATGCACGTGGACATCCACACAGATGCCGGGCTTGCCATAACCGACCGTCATCACCAAGTTCGCCGTTTTCCGGCCGACCCCCGACAGAGTGACCAACTCCTCGATAGAATCGGGAACTGTGCCTCCATAGACGTCGAGAAGGCGACGGCAAATTGCATGAATGGATTTGGCTTTCGTGCGGTAGAACCCGACGGGATAGATGGCGCGTTCGATCTTCCGGAGCGGGAGGGTCAGCATCGTGGCAGGCTGATGCGCCAACGCGAAGAGCCTGGCACTGGCTTCACTTGTCGTCTTGTCTTTGGTCCGGAGGCTGAGGAGGCACGACATGAGGATGCGAAAGGGATCTCGGTTCGACTCGCGCGCCACCACGCCGAGGACCGGCTCCCCCCACTGCTGAATCTCGCGCTTCACGATTCGAAGCGCGGCAGTAATCTGATCCTGGCGCATGGACAAGGACGGGATATGAAGGCCTTGGGAGGAATGCGATCAACCGAACAGGCGAGCCCGTGGAAGGATACTTACTCTGGCTTACGCTTCGACAACCACTTTTGACGCCGCCGCTGCGCCTCGCGCTGCTTGGCTTTCTTCCTGACACTCGGCTTCTCGTAAAACCGCCGGCGCTTCAGTTCGCGGAAGAGTCCTTCCCCCGCGAGTTTCTTCTTGGCAACTTTGAGGGCTTTCTCGACGTTATTATTGAAGACTTTGATTTCCATTCTTCCCGTTTGTGTACTTTCCCAGGCGATGCCTGTACAGGTTTTTTTCTTGTGCCAGCCTGACCCTGACGAAGGGATGCAGTGTAACATAGCCCCCTAAGTTCCTCAAGACGGTTTGTCATTTGCTGAATCCTGTCGATAAGTGATTTCTTAAGCCTATGATTCTGCTGAATACTTATGTTTTCTACAACCGTATGACGTCCCGCATCGGCGGCGGCGATCGCCAGCACCAGTCCAACAGCTAGATCAGACCGAACGCGTGGCTTCACCTCTGCCGAGCAGGCATGAAGAAGGGCTCCGGCCTTTGTCGCCTGTTCGGCGATTTCAAGGGGGATCTCCGTCGCCAAATGGAGCGCGGACGACAAGACGGCGGGACGAGTCCGGTCTGTCTTCGCGAGCCTCGTTGCCTGGATAAATCGCTGATAGGCATCGCCATCCGCTTGCATGAGCTCGCGAAGCCGCCCGCCAATCTCACTCAGCCGATGTTCCACTCCTGGTTGCTGACTGAGGCGCGCCCCCATGATCCCCAGCGAGGCCGCGAGGGCGCCCACCAAGGCCGCGACCGTGCCACCTGCCGGAATTGGGGTCGCCGCGGCCACCGAGTCCAAAAAGTCCGTGAGCGATTGCGCGTGCAAATCAACCGGCTCCTGTTCCCGAGACGGGGCGTGTCGTGCCGGCTCACCGAACAGCCGAGTCTCCAATCTCATTTCCAGTACCTGCGTTGAATCAAACCGTTCGAGCGCCAGGCTATGCCTGGCGGCCTGAAGCAGCGCTGCTTGGGGCACAAGCCCGATCACTTCGCTCCCCGCTACCGCGACCCCTTGCTCGGCTGCGCGGGTTCGGACCGCTTCAAATGCGACATGGATAGGTGTGATGATGTAATCGGTTAGATTCATGGCGACCTGAACCAGCTGACGGCTGGCCAACTCCACGCCGATCGCTTTGAGATGGGGCAGCCCTCCGTTCGATTGGCGAATGTCTTTCGCTATGGATCGGGCCAGCGCCAGATCCGTCGAGCGGAGATTCACATTAAAGGAGATCAAGGGAGGTCGCGCACCGATCACCATGGCACCGGCCGTCTTATGGAGTTGGGGGGGACCAAAATCCGGTGTCCAGTCCGGATCGGAGGCCATGCGGAAGGCAAGGCCTTGAAGCCCTCCTCGACGGACTGATTCGAGCGGGGCATGATCGCAGTGCAGGGCCGCTTGTTCGTAGAGGAATACCGGGATCTCCAGCTCTGTTCCCACCTGCTGTCCCAATCGCTTCGCCAGATGGATACAATCCTGCATCGTCGCGCCGCGCAACGGCACGAAGGGCACGACATCGGTTGCCCCCACCCGCGGATGGACGCCCTTGTGTTTCCGAAGATCGATGAGATCGGTCGCCACGCGAAGTGCGCGAAAGGCCGCTTCAACGACGGCGTCCGGTTCGCCGGCAAAGCTCAAGACGGAGCGATGGTGATCCCGATCCATCGTCTGGTCCAACAGCCAGACCCCTGGCACCGACTCCACGGCATGCACCAGCGCACGCACTGTCGTCTGGTTTCGTCCCTCACTGAAGTTCGGCACACATTCGACGATTCGATCCACGTCCTGCCCCATCAAGAATCAAAACAACGAAGCCGGAGGTCTGATCATCATCCCTCCGGCTTCTCTCTCTCCACTGAGTCCCTGTCTGTGCGGTTACTTCGTCTTTTTTACAAACGCTTTATAGATAGTTCCCGACTTCGTCTGTTCTTCTTCGAGCCCGACCATCTGATGACCGGTCGTGTCGCACCAGGCCGGCATGTCCTTCTTGATGCCTTCGTCATCTGAGACGACTTCAAGGACCTGGCCCAACGTTAGCTGCTTGATCTTCTTCAAGGTCATGATAATCGGCATCGGGCAAAAGTATCCGAGCGTATCGAGCTTCACATCGGCTTGAATCATTTCTTTACTCCACAAGAGAGGCTCGGGACTCGGGCGACTTGGTCACTACGCGTCTCGCCTTTCACGCCCTTCGCGCTTGGCTCGCTCATTCAAATGAACAAGTTCACACTGCCCTGTTTGGCCTCCGCGAGATAGGTGGTCACCCCCGCGAACTGATCGATACCATCGATGAGCGTATCTTTCGTGATCCCCATCAGCCCCATGGTCGTTGTGCAGGCAATAAAGTGCAC
>Ga0137396_10001207_pt1 | contig 13369 bp, 9 predicted proteins | sample czc16metaG_FD_108284 | JGI IMG/M metagenome (GOLD analysis project Ga0137396, IMG submission 108284) | Vadose zone soil microbial communities from Angelo Coast Range Reserve, California, USA - czcobulk3.16 metaG | ecosystem: Environmental > Terrestrial > Soil > Vadose zone | place: USA...
CCGATCCTCGAGGACCCGCAGCTGCGCAAGGACGGGCACGATCTGAAGCGCGACCTGGTCGCCTGGAGGCGGATGGGCATCGAGCTGCGCGGCCTGAACGTCGACGCGCGCCTGGCCTCGTACCTGTTGGACCCGACCGGGCGCGATCACTCGCTGGCGCAGACGGCACGGGAGCGCATCTCCTGCGAGCTGCCCCTGCTCAAGGAGCTGTGCGAGAAGACCGGCAAGGGCAAGAAAGCCACTCCGCTCCCGGAGGTCCCGGTCGACGAGGTGGGGGCCGCGGCCGCCGCCCTCGTCGAGGGGGCGCTCCGGCTGTCCGCCGCTCTCGAGGAAGACCTGCGCGCCGATCCCGAGCTCTGGCAGCTCTATTCCGAGCTGGAGCTGCCCCTGGAAGAGGTGCTGGCGCGTGTCGAGCTGACCGGGATCTCGCTCGACGTGCCCCGCCTCGAGGCGCTGAACGGCGAGCTGGGGATCCAGATCGATCAGCTGTTGCGCGAGATCACCGAGCTGGCCGGCGAGGAGTTCCTGCCCACCTCCAACCAGCAGCTGGCGGAGATCCTCTACAAGAAGCTGCAGCTGCCGGTCTTGAAGCGCGGCAAGACGGGTCCCTCGACCGATCAGGAAGTGCTGGAGGAGCTGGCCGAGAAGCATCCGATGCCCGCCAAGGTGCTCGAGCACCGGCAGCTCACCAAGCTCAAGACGACCTACCTCGATGCGCTCCCCGCGGCCCTCGGCAAGGACGGCCGCCTGCACACGACGTTCGATCAGGCCGTCGCCGCGACCGGCCGACTGGCTTCGATCAACCCGAATCTGCAAAACATCCCCATCCGGACGCCGCTCGGCGCGCGCATCCGCGAGGCGTTCATCCCGCGCGCCGGGTGGAAGCTCCTCAGCGCCGACTACAGCCAGATCGAGCTGCGGGTGCTCGCGCACGTGTCCGGCGATCCGGTGCTCCGCGACAGCTTCCTCTCCGGAGAGGACCTGCACGCGCGCACCGCCGGCGAGACCTTCGGCGTGCCGGCGGCGGAGGTGACCCGGCAGCAACGCGACATCGCCAAGATGATCAACTACGGAATCGCCTACGGGCTCTCCTCGTTCGGGCTCGCGCACCGGCTGGGCCTGCCGCAGTCGGAGGCGCACTCGATCATCGAGCGCTACTTCGGGCGCTACGTGCGGGTGAAGGAGTGGCTCGATGCGACCATCGAGGAGGCCCGCCGCAGCGGGCGGGTGAAGACGCTGTTCGGCCGGCGCCGCTACCTGCCGGACATCAACTCCAAGAACCCGGCGGCGCGCAGCGCGGCGGAGCGCACCGCGGTGAACACGCCCATCCAGGGCACGGCGGCCGACCTGGTCAAGCGCGCCATGCTCCGCGTCGACCGCGCCCTCACCGCGCGCGCGCTGCAGGCGAAGATGCTCCTCCAGGTCCACGACGAGCTGGTCCTGGAGGCTCCGCCGTCCGAGGTCGAGGCAGTCGGTCCCCTCCTGATCGAGGAGATGAAAGGCGCCGCCGACCTCGCCGTCCCCCTCGAAGTCGACCTCGGCCAGGGCGATACCTGGGCCTCCGCGCACTGACCGACAGAGGACTGACAGATCACCGCGGAGGCGCGGAGGACGCGGAGGATCTTCCGTTTTTGAAAACCAGCTCCGCGATCTCCGCGCCTCCGCGGTGATCCCTTGGTCCGATCAGAGGCTTGTCGGGCGCTACTGGATCGCGAGGGTGGCGGTGCCGCGGGTGGCGGAGGGATCGGCGCCGGGAATGGAGGCGCCTACGAGGGCCTGCGCGACGCAGCGGGCGGTGTCCTCGTCGCGGGCGGCGTCCATGATCACCTGAGGGTTCTTCACGCGGCCGTCCTGCACGGTGAAGCTGACCACCAGCGCCCCGCGCCGCTTGGCGGCCTGCGCGCAGCGGTCCAGCGCTCCCTGTGCCGCGCCGAACCGATCCTTGCCCGCGTCCGGGCGCGGCATCTCGGTGTCGAGCAGGACCTTGTCCACGCGGACGCCGCGGGCGGTGCCAGGCTTGTCGACCGGGAGCCCTTCCTCGTCGGCCGACGCCACCGGGGCCGCGTCGACCTCCAGCTGCCACCAGAGCGGAAAGCCCTCCATGCGGAAGATCTTCGCCGCGGCGTTGCCCGCGCACCGCTCGCCCGACGGGCGGAAGTACACCGTCAAGGAGAGCTTTCCTTCCTTCTTCGCCGCCGCCCATTGCTTCACTTGCGCGGGCGCGGCGCGGAAGGAGACGTCGTCGACGCCGGCGAGATCGAGCGTGAGCGCGCCGTCCAGCGCCCGCAGCGCGCGATCTCCGTCGAGCTCCAGCTCCTGCTCCGCTTCCCGGTAGAGGCCGAGGCCGAAGCCGTTCGCCGGCACCCGCAGCTGGTAGGTCCGCGAGAGCGTTTGCGCGCGCGACTTCGCCGGCGAGACGCCTGGAGCGGGCTCGCCCGCAGGCTCCTTCAGGGCCGCGCAGAGGTCGCGCACCTGGTCCTCGCCGGTCAGCGCGGCCGCGTCGCGCGGCGGGACCTGCGCGGCGGCGACCAGTGCGAGGAGCGGGAGCAGCATGCGGTCAGCATAAGCGGTGTGCGCCGCGCGCCAAAGATCAGGAGACCAGCCGGATCGCCGCGGGCACCACGGTGAATGTGGCAGGAAGTCGTCCGATCAGCTCCCCGTCGGCCTCGATGTTCACCGGCCCCCGCGCGCGCTGCGAAGGCTCCAGCCGGACCGAGCGGGCCGTGGCCGTGCGCGTACCTTTCAGCTTCACGTGCGACCCGTCGTACATGGCCGCACTGCGCAGCACGAAGTCCGCAAGCGAGTATCCGCTCCAGATGGTCACGTGGAAGAGGCCGTCGTCGAGCAGCGCGCCCGGAGCGACGATCATCCCGCCGCCGAAGCAGCGCCCGTTCGCCACCGCGAAGGTGGTGACGGAGCCCTCCTGGACGGGTCCCCCGTCGAGCGACCAGCGGATCGGGACGTCCCTCCAACCTGCCAGCGCTCGCAGCGAGGCGAGCGCGAAGGTGAGCTTGCCCCCGAGCAGCTTGGTGCTCGCGTTGGCGATGCGGACCACGTCGGACCCGACCCCCGCTTCCGCGACGTTGACGAAGTAGCGCGCGGCGGGCTGCCCCTTGGGATCGACGAAATCGATGCGTCCCACGTCGATCGGCCGGCCCTTCCCCGCGAGCCGCGGTGCGCACGCGCGCAGGTCGCCGTCCAGGCCGACGGTGCGGCGCAGATCGCCGCCCGTGCCGCGCGGCAGGATGCCCAGCGCGGCCCCGGGGCGGACGGCGCGCGGCTGGTCGCCGGGGCCGGGCGCCTCGAAGAAACCGTTCACCACCTCGCTGATCGTTCCGTCTCCTCCGACCGCGATCACCAGGTCCGCGCCGTCGCGCAACGCGCGCCTGGCCAGTTCGGAGGCGTGCATCGGCCTCTCGGTGAAGGCGTGCGCGTGCTCGCCGACCGCGCCGCGCACGGCGGCGGAGATGTCGTCGAAGTGGCGCCCCGTCGCGCCGTTGGCCGCGCGCGGGTTGACGATGAGGAACGGCTTCACCGCGCCTGTTCTACCGCGACCCCCATCCAGCGGGCGAGCACGCTCACCACGTCTTCCGCGGCGAGCGCCGACGCGCAGGCCGGGCTGGCGGTGACCGCGGGCGCCCCGCACGCCTCGAGCTCGCGGCGGCGATCCTCGGCGATCGCCTGCGCGACCGCGGGCAACGTGCGCGGAAGCAGCCCGTTGGCGCCGCAGCAAGACGTGTCGGCGCCGCAGCGGAGCGGCTCGCGGACCTCCTCGACGGCGGCGGCGAGGAGCGCCCGCGGCGCGGTCAGCTCGGAGAGGCCGCGGGCCAGCTCGCAGGGATCGTGGTACGCGGCCGACTCGGGGAGCGGGGGACGGTCGCGCAGGTCCGGCCGCGCGGAAATCGCCCGGGAGAGATACGTCGTGACGTGCTCGACGCGGCTCCCGTCCGGCAGCGCGGGCCAGCGCTCCCGCACCGCCCGCGCGCATCCCGGCGAAAGCAGGACCAGGTGCACCGGCGCCGGCCGCCGCGCGTCGCCGACCACCGCGGCGCGCGCGCGCGCCGCATGTGCCGCGAACATCTCCGGATATCCTGCCTCCACCAGCTTGAGCCCGCAGCACAGCGCCTCCTCCGGCGCCAGCGCGAGCGGCGCCCCGACCGCGCGCGCCACCGCCAGCGCCTCCCTCACCACCTTCCCTCCCGCCGCCAGCGCCTCGCACCCGGCCAACAGCATCGGCCCTTTCCTTCCCTCTTCCACCGCCGGCCTCAGCCTCGCCGTGACCGCCCCTACCACCGCCCGTAGGGCCTTGACCGTTTTCGCGGGTGTCCTACTCTCCATCGCCGTCGGAGTCGCTGTCGCTGTCGCTGTCGCTGTCGACGTCGAACTCGATGTCGATTTCGATGTCGCTGTCGTAGTCCCAGTCGCTGTCGCTGTCGCTGTCCCAGTCGCTGTCGTAGTCGCCGTCGCCGTCGGACTCGCCCCCTCCTCCTCCGCGATCTTCCGGTACACCTCCCTCAGCTCCGCCTGCTCGCCGTGCCCCGCCTCGCTCATCCTCCGCGCCAGCTCTGCCCACTGCCCCGGCGCCGTGCCCGCGCGCACCGCCCCCGCCCGCGCTGCGTACAGGAGCGCCGGCACGTCGTTCGCGTGCGCGCAGTACGTCTGGCACCGCAAGCAGCCGGTGCACGCTCCGAACGCCACCGCCGCCGATGCGTCTGGCGACCGCCCGGCGAGCGCGGCCAGCGAGACCTTCCCCCAGGGCGTGAACGCCTCGCGCGAGCTGGCCTCGGAGACCGGGCAGGAAAAGCGGCACATCTTCGGACAGAACACGCACAGCTCGAGGGCGCGCCGCAGCCCGGTCACCGCCGCTCCTCCACGCCGAGTGCCGCGACCAGCCGCTCCCAGGCTGCACCTGCGCCCATCGCATCCCAGCCCGGTCCCGCCTCCCGCAGGCGCCTCGGCGCCAGGAGGCGCGCACCGTCTGCGCGGGCAGCGTCGGCGCACTGCTCCACGCCCTCCGCGCCGAGCGAAAGCACGGCGAACGCGCCGCCCGCGTGCAGCCCGTACAGCGCGATCTCCGCGGCTGCCGGTCGGCGCGCGAACGCCTCGAGCGCGCTCCACCGCGCATCCACCTCGACCGCCCGCGACGAAGCTGGGCCCCTCACCTCGGGTCCGGCATCCAGCTCGAGCGGCGGCCCCAGAGCGCGCACCGCGCGCTCGCGCAGGAGGCGAGCCGCCTCCGGACCCTCCCAGGAGAGCGCGGCCAGCGCGCCCCCTTCGAGCACGCGAAGCATCCCGCGCGCGGGCGCGAGCCGGTCCAGGCAGAGCCGCTCCACCACGCGCACGGCGGCCGCGAGGTCTGGCGCTCGCCAGGCGGCGTAGGCCGGCGGCGCCGCGGGGAAGAGCCGGACCCAAGCGGCGGCGATGACGCACAGCCGGCCCGCCCCGCCGAGCGCCAGGTGATCCAGGTCCGGCCCGGTCGCCGAGCGCGGAGCGGCTCGGCTCTCGGCGAGCCGCCCGTCCCCCAGCACCGCCGAGACCGACAGGGCGGCCGTCTCGCGCCGGGAGCCCGGGACCGCGCGCTCGCCTCGCGTCGGCCCCGCAAGCCAGGCCCCCACCGATCCCGCCCGGACCGACGGCAAGAGCGGCCCCAGGGTCGCGCCCGTGCGCCGGGCGGAGGTCTCCAGGGCGGCCACGCTGCACCCCGCCTCCACCCGCGCGATGCCGGTCGCTCCGTCGACCGAGGCGATGCGTTCCAGCGCCGTCAGCTCCAGCAGCGCGCAACCGGCCGGGGCCGTCGCCGGCGCGTCGCCGTTCCCCCGCACGCGCACCGGGAGGAAGTGCCCGCGCAGCACCGCCACCGCCCTGCCCAGCGCCGCGATGCTGGGAGGCGTGACCCGGAGCCCTTCTCCCTCGGCGAGCACCGTGGAGCCGGTCGCGGAAAGGTCCTCGCGCAGCCCGTTCACAGCAGGAGCTTTCCCGGGTTCAAGATCCCGTGCGGATCGAACGCCTGCTTGAGCGCGCGCAGCTGGCGCATCCCCTCGCCGTGCTCGCGCGGCAGGAAGACCTGCTTGTGGAGCCCGATGCCGTGGTGATGGCTGAGCGTGGCCCCGGCGTCACAAGCAGCGGAGAGGGCCGCGTTCCAGCACGCGTCGTAGCGCCCCTCGGCCTCTTCGAGATCGTCCGCGTCGCTCGAGCCCGCGGGCGCGCCCGCAAGTCCCACGAAGGTGAAGTAGATCGAGCATCCTTCCAGGTACGCGTGGGAGAAGTGCGCCATCACGAACGCATGCTGGGCCACGGCGCGGCGGACGCCGTCGTAGAGCGAGTCGAGCCGGTCCCAGGTGGTGGCCACTTCCATCGTGTCCACGAACGCGCCGGCCGAGAACAGCGGCGACTGCCGGTAGCTGATCTTGTACCGGTTGGCGAGCCACTTCTCCCCCGGCGCGGGCCCCAGATCTTCCGCTCCCTCCGCCGCGAGCAACCGGAGCGAGAGCTCGCCCTCTTCGCGCGCGTCGGACGAGGCGAACGGGCCGTCTCCCTCGAATCCCAGCACCAGGAGCGAGGATCCCGGGAGCGCATCGACCAGGCTGTTCAGCAGGACCGGCGCGCGCAGCGCGAGCCGCAGCGCCTCGGACTGCGCGCCTTCCACCACCCAGCGCAGCGGCTCGGGAACCGCCACGTGAACGTCGCCCCCTCCCCGGCCCGCGAGCAGCGTGTCGAGCGGATCGTAGAGCCGCGCAACGGCCGGCCTGAGCCCGGATCGCATCAGCGCCCGCAGCCCGGCCATGCCCGCCCGCACCGAGCCGAAGCGCAGGCCGCGCATCCATCGCGCGGCGGGCGCCGGCCAGCAACGCAGCCTCGCCTTGGTGACGACGGCCAGCGTCCCTTCGCTCCCCAGGAGGAGCTGCAACAGATCCGGCCCGGCGGAGGGAGCGTCCTGGGTGCGCAGGACCTCTCCCGTCCCGTCCACCGCCTCGATGGCCAGCGCGATGTCCTCGATCTTGCCGTAGCGCGAGGAGAGCTGCCCCGCGCTGCGCGCGGCCAGCCACCCGCCGACGGTGGAGCAGTAGATGCTGGAGGGAAAGTGCCCCAGGGTCGCGCCCGCGCCCGCGAGCAGCTCCTCCAGGCGCTGCCCGTTCATGCCGGCTTCCACGTCCACGGTGCGCGCCGGCAGATCGATGCAGGGAGGACCGGAGAGGCGCTTCAAGTCGAGCGCAATCCCGCCCTTGACCGGCACCGCGCCCCCGCACACGCCGCTGCCGGCGCCGAACGGCACCACCGCGATCCGCCGCTCGGCCGCGTATCGCACGACGCGCACCACCTCGTCCGTCGAGGCCGGCCAGACCACCGCGTCGGGCGGATGCGGAGCGACGCCGGCCTTGGTCCACAGGAGCGAGCGCGGCCAGCAGTCGCGCGACATCGCCCACAGGTCGGCCGGCGCGCAGGAGGCCGCGTCCGGGCCGAGCAGCGCCGCCAGATCGCGCTCGAGCGCCTTGCTCCGCGGTCCCGCGCCCCGGAGCGGGCCCGTCACGTGCCCAGCCCAGGCTGGGCGGCGGCCACGGGCTCCTCCGCGGCGGCCAGCTCCGGAAAAGGCGCCCGCGCCGCGTCCACCTCCACGAGCTTGCGCCGGGTGAACGCGAAGATGTCCAGGAGCGGCACTCCACGGGGGCACACGTCCTGGCAGGCGTGGCACGAACCACACGCATCCAGCGTGCCGATCACCGCGCGCAGGTGCGGCAGCTCGGGGGTCGCGCGCGAAAACGCGATGGCGAAGAGGCTCGGGCCGCGCCACTGTGCAAGCTCCGCGCGGCCGACCAGCGGACAGACCGCGTCGCACAGCCCGCAGTTCACGCAACCCGAGAAGCGCGGCAAGGCGGCCCGGTCTTGCAGGGTCATCGGCACCAGCGCCTCGGGCGCGTAGTTGGAAAGGAACCGGCGCTTCCCCTTCCGCTCTGGCGGCGTCAAGATCTGCGCGATCGGGTGCAGGATCGACGCGCGGAGCCCCAGGAGCAGCAGCGCGAAGAAGCGCGTCACCGGCCCACCGCCCCGCTCGCGCCGGCGCCCGCCCTGCCCGCGCGGCGCGCCGCGCGGCGGCCGGCCACAGCGCCCGTCACCGCGCACACGCCCAGGCCGCCCTCGTCGCGCGCCGGGTCGAACCCGCCCACCACGGCGCCGCAGACGAAGGAGGAGCCCGCTCGCAGCTCGGAGTCGGCCGTAACCCCCGCGGCGAGCCCGGGGTGTGGCCCGGCAGCGCGCTCCGCGAAGAGGCTCTCGTTGGGCAGCGCGGCCAGGGCCTCGCGGCCGCCGGCGCGCGCAGGCAGGTCGAACACCGTCTCGCGCAGGCGGCCGTCGGCCTCGCAGCGGATCCCGCCGCCGAGGAAGCGACCGGTGGCGAGCACGACCGCGCCGGCGCGGACCGGCTCTCACTCCACGCCCCGGACGATCTGCACCTGCCCGTCCGAGCTGCGCTCCGCGATCCCGGTGATCGATCGCACGCCCGCCTTCTCCAGCGCGGCGGCGAGCGCGCGCTGCAGCCGCAGGCCCGGGACGCTGGGCGGTGCGCCGAGCAGCTCGAGCACGGGGACGCCGGCGGCGCGCTCGAGCTCGGCGCGGGCGGCGACCGGGTCCGCGAGCCCCAACGTGGGAAGGAGCAGGTGCGTCGCGTGTGCCTGCGCCGCCGCCCGAGCCAGCGACGCACCCAAGCCGCCGCGGCGGCCGGGGGCGTCCAGGTCGTGCGCGATCTCCGGCAACGTCCGCAGCGCGTCGGCGCGCTGCCGGTAGAAGTCGGGCGCCACCACCACCGCCTCGCAGAGCGGCGCCAGCAGCGGGGTGAGCCCGTGCGCCAGGAGTCGCGCTTCGACCGCCTGCGCTCCGGCCAGCGCCACGACGCCCAGCCGCGCTTCCCGCGACGCGAGGTTGCGCAGGTCGCCGGCGGCGATGCCTCCCTGCGCGAGAGCGGCGGGCTTCGCCCGGCCCAGCGGAGTCGCGAGCCACAGGTTCCGGTCCGACGCGGAGCGCGCCCCCTTCATCTCCAGCCCGGCGAGATGGCGCACGAGGAGCGCCAGCGCATCGTCGATCGCCGGCACCAGCCCCTCCCCGAGCAGCGCGTAGGGATGTCCGGGCGCGTTCCTCGCCAACCTGCGCGCCGCTTCGCCGATCGGCGCATCGTCCTCCGCGGCCGCGAAATCGATCGCTCCGCTGGACATGGCCGTGGCGCCCGGCGCCCGCGCGATCGACACCACTTCCGCGCCCGCCTCCCGGGCCGCCAGGGCGGCGCAGGCGCCGGCGAGGCCGCCTCCGATCACGACCACGTCGGTGGTCAGCGCCACGGCCTGCCCCCGCCGCGGCGCAGGCCGCCGGTCGTGTAGTAGGTCCCTTGCAGTAGCTCGGCCTGGGCCAATCCCTCTCCGGAGAGGACGGCGCGGTTTCCCTTCCAGCGCTCGTCGAGCAGCGCGGTCAGATCGGTCAGGGCCGCCTCGGCGGAGAGCTTCCGTTCGTCGGCGACCAGGGCCGCGGCGGCACCGGCGCAGCGGGTCCCCTGGCACACCCCCATCGCCAGCCTGCAGCGGCGGCGCAGGTCGGCGAGCGACTCGGCGAACTCCTCGCGCAAGGAGAAAGCCAGCTCCGCGAAGGTGACTCCCTCGCAGGAGCAGGCCATCGCGCGCAGCTCCGGCTCGTCGTCGGCGGCGCGGAGCACGCGCTCCGCCTCGGCGCCATGGCGGTACGAGAGGCGCGCCGCGGCGAACGCCGGAACGGTGTGCTTGCGCGAGAGCTCCTCCGCCCCAGCCGGCGGCGCCTCGCCTCCCGGGAGCGCCACCTGGTGGGTCGTGCACGCCTGGGAATTGCCCAGCTTGCGCGCCACCGCGTCGACCGCCTCCTCCGCCATTGCGCGGAAGCTGGCCAGCTTGCCGCCGACGATGGTGAAGAGACCGGGCGCGCCGTCCTTCTCGTGGTCGTGGATGGCGTGGTCGCGCGAGAGCGCGTCCTCGAGCGGCCCGTAGGCGTAGAGCGTGGGCCGGATGCCCGCCCAGGCGCGCAGGACGCGCGCCTGCCGCACCGCGGGGAAGGTGTGCGTAACCGCCTGCAGCAGGTACTCCACCTCGTCGCGGGTGACGGAGAGGTCGTCCGGGTCGCCGTAGAAGTCGTCGTCGGTAGTCCCGACGATCGACGAGTCCTCGTGCGGCATGACGAACACGTCGCGCCCGTCCACGGCCTTGCAGATGATCCCGTAGTTCGACAGCCGCCGATCGAGGGTGACGTGCACTCCCTTTCCCGGCCGGATCTTCACTTCCACCCCGGCCAGAGCGGCGATCTTCGGCGCCCAAGGCCCGCCCGCGTTGAAGACGCAACGGGCGCGCACCTCCTCGGTGCGGCCGGTGCGCAGGTCCTGGAGCAGGGCGCCGACCACCGCGGGACCGTCGCGCAAGAAGCGCATGACCTGGGTGTGGTTGCGCACCGCCGCACCGTGCGCCGCGGCGCTGCGCGCGTTCAGGGTGCACAGGCGGAAGGGATCGATGCCGTACTCGTCCATGGTGACGGCGCCGAGCGTCCCCGGCACGATCCCCGGCTCCAGCTCGTGCAGCTCGAGGTCGGTCAGCCGCGTGTGCGCCTTGCCGTTCTTCAGCGGCTGGTAGCGGTCGTACGCCTCGAAGTAGCACTCCGCCCCGTACAAGAAGGCCCGGTCCTTGAGCGACGGTTCCCCGGGGGTCTCCAAGAGGACCGGGTAGAGGAATGGGATGCGGAAGAGCAGGTGCGGGGCGATGCGCTGGATGTAGCCGCTGTCCAGGCAGGCGAGGCGCGTCACCTGCGGGTCGGTCATGAGATAGCGGATGCCGCCGTGGATCATCCCGCTGTTCGCGCCAGAAGATCCCGCGGCGAAGTCCTTCTTCTCCACCAGCATGGTGCCCAGCCCGCGCATGGCGGCATCGCGGGCGATGCCGGTGCCGTTCACCCCCCCGCCGATCACGAGCAGGTCGTAGCTGTGCACGGCTGGGATCCTCGCAGGCGCCCGGGGCACGCGCAAGGAGTTCCTGTCGCATTGCGGCATTCCGAGACCGGGCGATCGCCACGGAGGCAAGCAGGCGCGCAGAATCGCGTTTCAAGAAGGAAAACCTCCGCGCTCCGCGTCTCCGCGCCGCCGCGAGGCCGGGCTAGGCATCCTTCTTGGCCGTGGAGGCGATGTGGAGGTCGTGGAGTTGTTTCGGGTCGGCGTCGCCGGGGGCGTCGGTCATGAGATCGGTGCCCTTCTGGGTCTTGGGGAAGGCGATCACGTCGCGCAGGCTCTCCGAGCCCGACATCAGCATCGAGAGGCGGTCCATTCCCAGCGCGATCCCGCCGTGGGGCGGGGCGCCGAACCGGAGCGCCTGCAGCAGGAAGCCGAACTTCTGCTCCGCCTCCTCCGCGCCGATCCCCATCGCGGCGAAGACTTTCTGCTGCACCGCCGGGTCGTGCAGGCGGATCGATCCGCCGCCGATCTCGAACCCGTTCAGCACCAGGTCGTAGCGATGGGACAGGACGCGCCCGGGATCGGAGTCGAGGTACGGCAGATCTTCGTCGCGCGGCCGGGTGAAGGCGTGGTGCGCCGCCACGTACTTCTTCTGCTCCTCGTCGAACTCGAACAGGGGCGGGTTCACCACCCAGAGGAAGTTCCAACTCGCCGGATCCTTCGGGTCTCTGGTCCCATGCTCCGGAACGAGGCCCAGCTTCTTGCCCAGGTGCAAGCGCAGGTTCGCCAGCACGGTATGGACCTGCGCTTCCTTGCCGAACTGGAAGAGGATCACGTCCCCGGGCCTGGCGCCCACCGCCGCGTTGATGGCGGCGCGCCCCTCCGGCGTGATCGATTTGGCCAGCGGGCTCTGCGTCCAGTTGCCCTGGTCGTCCACCTTGGCCCGCGCCAGGCCCTTGGCGCCCATCCCTTTGGCGATCTCCTCCAGCTTGTCGGTCTCGGTGCGCGACAGCGCAGCGCTCGCCGGGACGACCATCGCCTTCGCGATCTGCCCGGGCGACGGCTGCGCGAAGCTGGACCACATCGGCACGCCGGCGCCGCGGTGCTCGGAGAGCAGGCGCGTCAGGTCGACGTGCTTCATGCCGAAGCGCAGGTCGGGCTTGTCGTTGCCGTACTCGCGCATCGACTCCTCGTACGGCATGCGCGGGAACGGTCCTTTCACCTCGACCCCCAGCACCTCGCGCCACAGCGCCCGGACCAATTCCTCCACCACCGCGAACACGTCGTCCTGCGAGACGAACGACATCTCCAGGTCGATCTGGGTGAATTCGGGCTGGCGGTCGAGGCGCAGGTCCTCGTCCCGGAAGCACTTGACGATCTGGAAGTACCGGTCGAACCCGGCCACCATGAACAACTGCTTGAAGAGCTGCGGGCTCTCGGCCAGCGCGTAGAACTTCCCGGGTTGGAGCCGCGCCGGCACCAGGAAGTTGCGGGCGCCGCCTGGGGTGTACTTGACGAGGAACGGGGTCTCCAGCTCGAGGAAACCGCGCTCCTCCAGCACGCGCCGGGTGACCGCGTTCGCGCGCGAGCGGATCAGCAGGGGGCGCTGCACCGCGGGACGGCGGAGATCCAGGTAGCGGTAGTGCAGCCGCTTCTCCTCCGCGGTGTCGATCCGGTCTTCGATGAGAAACGGCGGGGTCTCGCTGCGGTTGAGGATCTGCGCCTGGGTGACGTGGACCTCCACCTCGCCGGTGGGAAGCTTCGGGTTCGCGTTGGCGCCGCGGGACACCACCTTGCCGCGCACGCCGACGCAGTACTCGAGGCGCAGCTCGTGGGCCAGCTCCTGCAGCTCCTTCCCCGCGTCCTCCTCGAAGACGACCTGCGTCAGGCCGGCGCGGTCGCGCAAGTCGATGAACACTGCTCCCCCGTGGTCGCGCCGGTTGTGTACCCAGCCGAACAGGACGACCTCGCGGCCGATGTCCCGGGCGGTCAGCTCGCCGCAGGAATGGGTGCGCTTCAGGTCGCGGATGAATTCGGCCACTGCGAGTTCCTCCGAGGGCGGTGCGGGGCGTTCGGTAGCACGATTCGGCGCCCCTTGCGAGGCATCCGGGCGGGCGGGCGAGCGCCCGCGGCGCGTCGTTTGGCGTCCTCGTTGCACCTGCCGCCTGGCATGGGACGGCTCTTCCTCTCCGGGCAGACCACATGCGCCCTGCTGCTCGGCGCCGGGCTGCTGCTGCGCGCGCAGGCCCATCTCCGCGTCCAGGAGGAGAACGCGCCGCAGGTGGCTGCGCGTACGCGCCCGGCGCAGATCTTCGATACGCGCGCGACGCCGGGGCGCTCTGGGCAGGCGCCCCGTGTCGTCCGGGCGCCGTCCAGCCAGGAACGTACGGCGACCCGCGGTGGGAAGGCGCGTACCCAGGGGAGGAA
>Ga0137396_10001209_pt1 | contig 13361 bp, 12 predicted proteins | sample czc16metaG_FD_108284 | JGI IMG/M metagenome (GOLD analysis project Ga0137396, IMG submission 108284) | Vadose zone soil microbial communities from Angelo Coast Range Reserve, California, USA - czcobulk3.16 metaG | ecosystem: Environmental > Terrestrial > Soil > Vadose zone | place: USA...
GACACAGACGTATTCGGTGTCGGCGAGCCGCCATGCACGGTTCAGCGTGGCGATCACCGAGCGATTTTCCAGATTGCGCTCGAAGCGGAGCGGGTATGGATACGCGAAGTGCCCGAAGAAGTGGGGCGTGTCGTCGGTAGAGCCGTTGTCGATCACGACGAGACGGAAAGGCTCCGTCGTGGCCCGCAGGCTCTCCAGGCAGGAGCGCGTGAGCGCGAGTTGATTGAAGACCGACATCGCGATCGTGACCCGCGCACCCACGGCCGGGGGGCCGTCCCGCGATGACCTAACGACGGTCGATCGGGACGTACGTGGCGTGCGTCGGCCCGGTGTACTCCGCGCGCGGCCGGATCAGCCGGTTGTTGGCATGCTGCTCCATGACGTGGGCGGCCCACCCCGCGACACGGCTGAGGGCAAAGATCGGCGTGAACTGGTCGGTCGGGATCCTCATGGACTTGTACGCGGCGCCCGAGTAGAGGTCCACGTTGGGGAAGATGTGCTTGCCCTCGGTGACGACGCGCGCCACGATGTCGAGGATCTCGACGTAGCTCGTGTTCCCCGCCTTCTGCCCGAGCTCCGTGGCGAGCCGGCGCAGGTGCCTGGCTCGAGGGTCCGCCACACGGTAGACGCGGTGGCCGAAACCCATCACGCGCACCTTGTCCGCCAGCGCCTTCCGGATCCACACCTCGGCCTTCGCCGGCGTCCCGATCTGCTCGACCATCAGCATGACCTGCTCGTTGGCGCCGCCGTGGAGCGGGCCCTTCAAGGCACCGATGGCCGAGACGATCGCCGAGTGCAGGTCGGACAGCGTGGCGGCGGTCACGCGCGCGGCGAACGTGGAGGCGTTGAACTCGTGGTCGGCGTGCAGGATGAGCGCGACGTCGAAGGTCTTCTCCTCGAGCGGGTCCGGCTTCGTGCCGCGCAGCATGTAGAGGAAGTTGGCGGCGAGCGAGAGCTTCGCGTTCGGCGACACGAGCGCCTTGCCCCGGCGGATCCGCTCCCAGGTGGCGACGAGCGTCGGCATCTGCGCGGTGAGCCGCAGGGCCTTGCGCGCCGTCGCCTCGCGCGAGTTGTCGGCGGCGTCCGGGTCGAAGGCCGAGAGCGCGGACACGCCCGTGCGCAGCACCTCCATCGGCGTCGTCTTCTTCGGAAGCGCGTGGAGCATGCCGACGAGCTTCGGCGGCAGCTTGCGGGCGGCCGAGAGCGCCTTGAGGTGGACGTCCATCTCTTTCCGGCTCGGTAGGCCGCCGTGCCAGAGGAGGTAGACGACCTCCTCGAAGGTTGAGTGCTCGACGAGGTCGTTGACGTCGAAGCCCCGATAGACGAGCCGGCCCTCCCGCCCGTCGATGAAGCAGATGTCCGACGTCGAGACGACGACGTCCTCGAGACCGCCCTTGCTCTCGCTGCTCATGGGCTTCCCTCGCCGAGGTGTGGTGAGAACGGTTTGCTTTTATCATACGTGGCCGGGCGCTTCAAGCCGCGGCCATGCGCGTCAACGACTTCTACGACGACCACCCTATCAGCGAGCAGCAGGTGCTAGCTGCGGTCACGCGCCGGCACGGCGGTGACCTCTCCCGCCTCACCCCGGACGAGCTGTTCGAGTTCGACCAGGACCACTACGGCGGCCTCGCCGCGGTGGACGAGCTGGCGCGGCGGGCGGGGATCACGGCGCGGAGCCGGGTCCTCGACGTCTGCGCCGGCCTCGCGGGCCCTGCCCGCTTTCTCGCGAGCCGCCGCGGCTGCCGGGTCGTAGCGCTCGAGCTCCATGCGGGGCGGGCGGCCGGCGCCGCCAGGCTGTCCCGCCTGGTGGGACTCGGGGCGCGCGTCCTCGTCGTCCGCGGCGATGCGACGGTGCTTCCATTCGCCGAACACGCCTTCGACGCCTGCGTGAGCCAGGAGGCGCTCCTCCACATCGCCGACAAGCTCGCCGTGCTCGAGGGCTGCCGCCGCGCGCTCGTCCCCGGCGGCCGGCTTGCGTTCACCGACTGGATCGCGCGCCCCGGCCTCGGCGAGCGTGAGCGCGGCCGGCTCCGCGAGTGGATGGCGGCGACGACCGTGCAGTCGCTTCAGTCCTACCGCGCGCTACTCGGCCGCGCCGGCTTCGTCGCGGTCGAGGCCGAGGACCTCTCCGACGAGTGGCGCCGGATCCTGAGGCAGCGGCGTGAGACGTTCCGTGCCATACGCGCGGAGACGGCAGCGACACACGGCGAGGCGCACGCTCGCGAGTACGAGCAACTCTACGCCTTCTTCGTCGACCTCGTCGAGGCGGGCAAGCTCGGTGGCGGACGCTTCAGCGGAACCGCTTGAGCAGGTCCTTCAGGCCGCTCTCGACCTTCTGGCGATCCAGATCACGGACGAGCGACGAGGGATCGACGCGGATGGACGGCGCCGCCGCCGTGCCGGTCACCCTCGCCGCGACCTCGCCGCGCCCGTGGCTGACGACCATATCGAGGGCCATCCGGCCGCTCGCGAGCCCGTACTCGCCGGCGATAGCCACCTTCATGACGCGGCTCGTGTAGAGGAGGTCGCGGGTCCTCACGACGCCGTTCGTGATCACGTAGGTGCCGGTGATCGAGTCGAAGTCGAGCGGCGAGGTGAAGAGCGACAGGGGCAGGTCGGCGTTCAGCAGCGAGGAGACGGCGCCGCCGATGCGGATGACGTTGCCGAGCAGCTCGAGCGCCCGCGCGCCCACGACGCGTCCGGGGCCGATCCGCAGTCGCCCCGGGCCGGAGAGCGTGCCCCAGAGGTCGCTCGCGCCGAAGGCGAGGGCGCCGTCGAGGTCCAGCGGGCCCGAGACCGCGTACCCCTGGCACAGAAAATCCACCAGCACCCGCTCGAGGGGCAGCCCCTTGATGGAGAGGTCGGCCAGCTCGACACGCACGCCGCGGTCGAGCGTGGCGCCGAGGTTCAGCCTGACGCTCCCGCCGGCGAGGCTCGTGGTCACCGGCCGGCTCGTGAGCCGGCCTCCGTCCCATGACGTGCCGTCGAGCTTCAGCGCGGTCAGCGTGAGCGTCCGCCGCCGGGGCTCCGGACACCCGGCGACCTCCTCCGTCACCCGCGCGCTCGCCAGCTCGAGCGTGCCCGTCGCCTTCGGCGCTCCCAGCGTGCCGCTCAGGCTGAACATGCCCTTGACGGGTCCTCCGATCGACGGCGTCGGGCCGACGCTCGCGGCGACCAGCTCGGCCACGTCCTTGCCGTCCAGGCCCAAACGGGCGGTCACGGGCGCCTGGAGGAGGCTCCGCCCGGCGTTCAGCGCGATCCGGCCCTCGGCGAGCGTGACGCCGAGGTCGCCCGGCTTCACGCGTGCCGCGCCCTCGACCGTGAGCGCACCGCCGCTCCCGTCGAGTGTCAGGTCGAGGTCCTCCACCCGGTAGCGTGAGGGCGCGCCTCCCTTGCCGCGGACGATGTATGTGACCGTGCCCCTCTCGATCTTCACGCGTCCCGGCAACGCCGTGGACGCGCCGGCGCCGCCCGCGCTCCCGGTCGTCCGCGCACCGCGGCCGGGGCTCTTCGGCTCCGGCGAGGCCCCGAGGCTCGCGATGTTCAGGACGCCCTCGGGGTTCCGAATCAGCGTGATGACCGGGCGCTTCAGCGTGAGGTCACCGAACTCGACGCGGCCCGCGAGGAGCCCGCGCAGCTTCAGTGCGAGCCGTCCCGTCTCGAGCTTCAGGAAGGGGGCCGAATCGAACTGCGGGTCGTCGGCGATCTCGAGCTCGTGCAGCCTGACGGCCGGCGTCGGGAGCACCGCCACAGAGACGGAGGCGAACTTGACGGGCCGGCCGAGCGCCTGCGACGCGCTGGAGAGGATCAGCGCCTGGACGCGCGGCGTGTCGACCACGAGCGGGAGGGCCAGCGCGGCGGCGATCACCAAGAGGATCAGCGCCGCGACAACGCCGACGATCCACTTCGAGGCGCGCGTCAACGCGCACCCACCGGAGGGGTTAAGCGGCCTGGATCGCCGAGAGACGCCAGGGCTTCGGGCCCACGGGGCGCGTGAAGGTCCAGTACTCTTCGATGTCCTGCGGCGTCTTCGAGCCGTCGACGAGCGCGCCGGTCGCGTCGTCCACGGTGTAGTCCACGAGCGAAGCGGCGAGATAGGCCGTCACCCAGTCCTGGCCACTCTCCTGCCACGCTTCGCTGACCTCGACGCGCCTGCACTGGATCTGCTCGACGCGGTTCGTCTGCCGCGCGCCCCGGAGCTGGTCGCACTGGCCCTGAAGGCGCGCGTACTCCTGCGGCGAGAGCCGGTCGGCGACGGCGGTCAGATCCCGACGCGTGATCGCGTCCTGGACGTCGGTGAACGCGCGCTGCGCCCACTGGCCGAACGCCGCGGGATCGAAGCCAGGGTCCATCTGGCGGATGTAGCCGATGCCCCGCTCGACGTCAGACGCTGCCGCCGGCGCCGCGGCGACCGCGCCGCTCGCGCCACTCTGGCCGGTGTAGGCGCTCGCGCCCCCGCCCGCATAGGCGGGCTCGGGCACGCTCTGGCGCGCGCGGAGCATGCGCAGCAGGAAGAAGGCGCCGCCGACGACCAGCAGAATCTCGAGGAGGCCGATACCGCCGCCGAACCCGCCGCCGAAGAGCATCGAGCCGAGGAGACCGCCGAGCGCGAACCCGGCGATGCCGCCCATCAGGCCGCCGAAGAGACCGGGCCGCTGCGGCTGGTTCAGCGCGGGGCTCGTCGGATTCGCCGGCGCCACCGGCGACGGCGCGGGCCGAGCGGGCGCCGAGTACGAACGTGAGCCGCGGCTGCCGCCGCCCGTCGCGCGGGCCCAGGCGCTTCCGGCGTCCACCACGAGCAGGGACACGAGCGCCACTCCGGCGAGCGTCAGCAGGGTGTGGGATCGCATGGTCGCACCTCCAAGCTTCATTCTAGCTCAAGCGCGTCGGCGCAGCTCTTTCTTCAAGATCTTGCCCGTCGGGTTCTTCGGCAGCGCGTCGATGAACTCGATCCGCTCGGGGACCTTGTACGCGGCGACCGCGTCCCGGCAGAGCTTCTGGAGCGCGTCGACGCTCACCGTCCTGCCTTCCTGCAGGACAACGAAGGCCTTCACGGCCTCGCCCCGCACTGGGTCGGGCACGCCGACGACCGCCGCCTCCCTCACCGATTCGTGGCGGAAGAGGACTTCCTCGACTTCGCGCGGGAAGACCTTGAAGCCGGCCACGTTGATCATGTCCTTCACGCGGTCCACGAGGAAGTAGTAGCCGTCGGCGTCCCGATAGCCGACGTCGCCGGAGTGGAGCCAGCCGTTCCGGATGGACTGCGCCGTGGCCTCCGCGTTGCCGAAGTAGCCCTTCATCACGTTCGGGCCCTTGATGAGGATCTCGCCGAGCTGCCCGTCTGGCACCGGGCATCCCTCGCCGTCGACGACCCGCATCTCGACGCTCTCGATCGGCGTCCCGACCGAGCCCGGACGCACCTCGACGTCGTGGTTCCAGGCGGCGAAGGGCGAGCATTCGGTGAGGCCGTAGCCCTGCGTGATGGGGCGCCCGTAGCGCTCGAGCCAGCGGCGCTCGACGTCAGCCGGCAGCGGCGCCGCCGCCGAGAAGAAGAGCCGGATCGAGGTGAAGTCGAGCGCTTTCGGGAGCGAGAGGAACAGGATGTACATCGTCGGCACGCCGTAGAAGAGCGTGATGCGGTGCCGGACGACGGCGTCGAGGAACGGCTCGGGGACGAAGCGCGGGTGGATGACGAGGAGCCCTCCCGCGGTGACCAGCGCGTTCATGATGAAGTTCTGGCCGAAGCAGTGGAACATCGGCACCGCACAGAGGCCGCGGTCTTCCGGGGTCATCCGGAGGTGGCGGACCGTGGCGTGCGCGTTCGAGACGACGTTGACGTGGCTCAGCATCACGCCCTTCGGCCGTCCCGTCGTCGCGGAGGTGTAGAGGATCGCCGCCGTCTCCTCCCCATCGAGGTCGAGCGCGGCGCGCGGCTCGCCGCCAGGGAGCGCGGCGAAGTCCTCGGCATGGATCACGTCGCGGACCGACGACATGCGGTCGCGCGAGGGCAGGCCGCCAGCCAGCGCCGCCGCCGTGATGATCGCCGCCGGCGTCGCGTCGCCCACGATGTAGGCGATCTCCTCGGCGGCGTAGGTGACGTTCAGGGAGAGCGGTATCACGCCGAGCTTCTGGGCCGCGTAGTAGGTCAGTACGAACTCGGCCGAGTTCGGCAGATGGAGGCCGAGGCGATCGCCCGGCCGCAGGCCGAGGCGCGCGAGACGCCCCGCGAGCACCGAGCACGCGGCGTCGAGCTCCCCGTAGGTCCAACACCGGTCGTCGGCGACCAGGGCGGGACGCTCGGCGTACCGGCGCCCCGATTGCTCGAGGAGCCGGGCGACGTTCATGGAATCAGCAGGACTTTGCCCGTCGTCTTCCGTCCCTCGAGGGCGCGATGCGCCTCGGCCGCGTCCTTCAGCGGGAACTCGAGCTCGATCCGGAGCCTGAGCTTGCCGTCGCGGATCCAGCCGAGCACTTCGCCCGCCCGCTGCAGCAGCTCCTCGCGCGTGGCCATGTGGTGGACGAGGCTCGGGCGCGTGAGGAAGAGGGAGCCCTTCTGGCTCAGGACCTGAGGATCGAAGGCGCCGGTCGGCCCGCTCGACTGGCCGAAGAGGACCATCATCCCGCGGGGGGCCAGGCAGTTGAAGCCCTTGTCGAAGGTCGTCTTGCCGACCGAATCGTAGACGACCTGCAGGCCCTTGCCGCCCGTGATGCGCTTCACCTCGACCTCGAAGTCCTGCTTCGTGTAGAGGATGACCTGCTCGGCGCCCGCGTCGCGCGCGAGCTTGGCCTTCTCGTCCGTCGAGACCGTTCCGATGACCCGCGCGCCCCGCATCCGCGCGATCTGGCAGAGGAGGAGCCCGACCCCGCCCGCCGCCGCGTGGACGAGGCACGTGTCGCCCGTCTTCAGCGGATAGGTCGAGCACGCGAGGTAGTGCGCGGTGATCCCCTGGAGCATCGCGGCCGCGCCCTGCTTCGGCTGGAGCCCCGGCGGCAGGACGACGAGACGCTGCGCAGGGACGGCGGCGTACTGCGCGTAGGCGCCGGGCACGCCCGTGTAGGCGACCTTGTCGCCCACCTTCACCTCGGTCACGCCGGGGCCGACGGCGGTCACGGTGCCGCCCGCCTCGAGCCCGAGCGTGATCGGCAGGTCGAGCTTGTAGAGACCGCTGCGCTGGTAGATGTCGATGTAGTTGAGCCCCGCCGCGTCGATCTTGACGACCGCTTCGCCCGCCTTGGGCGTGGGTTCGGGCACGTCCTCGTACTTGAGAGCGTCGGGACCGCCGGGAGTGTGGACGCGAACGGCTTTCATCGGGATGACCTCCGTGAGCGTATTCGTGTGGCGCAGCGGATTATAGCACCGGGGTCCGCGCCCCCTGACCGAGCAGGCCGCGGACGCACTGATACATCGCGAAGCACTCGAGGGCGAACGGTAAGAAGCCGAGATAGCCAAGCACCGGCATCTCGAAGAGTTTGACGGAGGGCGGATACGGCACCGTATACGTCCACTTCGTCAGCGCCCAGTAGTTCCAGAACTCCCAGAGGAAGCCGCAGACGAGGCCGCTCGCGAGGAGCGCGAGTACGCGCGACGCGTCGCCGGCCGCGAGGTCGGCGAGCCAGGACGGGCGCCCGCGCCGGAAGTTCAAGGGCTCGAGGAGCAGCACCCAGCTCGTCCAGACGAGCGGGACGAGCCAGTGCGAGACGACGACGAGCGGCAGCGCCGCGCCCGCCGCGCCCACGACGATGGCGACGCGCTGCGCACTCCAGGACGCGCGCCAGGGCTTGAGGCGCGCACCCTTGAACACGGTCGCGCGGAGCGCCGCCGCGGTGAGGAAGAGCCCCGGGAAGATCGTCGCGAACGCCCAGTCGTAGCCGACCCGGCGAAGGAAGAGGTTCGGCTCCATGCCGTGGTACTGCCACCAGAGCCCGAGCGCGTCGGCGCCGCCCCGCCAGAAGCGCGGCGCGTTGTACCACTCGAAGAGCCACCAGCCGCCGATCGACGCGAGGGCGACGAGCACGCCCTCCCCGCGATCGGTCGTGAGGTATGAGCGTCCCGTGAGTCGGGCGACGACGGCGTCCAGCAGGAGAACGTAGCCGGTCCACACGATCGGCGTGAACCACCGCCCGACGACCGGCGCGCCCGCGAGCAGCGCGGCCTCGGCCGCAACGATGATGCCTGCCCCGAGATACCCGTGCAGCGGGAAGGTCCGCCGAGCCCCCACCGTCACGCACGTGGCGGAGCAGGGGCAGGGTCGCGGGCGAGTGTCGTTCCGAGCAACGCGACCCTGCCCCTGCTCCGCCCCACGCCTAGACCTTGAGAATCGAGCGGATCTCCCGGACCACGCCCTCGCGCCATTCCGGGTACCGCTCGGCGCGGAGCGCGCGGCGCACCTCGAGCATTTTTTTCTCGATCTCCTCGGTCTGGGCGGGAGGCCGCTCGATGAAGCGCGCCACCTCCTTCATGCTCTCATCGAAGAACACGAAGACCGGGATCGAGCGGTACATCCCCTGATTCAGGTACTGGTCCATCAGGTCCGGGTTCTTGTCACGCAGGAACACGCGCATCTCGACGTTCGCGTTGCCCTCGACCAGCTTCGCGAGGACCGGAACATTGTAGAGGGCATCGCCGCACCAGTCCTCGGTGATGACGAGGAGCTTGAGCTTCTTGCCGAGCTTGTCGAGCGCGGCGCGGTCCTCGGCCTTGACCTTGATCTCTTGGAGGAACTGGACGAACTTCTCCTTGTTCGTTCCCATCTGGTCGAGGTACTGCTGGAACGTCATCCCCTGCGCGAACCGCTCTTTCGTGACCATGTGGCGTCGCCTCCTGTCAGCGCATCGTGGAGAGATCGATCGAGAACCGGCTCACGTCGCGGCCGTCGACGTCGCGGATGATCAGGAGCACGCGCGACCGCCCGGTGACGTCGCGGGTCGGAAAGCCGTAGACGCAGCGCGCCAGGTAGGCGCCATCCTCCAGGCGCGCGGCGGTGCGCTCGTTCTGGACGAACGTGGGCTCGATCTCGCGGGCGCCCAGCATGAGCCGTGGCGCCAGGTACCGCGCGAAGTCCTCGCGCGGCCCGTGAAGCTGCGCCCACACCACGAACCGGTCCTGCTGCTCGCGCAGGAGCCTCGCGGGCTCGTCGGGCTTCAGCGGCTCCTTTTTGAACGCGGCGTGCCGCCCGGCGAGGACCAGGCGGTGGAATGGCGTGACGACCGTGACGCTGTCGCCGGCGCCGTTCTCCAGACGCCACTCGGCGTCGAAGGCGTCGTTGGTGACGGAGCGCTCACCCACCAGGAGCGCGGTCTCCCGCTCGGCGGGCGAGAGCACGAACGACGCGGCGAGCGCCGGCGCCCAGGCGAGAAACGTCGCCGTCACGAGGGCCACCGTCCCGGGCCCGCCCGCCCTCACGGGGCCTTGCCGACGACGACCCGATTGAAGGACACCGGGTCGAAGTATTTCGCGGCGACGCCTTGGACGTCGGCCGTCGTCACCTTGCCGACGCGCTCCTTGTAGCGCTCGGGATAGTCGAGCCCGAGACCCAGCTCCTCGACGACGCTGATGAAGTCGGCAACCTTGCCGGAGGTGTCGAGGCGGAGCGGGAAGCTCCCGATGAGGTAGGACTTGGCGAGGCCGAGCTCGGCCTCGCTCACGGGCTCGCGGATCATGCGCGCGAGCTCCTCCTTGAGGATCGCCGTGACGCGCGCCACCTCGGCCGTGCGGGTCTGGGCGCTCACGATGAACGCGGCGCCGTAGCGGGCGGGCGAGAGGTGGCTGTACACGGCATACGCGAGGCCGTTCTGCTCGCGGACCCGCGCGTAGAGGCGTGAGGCCGAGCCCCCGCCGAGGACGTACGAGGCGACCGTGAGGGGGAAGTAGTCAGGGTTCGTCTGGCGGATCGCCTGGCGCCCGAACATGATCGTGGACTGCGTGAGGTCGCGCGCGATCTTCTCCTCGCGCGGCCCCGGGCCCGGCGCCGCGTCGGGAACGCGCGCCGGCGGGACCGCGGGCCTCGGCCACGCGCCGAAGCGCGCCAGGATCTCGCGGCGCGCCTCGTCCAGCGTGACGGCGCCGACGACGGCGATGATCGTCGCGTCCGGTCGGAAGCGCGCGGCGTGGAAACGGACGACGTCGTCGCGCGTCAGGCGGCCGACCGACTCGCGCGTCCCCTCCACCGGGACACCGTAGGGATGGTTCGGGAAGACCAGCCGTGACAGCTCTCGCCCCGCGAGCGTGCCGGGGTCCTCGTCGGAGCGCTTGATCGCCGCCTGGATCTCGGCCACCTTTCGCGTCACCTCGTCCTGCGGGAAGGTCGGCGCCAGCACGATCTCGGAGAGAAGGTCGAGGCCGAGCGGCAAGTCCTTCCTGAGGACGCGGAGCGACGCCGCGATGTTGTCCCGGCCCGCTCCGGCCTCGAGGCTCCCGCCCACGAACTCGATCGCGGTGTCGAGCTCCGGCCCTGTGCGCTTGGCCGTTCCGCGAGTGAGGACGGCGCCCGTGAGGTTCGCCAGCCCCGCGCGATCCGGCGGGTCGAACGCGCCTCCGGCGCGCACCAGGACGCGCACGGCGACGATCGGGACGGCCGGCCGCTCGGCGATGAGGAGAACGATGCCGTTCGGCAGCACCTCGCGGTGTGCGAGCGGTGCCGCGGCTGCAGGCGTGGCGGCGAGCAGCCCCACGAGCGCAGCGGACGGGAATGTCAGGCGCACGAGCCGCTCACGGCTTGGGCAGGAGGACGCCGACGTTCCGCTTGTCGTCAGGGAACCACGTGCCCGCGACGCGCCCGAGGTCCTCGGCGGTCACGGCGCGGATCCTTCCGATGTACGCATCGTTCAATCGGTACCCGCCGATCAGCTCGAAGCGCGCGAGGAGGGAGGCGCGACGGTAGATCGAGTCCTCCTGGAAGGCGAAGGACGCCTCGATCTGGTTCTTGGCGCGATCGAGCTCCTCGCCGGTCACGGGTTCGCGCTTCAGCCGTTCCACCTGGGCGAGCAGCTCCTTCTCGAGCGTCTCGGGCGTCTGCCCGGGCATCGCCGTGGCCCAGAACCAGAAGAGGTTCGGGTCTAGCGAGAAGTAGGAGTAGTCGCCGCCCGCGTCGAGGGCAAGCCGGCGCCGGTAGACGAGCTCCGTGTGGAGCCGCGACGCGCGTCCACCGGCGAGGACCATGGAGAGCACCTCGAGGGCGGCCGCGTCGTCCGACTTCTGGTTGGGCACCTGCCACGCCAGGTAGACGATCGGCAGCTCGGCCTGCTTGCGCACGACCACGCGCCGCTCGCCGTTCGGCGGGGGCTCGACGACGAGCATCGGCGGCGGGTCGGCGCCGCGCGGGATGCCGCCGAAGCGGCGCTTGATTCGCTCCAGCGCGTCCTCGGCCCGGAAGTCGCCGACGGCGACGACGATCGCGTTGTTCGGCACGTAATAGACGTTGTGGAAGGCGCGAATCTCCGCCGGGGTGATCCGCCGCAGGTCCTCCATCCAGCCGATGATCGGGTAGCCGTACGGGTGGGCCTTGAAGGCGATCGAGCTCACCTCCTCGCCGAGGAAACCGCTCGGGTCGTCCTCGGTCCGCGTCCGCCGCTCTTCGATCACCACCTGGCGCTCCGACTCGATCTCCTTCGGGTCGAGCAGGAGGTTCTGCATGCGGTCGGCCTCGAGCTCGATGACGAGGTCCAGCCTGTCGGCGGCGATGCTCACGTAGTACGACGTGACGTCCTGCGAGGTGAAGGCGTTGTCCTGGCCGCCGTTCTGCTCGACGAGGCGCGCGAACTGACCACGCCCGTGCGCCGGCGTGCCTTTGAACATCATGTGCTCGAGGAAGTGTGCGATGCCGGTAGCGCCGCGCTGCTCGTTGCGCGAGCCGACGCGGTACCACACCTGGAAGGAGACGATCGGGCTCCGGTGGTCCTCGAGGAGGAGCACGCGGAGGCCGTTGTCGAGCGTCGCGGCGACGACGCCGTCGGCGGCGCGCGCCGCCGCCGCGGGGAGCCAGGCGATCAGACCGAGCAGCATCGCGAGGAGGCGCGTCACGCTCCGATTCGTCACGCTCCGATTATAGCGCGCCGGCCAAGGAAGAGGCCCGCGTGCGGGACGTTGGTGTATCATCCGGGATGATGCGTCGCCCCGCGCTGCTGCTGCTTTGCCTCCTCGCCCCGGGAGTCGCCGACGCGCAGCCTTGCACCGAACCGTTCGCGACGGTGTTCGAGCGCGTCGCGCCGGCGGTCGTCACGATCCAGGCGACGAAGATCAATAGGTCGAAGCCGCAGCGCCGCTTCGAGACGGTCGTCGGCTCGGGCGTCCTCATCGAGCGCGACGGCCAGGTGCTGACCAACGCGCACGTCGTCGACGGCGCGGGCTCGTTGACCGTCACGCTCGACTCTGGCCGGAAAGTGCCGGCGCGGCTCGTCGGCCTCGACACGCTGCTCGATCTGGCGCTCATCCGCGTCGAGACGGCGTCGCCGCCGGCGGTCGCCCAGCTCGGCGACTCGTCCCAGCTTCGCGTGGGCGACGAGGTCGCGGCCATCGGCAACCCGATCGGACTCGAGCAGACGATGACCCGGGGAATCGTGAGCGGGCTGAACCGATTCCTGCCCGGCCTCACGGAACAGCCGCTCATCCAGACGGACGCGCCGATCAACCCGGGTAACTCGGGTGGGCCCCTCGTGGACCGCTGCGCCAAGGTCATCGGGATCAACACGTTCATCTCGGAGGAAGCCCAGTCCATCGGGTTCTCGATCCCGATCAACAGCGCCAAGGCGATCCTGCGCGAGCTGCGGGACGCCGGCCGCATCGTACGCCCGTGGCTCGGCCTGCAGGGTCGCGAGGTGGACGGGCGGCTCCCCGACATCATCAAGCTGCCGCTCGTGCCCGGCTACCTGGTCGAACTGGTGCACGAGGGGAGCCCCGCCGAGCGCGCCGGACTGCGGGGCGGCACGACGGCGGTCGTCGTGCAGGGCGAGGAGTACCTGCTCGGCGGCGACATCCTCACGGCGATCCAGGGCACGCCGATCCGGACCCAGCAGGACTACGTCACGAAGGTGCGTACGCTCAAGCCCGGGCAGCGTGTGCGCGTGACGATCGTGCGCGACGGCCAGAGCCGCGAGCTTACGCTGACCGTCGCCGAGCGCCCGCGCCTGCCCTCCGACCTGATCGATTGACAGGGCACGGGCCCCCGCGCGCCGCCAGGATCACGCGGTGCGGTCGAGGAGACGGCGCGCCCTGAGGAACACGCCGCGCAGCATCGGGCGCGTGAGCCTGCCCGTGAACGTGTTCTGCTGGCTCGGGTGATACGAGGCGATCAGCGTGACGCCGTCGGCGAACGTCGTCAGCCCGCCGTGCGCGAACTTCGGCGCGCGCGCAGGCGGCGGGGCCC
>Ga0137396_10001210_pt1 | contig 13360 bp, 9 predicted proteins | sample czc16metaG_FD_108284 | JGI IMG/M metagenome (GOLD analysis project Ga0137396, IMG submission 108284) | Vadose zone soil microbial communities from Angelo Coast Range Reserve, California, USA - czcobulk3.16 metaG | ecosystem: Environmental > Terrestrial > Soil > Vadose zone | place: USA...
AGATCGCAAATGCGAACATTCCCCGCAGGTAATCGACGCAGCGGTCCCCGTACTCCGCGTACAGATGCACGATGACTTCCGTGTCGGAGTGCGTGGCAAACACGTGGCCACGAGCCTCGAGCTCAGATCGATGCTCGACGTGGTTATAGATTTCTCCATTGAAGACGATCCGAAGTGAGCCATCCCCGTTGGCCATAGGCTGGTGTCCCGTCGCCAGGTCGACGATACTGAGGCGGCGATGGGCAAGGCCGACCGGACCCTCAATGAAAATGCCTGCGTCGTCCGGGCCGCGGTGCCGAAGTACGTCCCGCATGCGCAGCAGGAGTGTTTCGCTTACGTGACACGCGCGTCGGCTGGAGAAAGCGATACCGCTAACGCCGCACATATGCCTTATCTTGGATCAGAAGCTGATTCGAAGTCTGAATGGGCAATTGCGATCGCAGCACGCTCTCCACATGCTTGGCTACCACTGCCCAACTGTATTTCTCCTCCACGAGCCTTCTCGCTGCGTTACCGATCCGCTTTCGTTCTTCCGGTGAGTCCAGAAGGCGGCAGACTTCGTTGGCGAAACGGCGTGGTTCGTCGGCCAAAACGATGTCGGAGCCACTGGTCACCGGTAGTCCTTCGGCACCGATCGTCGTTGAGACCACGGCTTTGCCCATGGCCATCGCCTCGAAGATCTTGAGTCGCGTGCCGCTTCCCACCCGCAGCGGAACGACGTACACGGAGCCCCTCGCGATGTACGGGCGTATGTCCTCGACCCGGCCGGTGACGTGAATGCCTGGGTCCGATTCGGCTAGAGCCCTGATCTTCCGGCCGGCCTTGCGACCGACCACCCACAGCGCGGTGTTCGGGCGCCGCGCCCGGATCAACGGCAGGACCTCCTCGACAAAGTAGAGAATGCCGTCCTCGTTGGGCATCCAATCCATGGAGCCGGTGAAGACCAGGCTGTCGGCCTCCTCGCCGCCCATGGGCTGAAAATAATCGACGTCCACTCCCGTCGGTATGGTGGTGATCCTGGCCGGGTCGATGTCTATGGCGAACACGGCGGTGTCTGTATCGGAAACCGTGAGCACGTGCCTGCACCTGCCCAGGTAGTCCAGCTCTGCCGCTCGCATTTTTTCGTACTCCCGCTTGAATACGAACTTCCATGCCGGATTGGTCGCCACCTGCCACTGGCGTTGCCAGATCGTCGCCTCGACGTTGTGAGTAAACATGACCACGGGAATGCCGACGTCGAACGGTATGACAGCAGCGGGATTCAGGAAATCGCACAGAATGACGTCATACCTTTCCGCCGCCAGGACCTCGCGCAGATGGCTCGCCACTTCCGGACGGCAATACTTCGTGATGGAGTATGGAAGGGGCGCGAAGAAATTCGCAAGGTAGCTGATGGCCTCGCCGAAACCACGCCCGCTGCTGACCTTCAGCGCGTGAGTCACCAGCTTGTGAAACACCGGCACGAGCGTATGGTGCTGGTCGTCGCGGTCCTCCGGGTAAAAAGTGAAGAGCGTGACCTCGTGCACCCTGGCCAGGGCTCTGGCGATGTGGAAGCTTCGGATTTTGCCGCCAGAATCAAGTGGAACCAGCCCACCGGCCTTCACCCAGATGATCTTCATTTACCAGCATATCCCTGCGTACTCGCCGTCGTGGCGCACGCGGTTCTGCTTGTGCAGGCTGATCAGGTCGATGACGATGTGGTGCGGCCGAAGCAATGCCTCCAGCTGCGCCCGGTCAATCTTCGTGCTGACTACGATAATTTCACTCTCCCTTACCACCTGCCCCAGGTCATTGGTGAGTAATGAACCGATATGCGGGATATTGTTTTCAATAAACTGGCGATTGGAGCCGATCAGGCGGCCCAGGTAGACATTCTCGTCCCAGATCCGCGCCTGGCAGCCCTCTCCGATCAGCTTCTTGATAAGCAGCACCTGCGGGCTTTCGCGCAGGTCGTCCGTGCCGGACTTGAAGCTCAGCCCGAGCATGCCGATTCGCTTCTTGCCGCGGGCCAGAATCGCCTGGGCCGCCCGTTCAATGTGCTCTTGGTTGCTGGGTAGAATGGACTCGATCAGCGGCAACCTGCAATCCAGTTCCTTGGCGAGATACGCCAGCGCCCGGACGTCCTTCGGCAGGCACGAGCCACCGAAGGCAAAACCTGGATTCAGGTAGTACGGTGAAATATTCAGCTGCTTGTCGGAGAGAAAAATTCTCGTAACCTCCTCCGTGTCAACGCCGGCGTGCTTGCAGAGCGTGCCGATCTCGTTGGCAAACGCGACCTTCAGCGCATGGAAGCTGTTGCAGGCGTACTTGACCATCTCCGCCGCATAGACGGGAACCGCGAACAGCTCAGCGGGCACCCACTCGTAAAGCTCGCGCAGCAGCGCCTCCGATTTCGGATCGCTCACACCGAGCACGGTCATCGGGGGATTGAGGAAATCCTTGATCGCGGACCCCTCGCGCAGGAACTCGGGATTGGTGGCAACGCCAAAATCCCTCCCGGCTTTCTTCCTACTGGCGGCCTCCAGCGCCGGCGTTATGACCTCGGCCGTGGTACCCGGCAGGATAGTGCTGCGAGTCACCACGACGTGGAATGCATTCTTCGTCTTGAGACAGGTGCCGATCTGCTCGCAGACGTGCTTAATGCCTTTCAGATCGAGTTTGCCATTGGGCTGGCTCGGCGTGCCGACGCAGATGAACGATATATCGGTCTCGCGCACGGCCGTGTCCACGTCCAGCGTGGCGCTAAGCATGCCTTTGGCGTGCGAATCGTTGATAATCTCCTGGATCCCGGGCTCGAGAATAGGCGTCCTGCCCGTTGCCATCGACTCGACCTTTTCCTTCGCCACGTCAATCCCAAGGACTTTATGGCCTTTTCCTGAGAAGCAGGCGGCGGTGACTGACCCTACATAACCCAAGCCGAAAACACTGATCGCGCGCATGGACCACTTTCCTCGCTAGCACCGCACATTAGACTCCTGGATTCTAAGGGCTCACACCCGCCGATGCGCCAGCAAACAAATCTTCACAAACACCTGGAGATTGCGAATTATCCTCCGCCCTATGATGGCTGGAGCACGCACACCAAGTTCGTTGTCGAAGAGATCAGACGCCGGGGGCACACGTGTGACGTTCTGAAGATTAATGAGAACCGACATATCAGGAGCTCGGAATACGTCGATGTCCAGAACGGGCTCGATTATTTCGTCAAGGTAATCCGCTTTGCCGCGCTCGGGTACTCCATCAATGTGCACGTCAACGCCGAATCACGCAAAGGCTATGTCATTGCGCTCATCGCGGTCGTCATTGGCCGTTTGTTTTTCAGAAAAGCGACCGTGACGTTTCATGGCGGTGCGCCACAATCGTTCTTTCCTGCACCCAGGTCGTCGCTGTGGCACTGGAAGTTCCGGTTCCTGTTCAATCTGTCTTCCGGCGTACTCTGCGACAGCGCCGAGATCAAGCTCCTGATCAAAAGCTATGGCGTGCGCCCCAGCAGGATCGGGACCGCGGCGGGATTCTCCGTTCATAATCTCAGGCATCAGAAAGTCGGTCTCAGCGCGGAAACGGAAGCGTTTCTGCAATCGCACGACCCGGCCATCTTCTGCTACGTTTCCTTTCGCCCGGAGTACCGCCTGGACGTGCTGCGCGCGGGGATGAGGCTATTCAGAAAGAGCTACCCGCAGGCAGGTTTCATTTGGCTCGGGTTCCCGCAAAAAGAGCTGCCGGCGGCCCGGGACTACGTTTCCGTTTTCTCCCAGGATGAGAAAGGGTCGTTGCTTGTTCTGGGGACCTTGAGTCACGACGAATTCCTGACGCTGCTATTGCGCTGCAAGGCGCAGCTCAGGACCCCGGCTTGCGACGGGGTGAGCGCCGCGGTACTGGAGTCGCTGGCCCTGGGCGTACCCGTGGTTGCCAGCGAGAATGGGCGCAGGCCGGTTGGCACTGTTACCTATTCGGAGCTGGATGCCGCCGACATGTGCCGCAAGCTGGAACGCCTTCTGCACGATCGCAATGCGAACGCGCAGCCGTTCCGCATGGAGGCCACGGACGACAGCGTGGCATTGACTGCGGACTGGCTTCTGGGCGTATCGCGCGACGGCTCCAAGGAGAATCAGGTCATTGCCGCGCCTTGACCAGCTTCGGCGGCTGACGGCCATGACGCCAGGCGAGATTGCTTCGCGGCTGAGGCAGGGATGCGCCCGGAGGATAGACAGCCTCGGCCTGTTCCAGCCGCGCTTCGATTCGCAACCGGCACTTGAATCCAGACAGTCCGGGAGGTTCTTCTTCGGTGCGGACGAGATTCCTCGACGGGTGCATCTGATCCGTAATAACGTTCCAGGCTTCGACAAGAACGTACTTGAACAGGCCGAGCAGATACTCAACCACCAGTTTCCGCTGCTCGGCTACGGACCTCTCGGGTACGGGAAGGAAATAGACTGGCACCTCGATATCGTCAGCGGCAAGCGGGCTCCCCTCCGGCCCTGGCCGAAAATCAACTACCTCGATTTCAATGAGGTTGGCGACAGCAAGGTCACATGGGAACTCAGCCGACATCAGTTCCTGGTAACACTCGCCAAAGCGTGGTTGCTGACGGGCGAAGAACGTTTCATAAGAAAGCTGGAAAGCCTCTATTACGACTGGCACCGGAAAAACCCCTATCCCCTGGGCATTAATTGGGCTAGCAGCCTTGAAGTCGCTTTTCGCGGCCTGTCGTGGATCTGGGTTCGGGAACTCCTGGCCGGCTGCGAGACTGCCCGTCAATTGCGCCGGGACATCACGCGTGCGCTGGCCTTGAACGCGTGGTACGTGCGGCGCTACCTTTCGACGTATTTCTCGCCGAACACACACTTGCAAGGCGAGGCGGTGGCGCTGTTTTTCATCGGCACGCTATTTCCGTCATTGCCGGATGCTTCGCATTGGCGCAACGTGGGCCGGAACATCCTGCTGGATCATGCGCTCACCAAGGTCCTGGAAGACGGGGCCTATTTTGAACGATCGACTTACTACCACGTCTATGCGCTCGACTTCTTTCTGCATGCCCGCATTCTCGCCGAGCGCAACGCGATGCCGTTCCCAAGCGGCTACGATGATGTCCTGAAGCGAATGCTGGAGCACCTGTCAATGCTGTGTCAGGCCGGGCCGCCGCCGCGCTTCGGAGATGATGACGGCGGCAGGGTCTTCGATGGCAGTCGTAACCGAGCGGAGCATCTGTTGGATCCGCTCGCGGTCGGCACCGCGCTGTATCGCCTCAGTTGTTTCAAGCAACCGGGTGTACAGGCCACCGAAGAGATGCTGTGGCTGCTCGGCGAGAAGGGACTTGAGGTACTTTCCGGTTACCCGGAATGGGATAGCAGCGCCTCGGCGAGATATTCACACGCCGGCCTTTACATCCTTCATGCTGGGGAAGGTTTGCGAAGCCAGGTCGTGCTCGATGCGGGGCCGCTCGGAGGCGGCAGTGGCGGACACGGTCATGCCGGCGCGCTGAACCTGACTTTGAACCTGGATGGGGAACCCTTGTTGGTTGATCCGGGTTCCTGCAACTATATCGGACCGGGCCCGGAGCGCAATGAATTTCGTACAACACGGGCTCACAATACCATCACGGTAGACGGTCTTTCCCAGGCAGAGCCTCGGACTGCATTTTCGTGGTTCCGCTGGCCGAAGGTAACGGTCGAGGCATCAATATTCGCGCCAGAATTTAATTTCATCGCCGCTTCACATGACGGCTACGCCAAGCTTCAGCCACCAGTAACACATCGTCGCACGCTTGTCTCGGCACGCGAGGGGTTTTGGTTTGTGCTGGATGAGCTGATTAGTGATGGCCCGCACAATTACGCCCTTCACTGGCACCTGGCGCCAGGCTCGAACATCCACCAGAAAGCCGGAGATAGGTGGGTAGTCGAGCGGGAAGGAGGCAAGATTCACATAATGACGGTCGCAGACGGTTGGTTACCCTCCAGGGAGTCGGGCTGGTTCTCCCGCGCATATGGGGCACGGGAACCCGCGGACGTTCTTAGCCTTTCGAAGCGGGCTAAAGGCAAGGAGGCCGTTGCGACGGTCCTGTGGGCTGGCACTTGCGATACACCTGCTCCAGAGCTGACTTCGTTAGGTCACTTGCCTGGCGTACTCGCCTACGATTTGTTTCATGGCGCGGAGCGTTGGATCTTCATCTTTGGCGACGGCGTGTCAAGCACGAAGATCGACGGTTGGGAAAGCGATGCCCGGTACATCTATGGCAAGCTCGACGAGAGCGCTTGCCCTTCACAGGTAATTTTGGTTCAAGGCACTTTCGTGCGTTTTGGGGGCGAGACACTGCACGAATCAGCGGAACCGCGGGCTTTCTCTGTCTGGCAGCGAAAGAGTTGCCCGTAATCGCTCGAGCTGCCTTTTCGACCGCCGCGGTCTTTAGAGCAACGGTCCTGGCGCTCGCAATATTGTCGGTGTGGACAGTTGTTGCCCCTTTTCTTGCTGAAGGCTTGATTGTCGAAAAACCTCTCGACCATGCGGACGTGATTTTGGTACTAGCGGGTTCGAGCGCTTATATGGAAAGAACACAGGAAGCCGCGCTCCTTTACAAAAGAGGCGTTGCGCAGAAGGTTCTTTTGACAAATGACGGAGGAAAGGCCGGCTGGTCGCGAAAGGAACAGAGAAATCCTCCATATGTTGAACTGGCGAGACGAGAGCTAGTCGCTCAAGGCGTTCCAGACGGCGCTATAGAAGTCTTGTCGCCGGAAAGTTCAGGAACAATTGTCGAGGCCAGAATCGCAGGGGAGAAGGCGGCAGAAAGACGCTGGGAATCGCTTTTGATCGTCACATCGGCCTATCACACGCGACGGGCCCTTTGGACGTTCGAGCACGTATTCGCCGAAAACGGCGTTGACACGAAGATTGGGATTGTGGCCGCTAGAACCGGGCAACTCACGCCGCTGGCGTTGTACTGGTGGCTGAGACGGAGCGGTTGGCGAGACGTAGGTGGTGAGTACGTGAAGAGTGTTTTTTATTACATGATTTATTAGGCTGCTGTGTCATGACCTCCTTCACAGCCTGGCAAGCGTAGCGCTTGGCGGACGACCGAGACACCCCAGCTTGAGTGCCGAGAGCCAGCAATCCAGCACTATAAGACGCCATAGCATGGCGCTGTGGTCTCTGCGGCCGGTCACGTGCTCATTAGCCAGCCGCCGAACGGCACCAGCGTCCACGTATTGAAGCAACTCTGGCGACGGGTTGCGGAGGGCTTCAACGCGATACCGGAGCGGCCCGCGAAACCAGCGGCCGAGTGGAACCTCGAACCCCTGCTTCGGTCGCGATAGCACCGACTCCGGAACGAGCCCCTTGATGGCACGCCGGAACAGTCGTTTGCTCTCGCTGGCCGTAACCCTCAAGATCCCCGGAATCCGCAAGGCAAAATCAACCAGGCCGACATCCAAGAGCGGCACTCTGGCCTCCAGCGATACGGCCATGCTTGTCCGGTCCACCTTTGTCAGGATGTCGCCCGGAAGGTAGGTCTCGAGGTCGAGCTGCATCATTGCGGCGGCAAAGTCGTCTCGGAGCTCGTGGGGGATTCGGCTCTGCAGTTGCTCGGCGATGCGCGCGGCCGCGCCGTGCTGATCCTGGCGCGCAACGCCGCCCTCTTTCTGGCGCAATGGCTGAACGACCATCGCTGCATACCGCCCCCACCTCGAGCGTCCGAGATCGACAAGGCGATTCCTGCCCGGAAGGATATGGGGCATCATGAGACCCAGGGTGGAAATCAGTGTGCCAAGGCGCCCACCCCCGGCCCTGTGCCCAAGCGCCTCGCTGTAACGGGTGTAGCCCCCGAAAAGCTCGTCCCCGCCGTCGCCAGAAAGCGCGACGGTCACCGATTGTCGCGCTAGTCGGGCCACGAGGAACGTGGGAATCGCAGACGAATCGGCGAAGGGCTCATCGAACATCGCCGCAATCGCCTCGAAAGTGTCCTCAACGTCGGGCCGCAGGACCAGTGAAGTATGATCGGTGCCGAGCTCAGCGGCTGTCGCACGCGCTGCTGCCGATTCGTCGTATTCCTCTTCGGCGAAGCCGATGGAGAAAGTCCGGACGCGGCCCGACGCGTGCCGGCTCATCAAGGCTACGACCGTCGATGAATCTAGCCCGCCCGACAGGAACGCGCCTAGCGGAACCTCCGCTTCGAGATGTGAGGCGACGGCCGCATCGAGCTTAGCGCGGAGCGTCGCCACCAGCTCCGTTTCGTCCATGGGCGGGCCTTCAGGACGCGGGGGCACCCAGTATCTGCGCAGCTCTGTGCCTTTCTGCGCGCTCCATAGCAGAAGGTGGCCAGGAGGCAGCTTTCTCACGCCTTCGAAGATGCTGGCAGGATCGGGCACATAGCCAAATGCCAGATATTGCATGACCGCGCTCGGTGCAACCCGCAACCGGCTGGAGTCGATGGCCCACAGTGAGCGCAGCTCGGAACAAAACACCAATCCCTCCGGCGACGCCAGGTAGCTTAGCGGCTTCATGCCGGTACGGTCGCGCGCAATCAGCAGGGTCGTGGTATTCGAATCCCAGATCGCGAAGGCGAACATGCCGTGCAGTCGGGAGACCATCTCAGCTCCGAAATCTTCATAGAGATGCACGAGCACTTCCGTATCACTGCGTGTCCGGAAGCGGTGCCCGGAGGCCTCGAGTTCCCGGCGCAGACTGCGGTGATTGTAGATTTCGCCATTGAACACTACGGTGACTGAACCATCTTCGTTGCTAATCGGTTGCTGACCTCCGCTGACATCGATGATGCTCAGCCGGCGCATGCCCAATGCCACGCCATCTGCTACGTGATAGCCGTCAGAGTCAGGACCGCGGTGCACTATGGCATCGCACATCGCACGCACACGCCTGGCCGCCTCGTCGTGGGGTATCTCGATCCCCACAAAGCCCGCTATGCCACACATACGCTAAGCCTTCGTTGTCCGAGCGGCACCTGTCGCACGTTGGGACGGCGAGGCCAGGAGAGTCGCCGAGCACCACAGTACCGCGAGCATGAGATAAGGAAAGGTGAGTTTGGCGTAACTGCCAAACATGGCAGCCACGAGATACCCCCAGAGCGCTCGCTCGATCCAGGCCTGTTGGTTCGCCAATTCTCCCGGGGCGGCAAGCCGCCGGCTGCGATACGCGTAGCACAGCACCGACCAAACGAACGCGCACCAAAGCGCGAATCCGGGCAGCCCAACCTCCGCTGCCAGGTTCAGATAAGTATTATGGGTGTCTCTTCTTCCTAGTGCCGGGGCGTACCTGGCGTTCTCCAGCGGATAGACCCCAAGTCCGACACCGAATACAGGATTGTCGGCGAAGATTTGCCATGCAACTTTCTGGATCTCAAAGCGCTGCTCAGCGGAACGCTCCGGATCGGCCTCTGCGATTGTCGATGCGCTGGTCAGCTTTGCTATGCCTGACAGTCGCTCCCAGACGCTCGCAGGGATCGCGAGGCTAATAACCAGCGCCAAGATTCCAGCAAAGAAAAGCAAACGACCTTGCCGCTTGAGTCCCATGGCGATGAACGCTGGACCCATGCCCGCAAGCAATCCGAGAAAGGCTCCGCGCGACTGCGTCAAGAGGATGACTACTACCAGCAGGATCGCGCTAATTCCGGCGCCCACGCGCACCAGAATCCGGGACGACCTGGAAAACATAAAGCCAAGTGCAATTCCAAGCGCGATGAGACACAGGGCCGCGAGATCGTTTGGATTGCTGTAGATGTAGTTCCACACGACACGACCAGAAACAGCATCACCCCCCAGCAGTGTTCCGCGAACCGGGAACAGGACAAAACAGCCCAGGAAGAACAGCAAGTAGAAACGAAGTTGTCCCTCCGTCTGGAGAGCATTAACGAGAACGAGGATGATCGCCAACAGCTTGAGGGACTCCAGTACATTGCCGAGGGCGACATCTGAGTATGATGATGCGAGCGACCCTACGAATGCCCAAAGTACAAATGCACCGTAGATCCATACCGGGGACTGTACGCGAAATTTTCTCGGCTGAAGGACTAAACCCACCGCGGCGATAGCAATGCCGATCTCTCCGATGGGGAAACGAAATGTCACGATTGCGAACGTGAAGATGCATAAACCGAGTAGCGTCAGCGTCCAGTTGAAGCGTGGCAAGCCCAGCCAGGAGGCCCGCGCCTCAGATTGTGGCGAGGAAGGCGATGAAGCTTGTTGTATGGTCATCAGGCGCCCCGGCGGTCAAATATCGCTCCCGCACCGGACACCCAGCTCTCGAACCAGACCTCTGGCTGTGTCATCGTGTCGGTGTAGCGGGGAAGCAGCAGGGGGTCGTGTTCTGCTCTAGCCAGGCCGCCGACGCGAGTCGTCGTCGCCGTCTCCACTTCGAGTTCGCGAAGCCAAGGCAGGAAAATGGGATCCACATCCCCGCTCGGGTAACAGAAGTGGGTCGCGGGACGCCCGGCCAATTCTTCAAGAATGCGCCGGTTCTCGATCACCTCGCGGCAAAAAGCCGATTTGTCACGTGGCGTCCGGTGACGATGTGTGTGAAGCTGAACGTCGAAGCCTCGACGCGCTATGTCGGTGACCTCTGCCGGGTTCATAAGGTGGAAAAGTCTGCTCCGCAAAATGTTCTCCCAGTCAACTCCGAGCCGGGAAGCGACTTCGCCGAGCCATGCGTATTGCGCGTTGCGGTCGCTGGAGAGGTCTTGAGCCTCATTGAACAGTTTCGCAGCGAGAGTATCTCGTTGTTGTAGATCCCGGAGGTCGACCAAGCAGTCCTGCCCCGGCAGTACTCCGGGCGCCAGCGGCTGCAGGCGGGCGCGCCAGAGCAGATAGCGTAGCGTAACAATGGGGATGGGATGTTGATGAACACAATAGTAGCTGGACATATAGTTCGTAGCCGGATAGCCGAACTCTTCAAGCAGTGGTACGGCAGCGGCATGGAAATTATGAAATCCGTCATCAAAGGTGAGCACGACGCTACGGGGTGGAAGCGTGCCGCGTCGCATGCTACGAACAGCCTCGCCCAACGGCAGTACCACGTATCCGCTGTCACGCAGGATCTCGAACCGCCGCCGCAGGAATGCTGGCGTCACAAACAACTCCGGCGCCCATTCGTGCTCGTCCTGCAGTGACACACCGTGGTAGCAGAGGATGAGTAGACGCTGACGGCGCCACCCGGATGCAGCGACCCACTTTAGTCCCCCGACCGCACGAAAACCAGCGAGTGCAGCATTGCGGACCTGCCTCGCCGCTTTGTGCAGGGTCTCACCCATCAGCACGCGTCAATGTTGCTGCTGGACGGCGATCTGCGAGCATTTCGTACAGCGCCGAAAGGTTTTCGATCACCGTCTCCTGGCGGAACTTAATTCGTACGGCCTCACGACCCGCCTCTCCAAGCCGAGTGCGCAGCAGCGAATCTGCCTCAAGCACCCGCAGCGCAGCCGCAAGCGGCGGAGGGTCATCGACAGGCACGAGAATGCCCGTGACGCCGTGCGTGACCGCGTCAGTCACGCCTCCCACCGGCGTCGCAACTACAGGCCTGGCTGCTGCCATTGCCTCGATTACGGAATTCGGGAATCCCTCGCTCAACGAGCAAAGCACGCTGACGTCAAGAAACTGGTGCAAATTGTCGAGCGAGAGCACCTCGCCCACGAAATGGGCGCGGGATCCTATCCCCAGCTGTCGGGCCAACTGTTCAAGTCCGGCCCGGGACGGGCCATCGCCAATGACCACCAAGTGAAATTGCCCGTCAAGTTGCGCCATGGCCTTGAGGAGCAGCACGTGGTTCTTCACCGGCGACAACCGAGCCACGATGCCGATCACGAATGCTCCATCGGGAAGGCCCCAGCCTCGCCGCTGTGCGACACGCACCGCCTCGTCGACCGCCTCGAAGGCATTCTCTGCCAGAAAGTTGGGAATCTCGATGATCTTTCTACGCGGTACCCCTTCCTCGCGAGCAAGAAGTTCGGCCACGCCGCTGCTGTTCGCCAGGATTCGATGGGCCAGCTTGCAGGTCCAGCGATTGACCGTCACCAGCTCAGGACGCGGCGCTTCGTACCACCAGCGCCGGCTCGCAATGATCGAGCATCGGCTGAGCATGCGCGCCCACGGCACGGCGAAGATATTGCAGTAGATGTCGTGTGAGTGAACAACGTCCACCTTCCACTGGCGCAGTGTTCTGGCAAGGCGTACTCCCTGGAGGGCCGTACGAGGGGAATAGAGATTCCGGATTGGGACGTGTGTCATACGCACGCCGAGGCGTTCGTAGCGCGCACGCAGTGGCCCGTGAGCTTGTAGATGGAAAATACACAGCTCAATCCGATCCGGATCGAGTGCTTCTGCGGTCCGCACCGCGTTCAGTTCGGTCCCCCCGACCGCGAACGAATCAAGACAATACGCCACCCGGACGCGACGCGACGATGCCATCTGGCCCGCAGACCGGGAGACCGCGTCTTGAAATGAAGCCATTGTCACCTCAGACCCGTGAATCCCCGGCCGGAGGCCGTTGCTTTGACTCCCAAAGATGGGCATTTCGATTCCGCAGAAACTCCACCAACCCGAGTACTGCGAACCAATTAAGCATCAGGAATGCCGTTCCCAGCTTGACGATCCTCCACCTGCGCGCGAACGGCCACAGGACCCCTATCGCAGGCGGCGCATACGCCAAGAGCTGCGCCACAAACATACATTGATACAACAATCCCCGAGGAACGAGCAAGACATTCGTAATCAAGAACAACACCATGCAGAAGGGCGCAACCAATCTCAGGACTTTGTGCGACACCAACTGAAACAATATCGGATTGCGCAACGGCACGAAGAACTCCGGATGTGCAACCAGCAGCTGATAGTTGCCCGCAATCGTCCTGACCTTGCGGAGCTTCTCCTGCCGGTGATCATGCGAAGGCAGATCGAATGCCTTGGCGCGATTTTCGAATACAACGCGCTTACCAGCCATCACCACGTTCATTGGAATGACCACGTCATCCAGGACAGTATCCGCCGGTAACTCGCGGAAGCATTCCCGTCGCAGAGCGTACAGGGCGCCGCTCACTCCGACAACCGAATGCAAGCGACTCTCCTGCTGGCGGATGAACTTTTCGTAACGCCAGTACGCATCAACCCCCTCCCCAATTTCAGAGATGCCGTCGGTCTCGAACACGAGTTCCCCACTCGCCGCACCGACGGCCGGGTCAGCAAAGTTTTCGAGGAGATACTGGATGGCGTGCGCGTCCAACCGCTGGCGCGCATCTGTCAGTACGACGACTTCTTCATCGCAACTGGCCACGACATCGTTCAAACATGATGCCTTGCCACGGCGCACGGGGAATGCGAGCAAGGTCACGCCACGTGCAGCATAGGCGGTCACCCTCTCGTTGGTC
>Ga0137396_10001211_pt1 | contig 13353 bp, 11 predicted proteins | sample czc16metaG_FD_108284 | JGI IMG/M metagenome (GOLD analysis project Ga0137396, IMG submission 108284) | Vadose zone soil microbial communities from Angelo Coast Range Reserve, California, USA - czcobulk3.16 metaG | ecosystem: Environmental > Terrestrial > Soil > Vadose zone | place: USA...
GAAACCTTCTGACGTGACGCGGGCGATCACCTCCGCAGTTGCGCCGCCCCAGGGAAATGATTCGCCGACACAAAGCAAGCGTCCGGTGCGCGCAACCGACGCGAGCACAGTATCGGTGTCGAGCGGTTTAACCGAGCGAAGATCGACAACTTCTATTTCAAACCCTTCACCAGCGAATTGTTCGGCGACGGCGAGACATTCATGTAACACCGCGCTGTAGACGACGATGGTGAGGTCGCGACCTTCGCGCGCGATGCGCGCTTTGCCGGTGGGCAAGCCATTGGCGGGAAGTTTGTCGGCCTTGAGATGATAATAAAGATATTTGTGCTCACAGAAGACCACCGGGTCGTCGATCGCCACCGCTTCAATCAACATCGTGTATACATCTTCCACGGTCGCCGGTGTCATCACGATCAGCCCCGGATAATGCGCGTAGAGCGATTCCATACTCTGGCTGTGAAACGGGCCGCTGCCTTTCGTTCCGCCGGACGGAAGGCGCACGGTGATTGGAACCGGAACGTTCGTCCGCCAATAATGCGTGCCCGCGTTATTCAAAATTTGATTCAGCGCGGTGCTCGAGAAATCTGCGAACTGCATCTCGACGATCGGCCGCATTCCTTCGAGCGCGGCGCCGATGGCCGTGCCGACCATCGCGTCTTCGCTGATCGGCGTGTTGAGGACGCGGCCGGGAAATTCTTTTGCGAGACCTTTCGTCGCCTTGAACGCGCCGCCGAAACTTCCGCCGACATCCTGTCCGTAAATGAAAACGCGATCGTCGTCGCGCAACAGTTTTGCCTGCGCTTCACGAATCGCTTCGAGGTAAGTGATGCTCATTCGACTTGATCGACGAGGTCGCGCATGGAAATGGCGCGCCAATCTTCTTCGTCGGCCTCGGGCGCGGCTTCTTTTTGTGCCGTGGAGATTGCGCGGTCCACTTGCGCCGCCGCGTCTTCGCGCCACTCGCGCAATGTTTCGGTGCCGGCCAAATTAAGATCGACAATCGTTTTCTCGGTGCATTTCAAACAATCCCGCGCAAACGGTTCGCGCTTGATTTCATCCGTCACATAACTGGCGTCATCGTGCTCGCCGTGACCGGATAGACGCAGAATCGACGCGACGACCAACTGGGGCGGACGACCGGCGCGCGCCCGTTTCACCGCGCCGCCGATGACATCGAGACAATTGGCGAGATCGGTCCCATCAATAGTGTGACCTTCAAAGCCGTAACCCTTCGCGCGATCCACCAGATCGTGGCAGGCAAATTCGCGCTCGTTCGGCGTGGAATACGCATAATGATTGTTCGTGGCAACGACGACAAGTGGCACCTGCTCCACCGCGGCGATGTTCAATCCTTCATGGGCCGACCCCGTCTGCATGCCGCCTTCACCAATGCAAGTCAGCCCGACAAAATTCTTTTCGCCTTTGAAGCGCTTGGCCATGAGCGCCCCGACCGTGACCGAGATCATCGCGCCAAGATGACTGATCATCGCGAACTGGCCGTCGCGCGGACGGCCCCGATGAATGTTGCCGTCGCGTCCGCGCATTGGGCCCTGCCGCGAACCGAGATAGGTGCGCGCCACGTCGACAAGCGGCTCGCCAAATGCCGACCGCCCCGCTTGATCGCGAATCAACGGCGCGAAGATGTCGCCCTTTTGCAGAAACAATCCGCAGGCAACGCTGACCGCTTCCTGGCCGCGGCCGACATAGACGCCGCCCGTGATCAGGCCGCCGCGATAGAGACTGACGAGTTTCTCTTCGAGCGTTCGCGCCAGCAGCATCCAGCGAAACGCTTCGAGGAATCGCTCATGCGGCGGCGCTTTCTTCGATATCGATCTTTTGCTGCTGCGTTGCGCCGTCTGAAGCATCCGGCAATTTTACGCAAGATCGACAATCGCGCGCAAAAATTCTTTTGTATGCGTGCTTATACTTCTGGAGAGAACAGGCTACTAGCCTGTTCTTTTCGGCACCCTGCCGAAAAGTTTTTTCAACGTCAGCGCGCTTGCCACCATGCCGTCGGCAAGCTGCCGACGACTGCAGGCTGGCAGCCTGCGCTCCCCAGAAAGATCAACGCGCGGCGAAGCTCGGCTTTTGCTCGGTGTGCCTGTTCTCGGCGAGAGCGAATTGCCGCTGCGAGGAAACTGTTTCGCGTTTAGCGGTCTCGTGTTCGTCGGCACGCGGAACCAATTTCATTCCGATCAATTTGCTCACGCCGCGTTCCTCCATCGTCACGCCGTAGAGCACATTGGCCTTCGCGATGGTGCGTTTGTTGTGCGTGATGATGATGAACTGGCTTTGCTTGACGAAACGCTCGAGCACGGAGATGAAGCGGTTGATGTTACTCTCATCGAGCGGCGCGTCGATTTCGTCGAGCACGCAAAACGGACTCGGTCGCACCATGTAAATTGCGAAGAGAAGCGCCACCGCCGTCATCGCGCGCTCGCCTCCGCTCAGCAGCGAAATACTTTGCAGTTGTTTGCCCGGCGGTTTGGCCGTGATCTCAATCCCGCAGTTGAGTGGATCGCTCTCATCGAGCAGCGACAAGTCCGCGCGGCCGCCGCCGAAGAGTTCCGCGAACATTTCGCGAAAGTTCACCTGCACCTGGGCGAAGGTTTCCGCGAACAGTTTCTTCGTGGTTGAGTTGATCCGCGCGATGACGTCGAGCAACTCTCGGCGCGACGCCGTGAGATCATTGTTTTGCGTTTCCAGGAAGCGATGGCGTTCTTCGAGCTCATCGTACTCGTGAACGGCGTCGAGATTAACCGGGCCTACGTTGTCGAGCTGGCGCGTCAGATCGGCAATCAGCTTTGGCAAATCGGCGCCGGCCGGATCGACATCGCCAGTTGGCGCGATCTCCTTGCGCTTCAATTGCGCGCGCAAGGTTTTTTCGAACGCGACCTGGTCCGGCGCGAACTCACGCAGATCGATTTGATAACGGCGGGAGATGTGTTCGGCGAGATTGTCGATCTGCAATTGTAACTGCGCCTGGCGAACCTGCTGCTTCGCGCGCAAATCGTGCAGCTCATTCAACGAGTTTCGAACGCTGCGCAGGTCCGATTCCATTTCGTTCATTGCCGAGGAACGTTCCACCCGCTGATTCGTGAGTGCGGCAACGGCCGCTTCCCGCTCGGCGCGCTGCGCATTTTGTTTTTCAATTGCTGCTTCGGCGGCCTTCGATTCGCCTGCCTGGGCCGCGAGTCGCTTCTCGAAGGTGGCGATCTCCGTGCCGCGCGCTGTGATCATCTCGGCGAGTTCCGCTTCACGGGTAAGCATCGGCTGGCGTTGCGCGACGAGGCTGTCACGACGCTGTTGCTCGGTGGCCAGCGAAAGGCGAAGCTCATTTAGTTGCTCGGTCGCCTGATCTTCGCGCTTGGTCATCTTTTCACGCGCGGCCTCGGCTACCTGCTGCTGCTCTTGCTGCCCGGCAAGCCCGTCGCGCTGTGTCGCAAGTTCTTCTTCCAGCTTCGCAACGCGCCCGTCCGCGACCCGGACTTGTTGCGCGAGCGTTGTCTGTTCGGAGCGCAGGGCCTCGATCTTCCGTTCGGCGTCGTTCAATTCTCGTTCCAGGAAAAGAATTCTGTTTTCGGCAGAGGATTGCGCGCGATCAGCCGTCTCAGATTGAGTCCGGGCTTCCGCGAAATCATGCGTCGCTTTTTCGAACCGCGTCTTTGCTTCATCGCGTTTTTGCCGCAGCGCCTCCCGTTGCGCGCTGAGAACAGAATGTTCCGCGGTCAGAATCGAGATCTGCGCTTTTCGTTCGAGCAAGGAGGCGGATGGCGCTTCGCCCCTCCCGGCGAAAACGACTCCGTCGGCGGAAATAAATTCGCCGGCGAGCGTCGCGGCCGCGAGATTGTTTCCGTTGTTCTTGAAACGGAGGGCTTCGTCGAGATCGGGAAAAATCGCGACCTTGTGGAGGAACCGGGCGAGGAGCGGCGCGAGCGAATCCGGCGCTTTCACTTTGTCGATTGCCCAGGCAACAGCATTCTTTGGGAGCGCCGCCGACCCGGTCTCGGGCGAAGGAGGACAGAATTTTGGGACAGCGAGCGCAGCCTGGCCGAGCTTCTTTTTCGTTAGCGTCGCAGTAATTTCAGGCGCCAGTTTCGCATCTTGCAGAACGACCGCTTGCAGATTTCGACCCAGGGCAGCTTCAATCGCGGCAATAAACTTTGGATCGACCTCGAGCTTTGCGACAAGGGCGCCAGCCAGCGCAGGATGAATTCGCGCCGGATCATCGAGTCCTCTGAGCACGGCCTGCGAACCTTGAGCAAGGCCTTCACCTTGTTCGTTGAGTTGGCGCAAAATTTCGAGACGCGATTCCTTTTCTGTCAAGGCGCGTTCAATTGCGACGAGACTTTTTTCGGCGTCGTTCAGGAGCTGTTGCTGCTGCTGTAATCTTTCTTCCCCGGCTTGCGCCGCCGCCTTAAGAAGATCGAGATTTTTTTGCGCCGTTTCGATGGCTGCACGGGCCGCCGCAATCTCTGACCGAACTCCGTCTCGCGCGGCATTCGTGGCGAAAATCGCCGCTTCGAGATCACGCAGGTTTTCCTGAGTCGCTTCCCGGCGGACGGTGATGGCGGAGAGTTCGTCTTCCAGCTCCGCAATCCGGCTTTCGTTTTTCGACAGTGTTAGTTGCAGCTCTTCTAATTGCGTCTCGTGCGTGCTCCGCTCGGCGCGGACTTTCGCGATCGAGTCGGTGAGCTTTATCAGTTCGGCTTGTTTCCTTTGCACAAGCTGGCCCGTTTTTTCAATCAGCGTGTCCGCTTCCTGTATTTCTTTCTGCTGCTGGGCGCGCTTTGCCTCGGCCGCGGCGATATCCTTCCGGGCGCGCTCGATGAGTTCGGTTAATTCCTCGGCGCGCTGCCGGTTCAACTCGATTCGACTGCGATGCGTCCCGATTTCGCTTTGCAGACGTTGCAACTCGGTGCGGCCATCGGCGATCAGTTTGTCGATTTCATCCACCGCGTGGCGTTGCTCGGCGAGTTGGTTTTCGCCCATGTCGATCTTTGCGCGGGTTGCCTGCTCCGACTCGCCGAGGCGCGCGATTTTGGCGCGGCAACTCGCGAGCTCGGTTTCAAGCGATTCGAGTTGCGTGCGCGAATGATGCGTGTCGAGCATTCGCAGATCGGCGAGTAACGCTTGATAACGTCGCGCCTTGCCGGCCTGGCGTTGCAACGAGCCGATCTGCCGCTTTACCTCTTTGATGATGTCGCCGATGCGTAGAAGGTTTGCCTCGGTCGCTTCCAACTTGCGCAATGCCTCGCGCTTGTGCGTTTTGTATTTTGTAATGCCGGCCGCTTCTTCAAAAACCGCGCGCCGATCTTCCGGTCGCGAGCTCAGCACCATGTCGATCTTGCCTTGTTCCATCATCGAGTAGGCGGCGCGGGCGATGCCGGTGTCCGCAAAAAGATTCTGGATGTCGCGCAAACGGCAGGGCGTCTTGTTGAGCAGGTATTCAGAATTGCCGTCGCGATAAACACGGCGCGTCACTCGCACGTCATGCCAGTCCACGCCGAGCTCGGTCGTACAATCGGTGAAAGTGAGTGAAACCTCAGCGAAACCAAGTGGCTTGCGCGTGTCGGCGCCGTTGAAAATAACGTCGGCCATTTCGTCGCCGCGGAGTGATTTGGCGGATTGTTCGCCGAGGGCCCAGCGCACGGAATCGAGCAGATTGGATTTTCCACAACCATTCGGCCCGACAATGGCGGTGACGCCTTCGTGGAAATTAAAAATCGTTTTATCGGCGAACGATTTGAAGCCAAAAAGATCGAGTGATTGTAGAAGCATGTCGAGGCTGTCCCTTGGAATTGGCGCTAAATACAACGCTCCGGAGGCGGTGACAAGCGCTTTCCTACAATTTGAAGGGGTGCGCCGGCCTGCCTTCCACAGGATGTTGGGGCAGGGCCAGCTCCGAGCTCGATACGTTTATGAAACGGGTTCGGCTCTTGTCACCATAAGTCGTCGAACGAGAAAAAGTAAGGACGCGACACCAAGACACACGGCGGTGACAGCGAATTCCTTTGCGGTCGCGTGCGCGAGAATCCAGATGATCACAAAGACGGCGAGAACTGGAATTAGCTTCGCTCCGGGGAATATGAACGGCGGGCCGTCGCCTCGAACATCGCATCTGGTCAATTGCAACGCCGCCAGGCAGCAAAGAAGGTAGAGCAATAAAACGGCAACATTCGCAAGAACGGCGAGCTGCTGGAATGTGGAACTGAAGGACAACATAAACGCAATCGCGGCGTAAGTGACAATTGCGACGTCGGGCGTATGAAAACGCGGATGAATGTGAGCGAACCATGACGGCAACACGCCATCGCGCCCGAAAGCAAAAATAATTCGCGGTGAGCTGAGAATATCGCTCGTCACGAAACCGAACGCGGAAATTGTCGCACCGGCGAGCATAAGCACGCGGCCGAAATTTCCCAAGAACTGCAGAGCTGCTTCAGCTAGCGGTGAATTGGGGTGTTTTGACAAATCACCGCCGAGGACGCCTTGCGCGACAAGTTGAATCATGATGTAAAGCAAAGTCGTGATCGCGAGCGCGGCATAAATTGCGCGAGGAACTGTTCGTGAGGGCTGTTTGACTTCACCGCTCGGCATGAGGGCGACCTCTATTCCGACAAAAGCAAAGATCAAAAGCAGCACGCTTTCGCCAAGTGCTTTGCTTCCCGGCCAGCCCGGCCATGCCATCGCGGCTGGGCGAATAAAAAAAACACCAGCGACTACGAAAATGATCAACGGAACGAGCTTGATCAGGGTGACCACGCCGACCGCGCGAGCGCCGGCGCGCACGCCGCGAATGTTGATTACTGCGAGTGAACTGAACACTAGCAAAATGAGGATGAAACGTCCGGTGCCCGTCGCGAGCGGAGGCGCCAAGATTCCGACTGAGGTAGCGAAGACATTAACGACGCCCGACACACTCAGCACTGCCGTGAGGTAAAAAAGAATGCCCGCCAAAAATCCGACGTAGCGGCCAAACGCGACCTCGACGTATGCGTAAAGTCCGCCGGTCAGAGACACGCGACTGCCGGCCATCGCGAAAGACGTAACAAATAAACCCATCGCGACCGCGCACACGAGGAACGCGAGCGGTGCCGCCGCCCCGAGTCCGGTCGCGACGAGTGCGGGCAAAACGAAAATGCCCGCGCCGATCGTGGTGTTGACGATGTTTGCAGTTAGAGCTGGAACGCCGAGTGCACGAACCAGGCCGTGTTCCTTCGGCGGTGACGATTCGGGAGACATTCGGAAACTTTGCCGGCCTCTCTTAAAGCATACAATTATCGATCTTGCTAGATGTAGAGGCAGCCGTGTCGCCTGCTGCGGCAACGATTGCAGCCGACACGGCCGCCGCTACAGAAACGCGAAGATCGCCAACCGACTAAGTGGTAGGCAAACCGAATGAAGTTGGTTTAAGGTTTCGAATATGCGCGCCAGTCACCTTGAAGATTTCTATTCGTTTCTGCGATTTCCTAGCGTTTCCACGGACGAAAATTATTCGGAAAAGCTCCGCGAATGCGCGTATTGGCTGGTTGAGAAACTGAGCGGGATAGGATTGAAGGCGGAACTGGTTCCTACTCCGGGTCATCCGGTCGTTTGGGCGCGCAATCAACATCGAGAAGGGCGCCGCGCGGTTTTGATTTACGGCCATTACGACGTGCAGCCGCCCGATCCGCTCGAGCTTTGGGACTCACCACCCTTCGAGCCTGTCTTGAAAGACGGCTTTGTTTTTGCCCGCGGCGCGACGGACAATAAAGGGCAAATTTTGTCGCACATTTTCGGCGTGCAGGAAACGATCGAGCAACGGAGGGAGTTGCCGGTGAACCTTCATTTCATCATCGAAGGCGAAGAGGAGATAGGCAGCGGCAGTTTGGGAAACTTTATTCACCAAAATCGCGACGCGTTGAAATGCGACACCGTGGTTGTGTCGGATACCGGAATGATCGCACCGCGCACGCCGACGTTGAGTTACGGATTGCGCGGAGTCGCAGCGTTGGAATTAAAAGTGACCGGCCCGAAGATGGATTTGCATTCCGGAATTTACGGAGGCGCGGTGGCCAATCCGGCCACGGCGCTGGCGCAGTTGCTCGCCACCCTGCACGACCGCGAAGGACGGGTCGCGATCGCCGGTTTTTATGATCGGGTTGCGCCGCTGGAAGATTGGGAACGCAAAGCATGGCAGAAACTGCCGATCTCGCCGGACAAGGAAATGTTGCGGGAAACTGGTGCGCCGGCACTTTTCGGCGAAGCTGGTTTTAGCACTTTGGAGCGGATTTGGGCGCGGCCGACGGCGGAGATCAACGGCATTGGTGGCGGTTATCAAGGGCGGGGAACGAAAACTGTCCTTCCCAGTTATGCGATGGCGAAATTAACATTTCGTCTTGTCTCGGACCAAAAGGCGGACGAGATCATCGCACTGGCGGAAAAACATCTTAAAAAAAATTTACCGCCCGGTGTCACGCTGGAGAAGACTGCTGGTCACCACGGCCCATGGTACCTGACCGATCCGCATAATCGTTTCGGCCAGGCTGCTCAGCGCGCGTTGCAAAAGGCTTTCAACGCGGAGGTCGCGCTCATCCGAGAAGGCGGTAGCATCCCGATCGTTTCCGATTTTCGCAATATCCTCGGCGTGGAAACTCTCTTGCTCGGACTCGCCCTGCCAGGCTGCCGCGCCCATTCCCCGAATGAAAATTTCCCGCTGGAGAATCTCGACGCCGGCATCCGAATGAATAAAGCTGTCCTGGAAGAATTGGCGGCCTGACCTCAAAGGAACATCGCGTGAAAACAAAACTGACCTCTTTGATTGTAATTGCGATGACGGTAGCGATGGCTATCACCAGCCAGGCGCGCGGCACCAACGACGAAGAGGGATCGCTGGGAGATAAGATCAAACATTTCTTCGTAAGACCGACGCCGACTCCGCATAAGCACCGCAAGAAATCCACTCCGGCAGAGAAGAAAGAAACGCCGACGCCCTCGCCGAAGGCGTCGCGATCGCCGTCGCCGCGCACAACCGATTCTCCGGCGCATAGTGCCACAGTTTCTCCTTTACCAAGTGCAACGACAGCGCCGGAAGCGAGCGCGACAGCAATACCGTCGCCGAGTGCCATGACAACGCCGGAGCCATCGGTCACCGCTTCACCTGCAGCGTCATCGACGCCTGACGCTTTGACCTCTTCCTTGCTAAACCCAAAAGCCGTTCGGCCGATTAGTCCCGCCCCGCGCGCCAAGCACTCGCCAAGTCCGTCGCCAGTTGCCAAGCCAACACCGGCGCCGAATGCAACCCTCTCCTCTGGGGAAATCGCCGGCTACGAGAGTTACCCGCCGGAAGTTCGCAAGATGATCGATCTCGCACTCAGCCTAACGAGTCAGAATCTGGACTACAAATATGGCTCGGCCAATCCGGCTAATGGAGGAATGGATTGCTCGGGTTTCATTTATTACGTTCTCTCGAAGAGCGGCATGTCCGATGTTCCGCGCGACGCGCGTGAACAATATGCCTGGGTCCGCAAAGCTGGAAACTTCCAGGCCGTCCTTGCTCACAGCGATGACACTTTTGAACTCGACGCACTCAAGCCGGGCGATCTGCTTTTTTGGAGCGGCACCTACAGCGTCGATCGTGACCCGCCGATCACACACACCATGATTTATCTCGGGCGCGAGAAAGCGACCAATCATCGCATCATGGTCGGCGCGAGCGATGGCCGCACTTACAAAGGTCAATCGCGTTTCGGAGTCAGCGTTTTCGATTTCAAAGTTTCACGCGCGAAGGCGACCGAAGACAACCGGCCCGGCCCGGCTTTCGTCGGTTATGCGCGAATTCCCGGTTTGCCCGGCGGCTGATCGCTGTCACTGAGTTTCGTCCGCCGATTCGGATTCATCGTGCCCTTGAGCAGCAGGCGGTATCGACGCGGTCTCTGTAGGATTTAGCCGAAGCGGCTGGGAATGCGCGGCCCACTCATATTTTGCGATTTTCCCCGCCAGTAACGCGAGGACGATCGCGATTACGACGCGCCGCTCGCGTTTCGTGAGAACAAGAATGTTTTTCATCGTGATCCGCCTTCAGCCAGACCTACGGCGCGTCAGGCGCGTACGGAATTGGATCCGTGAGGCCTGCTTCACGGAAACCTTTCAAGCGCAATTGACAGGAATCGCATAACCCGCAAGCGAGAGCTTCCGGCGATGGATCGTAACAACTGTGCGTAAGGGCAAGATCGACATCGAGCTCTCGCGCCTTGCGAATGATGGCGGCTTTGGAAAGCGCCAGCAGCGGCGCGTGAATGCGAAAGCGCGCGCCTTCGACGCCGGCTTTGGTCCCAATGTTGGCCAGTGTTTCAAATAGCGCCATAAACTCCGGACGGCAGTCCGGATACCCGCTGTAGTCGATCGCGTTCACGCCGAGAAAAATGTGGCCGGCCCCCAGTACTTCAGCCCAGGCGAGCGCAAGGGAAAGAAAAATGGTGTTGCGCGCCGGCACGTATGTGATTGGAATCCCATGCCCGATTTCTATTTCCGATCGCTTCTTCGGGACATCGACCTCGGCCGTGAGCGCCGAGCCGCCGAAGATGCGCAGGTCGATCTTGGCCACGCGATGCTCCTTCGCGCCTAACGACTTCGCGACTCGACGGGCTGCTTCCAGTTCCAGATTGTGGCGCTGACCGTAATCGAAGGAAAGCGCATAGGTTTCAAAACCGCTTGCGATCGCGATCGCCAGCGTTGTGCTCGAATCAACTCCGCCGCTTAAGAGAACGACCGCGTGCTTCATCTATTTGTGGCGCAACTTTCTAAGTCGCGCAGCGGTGTTCGTAAGTTAGAAACTTAGAAACGTGCGCCACCTTCATCGGCCATCGCGGCTGGTTTCCAAACTTTTATCCGGATATTCAGCTCGTACCGTGAGTGCGATTCCTCCGCGGGCTGAAAACTGCGCCGTCACAATTGCCTCGCGCGGTGTGCACGCACGCACGAAATCGTCCAAAATCCGGTTTGTAACTGCTTCGTTGAAGGCGCGCTCGTTTCGATACGAGGCGAGATAAAACTTGAGCGACTTGCTTTCGACGCAGAGACGCTCCGGCACGTAGTCGATATCGATCCTGGCGAAATCGGCCTGGCCGGTCACCGGGCAAAGCGATGTGAAATCATCGGTCTCAAAATGAATCCGATAATTTCGCCGCGCCGGATTGGGGAAAGTTTCCAGCTGCGCTTCGGCGGGTAAAGCGGGAACCTTTGCTTCGCTGCGGCCCAGCAGCGTCAAGCGTCTCGATGTTTTCGCTTTCGCCACATTTCAAGCTTACGATTCGTCAATATTGCTTCAATTCGAAATATGGAGGGACGGCCTCCGTGCCGTCCGAAAGAAATCTGGACGCGAGTCGCCGCGGTGGCCGCGTCGCTCCAGCATCAATCGGGGTGACGCAGCATCGGGTCCTTTAATGCGCGCTCCCGGTCGCCGGGCTTGTTGTAATTCCAGTAATCAATTTTCAAACTGCGTTTCAGTTTTAAGTGGCTACCGTCCGCCGCGCTCCATTCGCGCAGCAAGAAAGGAAATTCGCGATCGAGAACGAAATGATCTTTGCCGCCGGCGTGCTCGAGGTCGACCTCGATCGCTTCTTCCCTGGAAGCGAACGAAACTTTCGCCGGCTTAAATACTATCGCCTCCTTCTTTGAATTGATCATAGTGGGCGCGAGTTGAATGCCGAACTCGCCATTTGGTTTGGAAAAGTCGATCGTCCGCACGCGCAGCGGCAGTTCATCGTAAAAATAACCGTTCGCGGGTAGCGCGATGTTCTCGCTGCCATCGGCCATGCCGTCCCAATAAGTATGCCAGTTGAACGCGAGCTGTTCTCCGAACCGCCTCATCTCCTTGAATGTATTGCCGGAGCCGTCGTTGCTCGTGAGCGACCATTTCAGCAACAATCCATTGTCGATCTTCCAAAAGCTCGAGTGCATTTGCTGGTAAGCGTAAGTGCCGGTCGGCACATGCAGAATTTGATTGAGCTTCACAACGGGAAGCACACCCGGCCGCTTCCAGTCGTCCACTTTCGTCCATTGCTTCGGATCGAACGGCTCGCGCACGAGAATGTGCAGCACCTCGCACGGACGCGCCTGCCCTTCGCGCACGATTTGGGCGCCGTAAAAATTGAACTCTGCTTTGCCGTCGCCCCAGTAACTGTCGTTTTGCAAAAATGCCGGCGTAAATTGCGCGGATAGACTCGTGACGAAGCCAAACAGAATCGCCGCCAGAGCAATGAGCTTGAACATTGGACGTTGGATGCCTGCCGCGCCGTAGGTCGCCGCGGCGACCGAAGGCGAGTTGAGCGTTGGACGTTGAGCGTTGAAAATCAACAATTGAAAGACTTCTTTGAAGATCAAACATCAAACTCGCCACAGGGCGAGTCCGTCCGACTGGCGGACCTCAAACATTCTGGCAAAGCCGGCGTGATCGACCTGCTCGCCCACGACACGAGAACGGATGAAGTCCTCCTGGTCATGAACGAGCCGCGCGCGTGGGACGGGTCCGATGAGCGGTTGCACGAATTACAAGAGCGATTCAACGCCTACGTTTCGTTTCTTCTCGATGGTGAACTGGCGGAGTCGCATCCCGAGCTCGCGAAGAAACACGCGCGCATTGAAGTCCGTTGCGATCATATACCCGACGCGCGAGCTCTCGAATTGCTCGGGATGATTCACGATCAGCTCGCCTTTCAGGAAATTAAAATGGAAGTAGTCGTGTGCGAAAAGAAACTGTAGCGGCGGTCTATGACCGTCGCATTTATCCGCTCGACGCTCATAGCGGCGCCGCTACAGCAGATCAATATTTCAAAAATGAAGTCACCGGCGTCGGCGCGAGCTTTTCGCGGCCGCGCAAAAATTCCAGCTCGATCAAAAAGATTGCTTCAAGCAATTCACCGCCCACCTTTTTGATCAACGTCGCCGCGGAGGCCGATGTTCCGCCAGTCGCCAGCAGATCATCGATCAAAATAATTCGCTCACCGCGCGTGATTGCGTCGATGTGCAGTTCCATTTCCGCTTCGCCGTACTCAAGCGAGTATTTGGCACTCTCGGTTTTGTAAGGCAGTCTCCCTTTTTTCCGGAGCGGAACAAAGCCGACGCCGAGTTCATACGCTACGACCGATCCGAAAAGAAATCCGCGGGCATCGATCCCAACGATCTTGTCGACCTTTTTGCCGCGGCAGCGTTCGATAAAAACGTCGATTGATGCCTTAAACAGCGCGCCATTGTTTAAAATCGGCGTAATATCTTTGAAAACGATCCCTTTTTTCGGAAAATCGGGCACGTCGCGCACGCCCGCGCGTAACTTATCGATTGTGTCCGAATGCATCGCGGGCACATGCTAGC
>Ga0137396_10001212_pt1 | contig 13350 bp, 11 predicted proteins | sample czc16metaG_FD_108284 | JGI IMG/M metagenome (GOLD analysis project Ga0137396, IMG submission 108284) | Vadose zone soil microbial communities from Angelo Coast Range Reserve, California, USA - czcobulk3.16 metaG | ecosystem: Environmental > Terrestrial > Soil > Vadose zone | place: USA...
CGGGATCACCTCCGTCGCCGGCCCGGACGGCTCGCAACGAGCGGTAGAGGTCCACATCTTCCCCGAGGCGATGCGCGGGACGGGCGAGGGTAGCTACGGCTGGGATTGGCCGGGTGCTTCGCACGGCGGCAAGATGACGAACGGGACGGCCCTCGGTTCGAAGATGAGCAACGGCAGTGTCTCGAAATCGAAGATGACGAACGGAAGTGCGTCGGCGAGCGCGGGCGGATCGTCGCTGACGGTCCGGTACAAGGACGGGACTTCGGACGATTCGCAGACGATCACCATTCCACCTGGCATTCCCGTCGTCGCACTCCAGCCGGGAGGGTCTGGCAACCTGCAGCCGGGCGTGCACGTCTTCGTGGTCGCCACCCGGAGCTCCGATGGAGGCCTGACGGCCAATCGCGTGCTGGCAGGCAAGGACGGCGTCGTGCCGCCGATGTAGTCGAGTTTGAGAATGGGCCGATGAGAAAGCTGGAGAAGAAGCACCCGCTCGCCATCCGCTGGTTTCACTGGGTCAACTTCCCGCTCTTGTTCCTGATGATCTGGAGCGGCCTGCTGATCTATTGGGCCAACGCGGTGTACCGGCTCGGGCTGGGGAAATACACGCTGTTCACGTTGTTCCCCGAGCGGACCTTCGCAGCACTCGGCATCCCTCACCGCCTGGCCGAAGGCATGGCGCTCCACTTCTTCTTCATGTGGTTCTTCGCCATCAACGGGTTCTTGTACGTCCTCTATACGGTCCTTTCCGGAGAATGGCGCTACCTGGTGCCGAACCGCCGCTCGTTCCGCGAGGCCGTCCAGGTCGTCCTTCACGATCTGCACTTGAGCAAGATCGAGCCCCCGCCGCGAAAGTTCAACGGCGCGCAGCAGATCGCATACACGACGGTGATCCTGATGGGCGTCGGCTCCCTGGTCACCGGGCTGGCCATCTACAAGCCGGTCCAGCTCGCGTGGCTGACGGCGCTCCTCGGCGGCTACCCGCGGGCGCGCTGGGAGCACTTCTGGCTGGCCGGCGGCTACGTGCTCTTCTTCGTCATCCACCTCGTGCAGGTCGCCAGGGCGGGCTGGAACAACTTCCGCGCCATGGTGACCGGCTACCAGATCGTGAGAGCGGGCATCCGCCCTCCGGCGGAAAAGCCGAATCCGAGCAGGCCCGCGGGGGAAGCGACTTCATGAAGAACCGACGTCGCGAACCGGTGGACGAACAGGACGCCCAGGTCGCGCGGGAGATGCGCAACAAGTCACGGCGGAGCTTTCTCGTGATGGGCATCGGCGCGGCGGCCGGCTTCGCCGGATGGAAGTGGCTCACGGCGCGACCCGAAGGCGCCGACCTGCCCCGCCCGTTGCGGCGCACACTCGAGTTCAACGGGAAGCTCGGCGAGAGCTACTTCGAGGAAAAGAGTCTGACGCCGACGTTTCCGCGGGACATGGCCCGTATGCCGCGCGTGAACGGCGAAGAGGGCATGTCCGTCGGGTTCGATCCGGTGACCTGGCGGATGTACGTGACGGGCGCGGGGCGGGCAAGATCGTTCACCCTCGAAGAGATCCAGCGACTACCGCGCGTCGACATGACCACCGAGCACAAATGCATCGAAGGGTGGAGCACGGTCGTCAACTGGACGGGCGCGCGCCTGAGCGACTTCGCTGCGGCGTACAAGCTGGCGACTCGAAGCGGAACGTCGCCGGACATGCGGACCCGGCCACGTGACCTCCTCCGGTATGTCGGTCTGGAAACGCCTGACGGCGGCTACTACGTGGGAATGGACATGCCGAGCGCGCTCCATCCACAAACCTTGCTTTGCTATGAAATGAATGGAAAGCCATTATCGATTTCGCATGGGGCGCCCCTGAGGCTCGTGACCACGGTGAAATACGGGATCAAGTCGATCAAGCGCATCGGTAGTCTGACCTTCACCGACGATCGCCCGCGCGACTTCTGGGCTGAGCAGGGCTACGACTGGTACGCCGGCCTCTGAAGAGCACGCGGCGGATCGCCGTCCACGCGATGGCCGCGACGCTTTGGCGCTCCGTGTCGAAGAACGGTCCTACGACAGGTGTCGAACGACTGACCAATCAGGGCAAGGGAAATCCGTACTGAGCGGCGAGGGCACGGAGTTGCGCGGCCTCCGTCAGCCCGGTTCCGGGCCCCTGGCTCGGGCATGGCACGCCGAACGGCCCTGCCGGAACGTCGATGGTCGGCGGGTCGCTGCGCGGAAGGGAGTAGTCCAGCTCGTCCGCGATGTTCGCTGCCGTCGCGTCGCGGACCGAGAGCGGCTCGAGCCCCCAGTTGGCTTCGATCATCCGCAGGACCGAAGTGTGGTCGTACTGCCGGTGCGAGACCGCCCCTTTGCGGGCCCACGGTGCGACCAGCAAGGCCGGCACGCGGAACCCGAGCCGGCCATCGACGTCGCCCGCCGCGCGCGTCACGGGCGGGATCGCGGCGGTCGGCGGTGGCACGTGGTCGAAGAATCCTCCCCACTCGTCGAAGTTGATGAAGAGGACGGTTTCGTTCCATTGGGGCGACCGGGTCACCGCCTCGTACACGTCATGCATCAGCTTCTCGCCGTTGCGGATGTCGCCGTGCGGATGATCGTCGTTGCCGGTGCCCGTGGCTTCCTGGGCGAACTGGCCGTCGATGAAGGCCACCTCCGGCAGGGTTCCCGCGGCCGCATCCGAATAAAAGCGGTCGATCGTCGCGCTGATGCCGACGTACTTCGCTCCCCACAGGCCGAGGAACGGCAAGTCGCTGTAGTAGTAGCGGCCGCGCAGACCCTTCTGCGCGAGCCGGTCCCAGATGGTCGGCAGGGTCGACAGCTCGAAGCTGTTCGAGATGCGATCGGCCTGCCCGGCGTGCTGGTAGATGCGGTTGGGGAAGGTCGCCGAGAGGATGGACGGATGGTACCGATCGAACGTCGTCCATTGCGGCACGGCCTTGCCCAGGAACGCCAGGTCCGCCTGCGTGTAGTAGCCGATCGAGTATACGTCGTTCACGAGAAGCCAGCCGTCGTTGCGGCCCCCGTCGTACTCGACCCTGCCGCCCGAATAAGAGTGGTCCGGATCCCGGAAGCCGCACCCCTGGAAATCCGGCGCCAGCTCGTGCGTCGGGTGGAGCGCGCCCGCCGCATCCGGGTACGCGAGCCCCGCCTGCCTGCCATCGGCGCCCGGGACCCAGCCGAGGAAGTGATCGAACGATCGGTTCTCCATCATCAACACGACGACGTGGCGGAACTGGCCGGGTTTTCCGTTGCTCGCGTTGCCCTTGTCCGGCTGCCCCGCGACCGCGGAGGCGGCGCCCTGCGCCTCCGGCGAGGCAAGACTGGTTCCGCAGGACAGGGAGAGAAGGAGAACGACGGCGGGGCGGGGGGCGTTCATGGCCATGCAACCTCCTGGGTCGGGGTCCGCGCACGTTGTGCACGCGACGCCGGTCGATCAATCCGGCGGGCAAATTCCGCCGGCGCCCGAGAAACCAGTGACGCCCCGCGGAATCCAAGCCTCCCGGCGGACGTTCGCCCGGAAGGACCCTACTCACATGCGGATGATAAGTGAGCCTCTGCCCCGTCGCGCCGCGCTCGCTGCGACCCTTTCCCTGGTTGCGGTCCTGTCCTGGGCTTGCAGCAATGGAAAGGCCGCCGCGCCGCCGCCCCCGGCCACCGTGGCAGTCGTCGACGTGCTCAAGCAGGACGTCCCGGTGCGCACGCAGTGGGTCGCCACTCTCGACGGCTACGTGAACGCCAGGATCCAGCCGCAGGTCACCGGCTATCTCGTCAAGCAGAACTACGTCGAGGGCTCGTTCGTCAAGAAGGGAGAGGCGCTGTTCGAGATCGATCCGCGCCCGTTCCAGGCGGCGCTCGACCAGGCCCGCGGCCAAAGGGCGCAGGCCGAGGCGCAGCTCGGGCGGGCAGCGCGCGACGTCGAGCGCGACACGCCGCTGGCGGCGGCGCGCGCCATCGCCCGCAGCCAGCTCGACAACGACATCCAGGCCAAGCTCGCGGCCGCGGCCTCGGTCGAATCCGCCAAGGCGGCGGTGAAGACGGCCCAGCTCAACCTGGAGTTCACCAAGGTCCGCTCGCTCACCGACGGGATCGCCGGGATCGCCCGCGGACAACTGGGCGACCTGGTGGGGCCGGCGACGCTGCTCACCTCCGTGTCGCGCCTCGATCCCATCAAGGCGTACGTCGCGATCAGCGAGCGCGAGTATCTCCGCTTCGTCGGCGGGCTCGACGGGCAGGCCGAGGCGCGCCCCTTCCCCAACGGCGACACGCCGCTCGAGCTTCTCCTCGGGGATGGCACGGTCTACCCCCATCCCGGCAGGTTCGTGCTGGCCGATCGCCAGGTCGATACGGCGACCGGTACCATCCGCATCGCGGCGGCGTTTCCCAACCCGAGCAACATCCTGCGGCCGGGGCAGTTCGGCCGGGTGCGCGCCACGATCGGGCTCAAGCAGGGCGCGCTACTGGTGCCGCAGCGCGCGGTCACCGAGCTGCAGGGGAGCTACCAGATCGCCATCGTGGGGAAGGACAACAAGGTGGCGATCCGGCCGGTCAAGGTCGGAGCGCGCGTCGGGATGATGTGGGTCATCGAGGACGGCCTTGCGGCCGACGAGAAGGTCGTCGCCGAAGGGGTGCAGAAGGTGCGAGACGGCGCGCTGGTCACGCCGGTGCCGTTCCAGCCCCCGGCCAAAGGCTAGACGGTGGCTCGCTTCTTCATCAGTCGCCCCATCGTCGCCATCGTCATCTCGATCATCACGGTCACCGGCGGTCTGCTGGCGATGCGCAGCCTGCCGGTGGCGCAATATCCGTCGATCATCCCGCCCCAGATCATCGTGAACGGCACCTTCACCGGCGCCGACGCGGTGACCGTCGAGCAGTCGGTGGCGACGCCCCTCGAGCAGCAGATGAACGGGGTGGACGACATGCTCTACATGCAGTCCACCAACGCCAACGACGGGACCATGGCGTTGACGGTCACCTTCGACATCGACACAGATCCCAACATCGATCAGGTCAACGTGACAAACCGGGTGTCGCAGGCTCAGCCCAACCTGCCTCCCGACGTCAATCAGTTCGGCCTCGCTTACCGGAAATCGACCGGATTGCCGATGCTGATCATCTCGCTGTATTCGCCCCACCAGCGCTACGACTCGCTGTTCCTGGCCAACTACGCGAACATCAACATCAACGACGCGCTCTATCGCGTCCGGGGCGTGGGCGAGGTGCGCCTGTTCGGGGCCAGCGACTACGCGATGCGGGTGTGGCTCAAGCCGGACGTGCTGGCGAAGCTGGGGCTCACCGTGCCCGACCTGGTGCGGGCGATGTCGCAGCAGAGCACGGTCAATCCGGCTGGCCGGGTGGGGGCGGAACCGGCGCCGTCCGGCAAGGAGATGACCTATACCGTCCGGGCGCAGGGTCGGCTGCAGACGGCGGAGGAATTCGCGCAGATCGTCGTTCGCTCCAATCCGGACGGCTCGGTCGTGCGCCTCTCCGACGTGGCCCGCATCGAGCTGGGCGCGCTGAACTACCAGCAGGTCTCGCGCGTCAAGGGGCAGCCCGGCAGCATCGTCGCGGTGTTCCAGGCCCCCGGTTCCAACGCGCTCGACGTGGCCAAGGGCGTGAAGAGCGCAATGGAGGAGCTGAAGCAGCGGTTCCCGCCGGACCTCGACTACGTCATCACTCTCGACACCACCTTGCCGGTCACCGAGGGGATCACCGAGATCGCCAAGACCATCCTGGAGGCGATGGCGCTGGTCACGCTGGTCGTCTTCCTCTTCCTGCAGAACTGGCGCGCCACGCTCATCCCGCTCATCGCGGTGCCGGTCTCGTTGATCGGCACGTTCGCGGTGTTTCCCTTGCTGGGCTTCTCCATCAACACCCTCTCGCTGTTCGGGCTGGTGCTCGCCATCGGGCTAGTGGTGGACGACGCCATCGTGGTGGTGGAGGCGGTGGAGCACCACATCGAGGAGGGAATGTCGCCGCGCGACGCCACGCTGCAGGCGATGAAGGAGGTGTCCGGGCCGGTGGTGGCCATCGCGCTGGTGCTGTCGTCGGTGTTCGTGCCCATCGCGTTCGTCGGGGGCATCCAGGGGCGGCTCAACACGCAGTTCGCGGTGACCATCGCCATCTCGGTCCTCATCTCGGCGTTCAACGCGCTGACGCTCTCGCCGGCGCTGTCGGCGCTGCTCTTGCGCCCGCGGCAGCCCGGCCGCGGACCCCTGGCGCGCTTCTTCGGACTCTTCAATCGGGTCTTCGAGCGGGCCACGCACGGCTACGTCAGATGGAGCCATGGCCTGATCCGGAAGGCGGGCATCGGCATCGCCATCCTGCTCGGTTTCATCGCCCTCGACGCGCTGGTGGCTCGCAAGCTCCCCACCAGCTTCATCCCGGAGGAGGATCAGGGCTTCCTCTTCGTCAACGTGCAGCTGCCGGCGGCTGCCTCCCTGGAGCGCACGGAGGCGGTTGCCCAGAAAGTCGAAGGCATCCTGGCCAAGACCGACGGAGTGCAGGCTTACGCGTCGATCGTCGGCTTCAGCCTGCTGACGCGGGTGTCGTCGTCGTACACCGCCTTCATGTTCGTCCAGCTCAAGCCGTGGAGCCAGCGCGAAGGGGCGGCATTGGAGGCGCCCGGTATCCTGCGCACCTTGAACCGCGCGCTGGCCACCCAGGTGCCGGAGGCCACCGCGTTCGCGTTCAGCCCTCCGGCGATTCCCGGATTCGGCAATGCCGGCGGCTTCTCGATGTGGCTGCAGGATCGCAGCGGCGGATCGGTGGAGTTCCTCGATCAGAACGTCAAGGCCTTCGTGGACGCGGCGCGCAAGCGGCCGGAGCTGACCGGGGTCAACTCGGTCTTCACTTCCGGAATCCCGCAGGTCTACGCCGACGTCGACCGGGACAAGGTGTTGACCCAGGGGATCGCGATCGGCGACGTGTACCAGACGATGCAGACCTACCTGGGCGGTCTATTCGTCAACCAATTCAATCGATTCGGCCGCCAATGGCGCGTGTTCCTCCAGGCGGAGGGCGAGGATCGGTTGACCGAGCAGGACATCGGCCAGTACTACGTGCGCAACGGACAGGGCAACATGGTCCCCCTGTCGGCGGTGACGAGCACGCGCCGGATCGCCGGTCCCGAGTACACCAATCGATTCAACTTGTACCGCGCGGCGCAAGTCATCGGCTCGGCGGCGCCGGGATACAGCTCCGGGCAGGCGTTGGCCGCGCTCGAGCAAGTGGCGGGGCAGGTCTTGCCGCGCGAGATGGGCTATGGGTTCGCCGATCTTTCCTACCAGGAGAAGAAGGCGTCGGGCAGGGCGGGCGCGATCTTCGCCCTCTCCCTGGGCTTCGTCTTCCTGATCCTCGCCGCGTTGTACGAGAGTTGGTCGCTCCCGTTCTCGGTGCTGCTGTCGGTGCCGGTGGCGGTCCTGGGGGCATTTCTCGGTCTCTACCTGCGCAACTTCGATCTGGGGATCTTCGCGCAGATCGGGTTGGCGATGCTGATTGGCCTCGCGGCGAAGAACGCCATCCTCATCGTGGAGTTCGCGCGCGACGAGATGAGGAAGGGGCGACCGCTGGTGGAGGCGGCGCTCGAGGGAGCCCGGCTGCGTCTTCGCCCGATCCTGATGACCTCGTTCGCCTTCATCTTCGGAATGATTCCGCTGTGGGTGGCAACCGGGGCAGGCGCGATCTCGCGGCAGATCCTCGGCACGGTGGTCATCACGGGCATGCTGGCGGCGACGGCCGTCGCCATCTTCATCATTCCCGTGCTGTTCGTGCTGGTGGAGAGGCTGGCCAACCGCCGCCGGGCGCACGAACAGCCGCCGGAGCCGGTTCCCACCGAGCCGGAGGCAACGCGATGAAATGGGCGGCGCTGCTGGTCTTGCTCGAAGCCGGCTGCATGCTCGGACCGGACTACAAACGTCCCGCCCTGAAGGCTCCGCCGACCTATCGCGGCGGAGCAGAGGGGGGCGGGACGGCGTCGCTGGCCGACAAGGACTGGGGGCGGGTGTTTCCCGACCCTGCGCTCGGCGAGCTGATCCGCACCGCCCTGGCGCAGAACCAGGACGTGCTCATCGCGGCCACGCGGATCGAGCAAGCCGAGGCGCAGCTGGGGATCACGCGCGCCGATCAGCTTCCCGTGGTGAATCTGGCGCTCTCGGCCGGACGGGAGCGCGTCGCGGCGACCAGCCTGACGCGAGAGTTCACGACCAGCGTGTTCCAGGGAAACGTATCGGCGTCGTGGGAGCTCGATTTCTGGGGCAAGTTCCGCCGCGCGAGCGAGGCCGCGCGCGCCGATCTGCTCGCCGCCGAGTGGAACGGCCGGGCGGTGATCACCAGCCTCATCGCCAGCCTCGCGAGCGCGTACTATCAGCTCCTCGATCTGGATCTCCAGCTCGACATCTCCAAGCGGACGCTCGCGTCCCGCAAGGAGTCGCTGGAGATCGTCAGCCTTCAAGAAAGCCAGGGCGCGGTCTCGCTCCTGGACGTGCGTCAGGCCGAGCAGCTCGTCTACAACGCCGCGCAGACGATCATCGACATCGAGCGACGCACCGAGCAGCAGGAGAATTTCATCAGCGTGCTCCTCGCCCGGAATCCCGGGCCGATCCCGCGCGGAAGGAAGATCACGGAGCAGCCGCACGATCCGGTGGTTCCGGCCGGGCTTCCCTCGTCGCTGCTGCAGCGGCGACCCGACATCCAGCTGCAGGAGGCGCGCCTCATCGCGGCGAACGCGCGCATCGGCGTCGCGCGGGCGGCGTTCTTTCCGTCGATCTCGTTGACCGCCGGGGCCGGAACGGAGAGCGCCGACCTCACCAACCTGTTCAAGGGCCCGTCGGCCATCTGGAATTTCATCGGGTCCCTGACGCAGCCGATCTTCGCCGGAGGCAGGCTTACCTCGAAGGTGAAGCTCGCGGAGGCACAGGAGAAGGAGGCGCTGCTCGTGTACCAGCAGACCATCCAGCAAGCGTTCCGCGAGGTCTCCGACGCATTGGTGGCCTATCGCAAGAACCGCGAATTTCGCGAGCAGCAGCAGCTCCTGGCCAACTCGACCCGCGATGCCCTGGCGCTTTCGGAGCAGCGTTACCGGGGAGGGGCGGCGAGCTATCTCGAGGTCCTGGACAGCAACACGAGGACGTTCGCGGCCGAGCTCGGGTTGGCGCAGGCGCAGCTCAACGAGCTGCTGGCGCTGGTGCAGCTGTACAACGCCCTCGGCGGTGGATGGCAGGCCGCGGACGCGAAGGCGTCGTAGCCAGGTCGTTCGTCAGGCCAGCTCGCGCAACACGCGGGTGCGCAACTGCTGCTCGCGCTTCTTGCCCCGCTCGATCGCCTTCTGCCGCTCGGCCTCTCGCGATCGGGGCGGGCCGTGGACCTCCAGCTGGCCGAACATCCGGAGGGTGATCGCGGTGATGTGTTCCACGGCGTGATCGCAGGCCTGCTTGTTCGCCTTGGAGAAGGACTTGAGGCCGGTCAGCTTGCGCACGTACTGCAGCGCGGATGCACGGACTTCCTCCTCGGTCGCCGGCGGTTCGAAGTGGTGCAGCGTCTTGATGTTTCGGCACATGCATCGATGATATCGCCGATCGGGCGTCCCGGCACGCGGCAGGCCGGTCCCATCTGGCGCGATCCATGCAGCTCCTCTGCTCGTGCTTCCGGGCACCCCCGCAATCGAGCGAGGCGCTGGCGGAAGATCGAGGAGACTGTCATGAAACTGAGCAGGGTCTTTGCAGTGATTGTCGCGGCAGGATCGCTGGCGGCGGCGAGCGTGCGTGCGCAGGACACCAGCTCCGCAGACGCATCGAGCGGAGCCACGTCGTCCACCCAGCCGAAGGCGCGGAAGGGAAGCGACAAGTCGCAGGCGAAGCCCACGCCGTATGGCGAAGTGGTCAACGGCCCCTCGACGACCGACGCCGACGGCATCCCGGTGGCCAACCCCAACCCGCTCTCGGTGGAGAAGAGGCGAGGGGAGCTGGGCGGCATCGAAGAAACTCCCGGCGAGCTGACGGACGAATCGAACGCCTCCGGCGATTTGCAGCCGAACACCGACGGGTATTGAGGACCGGCGATTGGCCGGCGCGGCTCTGCGCGCCGGCCATCGCTTTGCGTTACCCGCGCGCAGAGCAGCTGCGCCCGCGCCGTGACCTGGGCGGCGAGTGCATGGCACGACCGCGGGCTGTTCCGCCAACCTCGGTCTAGTCACCCGCGCGGTGCTTCGCGTCCAGCCCGACTGCCTGAGGAAGGGTCAGGCCGTCGCGCTGGAGCAAGCGCAGAAGGCCGTCCTGGATGTCCCGCGGAGTCGACGGACCTCCGTAGACGAAGGCCGTGTACACCTGGAGGAGGCTCGCGCCGGCGCGGATGCGCCGGTAGGCGTCCTCCGCGGTGGCGATGCCGCCGACGCCGACGATCGGCGCCCGGGTCCCGACGCGCAAGAACAGTCGGGCGCAGGCCCGTTCGGCGGCCTCGCGCAGCGGCGGACCCGAGAGCCCGCCCGCCTCGGCGGCGCGCGGATGTCCGGCGACCGCGTCCCGCGACAGGGTCGTGTTGGTGGCGATGAGGCCATCGGCGCCCCCCGCCACGACGGCGTCCGCGATGGCATCCAGGCGGTCGGGTGGCTCGTCGGGCGACACTTTGACCAGGAGCGGCACCCGCCGGCCAGTCGAGGTCCGCAGCTCGTCGCGCGCGCGGGCCACCTGCTCGACCAGGGCACGCAGCCCGGCTGCGGCCTGCAGCTCGCGCAGACCGGGTGTGTTCGGGCTGGAGACGTTGATCGCCGCGTAGTCCGCGTATGGCGCCAGCGCGCGGAACGCCGCGACGTAATCCGCGGCAGCGCGCTCGTTGGGCGTGTCCTTGTTGCGGCCGACGTTCACTCCGACGGGCCCCGGCTGGCGCGGCAGGCGGGACAAGCGCCGCGCCACGCGCGCGGCGCCCGGGTTGTTGAATCCCATCCGGTTGACGATCGCGCGGTGCTCCGGCAGCCGGAAGAGCCGCGGCCGCGGATTGCCAGGCTGCGGCCGGGGCGTGACGGTGCCGACCTCCACGAAGCCGAAGCCGAGGCGGAACCAGGCGGGCACCAGCACCTGCCCCTTGTCCATCCCGGCAGCCAGCCCGATCGGGTTCGGGAAGCGCAGGCCCCACAGGGTCTGGGCCATCCGTTCCCGCGGGGGCGACTTCCGGGCGAGCCGCGACCACGCCCAGAGCGGCGCGGAGGCTGCGGCATGCGCGGCCTCGGGCGGAAGCAGGAACAAGAGGGGGCGGAGCAGGCGATACACTCAGGGCGCACCATACCCCGCAGTTGCCCGCCGCGCCGACGCCGCGCAGAATGCGCTCTTTGGATGCACCGTCGAAAGACGCGGGCGAAGCGCCCGCCCGCGCGGCCCCGCCGCAGGGCACGCAGGACCTTCTCTTCGAGGCCGCGCGCCGGCTGCGGCGTTGCGAGGCCGCGCTCGCCCGCCTATTCGAAGATCGCGGGTTCGCCGAGGTCATCCCTCCCTCCATCGAGTCCGCCGAAGTGTTCGCGGAGAGCGCCGGCGGCGCCGCGGACGCGCTGCGCGCCGTCGACCGGCACGGCCACCTGCTCGCGCTGCGCGCCGACTTCACTGCCCAGGTCGCGCGCATCGCCGCCACCCGGCTCTCCGGCATCTCCCCGCTGCGGCTGTACTACCGGGGCAGCGTGGTCCGGGAGTCGCCGGCCGGATCCGGCGTCCCGCGCGAGCGCCTGCAGGCCGGCTGCGAGCTGGTGGGCGAGGCGGGACCGGAGGCGGACGCCGAGATGCTGGCGCTGGCCGCGGCCTCTCTCTTCGCCCTGGGCATCCCGCCGGGCGCCGCGCGGATCGCGGTGGGCACCGTCGGGTATTTCTCCGCGCTCATCGCCGCCGCCGGTGCTTCGCCCAGGCTCGCCCGCGCCCTGACCGATGCCATCGATCGCAAGGACCTGCCCGGTTTGACCCTGCTGTGCACGCGCGAGGTGCCGCCGGGAAAAGCGCGGGATGCCCTGCTCATGCTGGCCCAGCCTCCGCGGCCGCAGGGCGAGGCGACCGCCCTGCTCGCGCGCGCGCAGCAGCTCGCGCCCGCGCCCGCCGCGTCCTCGGCGCTGCAGCTGCTCACCAGCGTGCTCGCGCTGGCGCAGGCGCGAAACCTGGGAGCGGAGCTGGAGGTCGACCTGGGCGAGGTCCGCGGCCTGGGCTACTACACCGGCCTCGTCTTCAACCTGTACGCGGCGGGAGCGCCGCGGGCGGTGGGCGGCGGCGGACGGTACGACACGCTGCTCGGCCGGTTCGGAGATCCGCGCCCGGCCGTCGGCTTTTCCCTCGACCTCGATGCGCTGGTGCCGCTGGCGAGGCCGGCATGATCACGGTCGCGCTGCCCAAGGGGCGCACGCTGCAGGCGACGCTGGACCGGTTCGCGCGCGCCGGCCTCTCGCCCGAAGAAGACTTCGCGACCACCCGCAAGCTGATCGTGCCCGCGCGCGGCGCGCAGGCGCGCTTCGTGCTCTTGAAAGACCCCGACGTGCCGCTCTACGTCGAGCGCGGCGCCGCCGACCTGGGCGTCTGCGGCCTGGATCACGTGCTCGAGTCCGGCGCCGACCTCCTGGTGCCGCTCGACCTGGGGTTCGGGAGCTGCCGCCTGTGCCTGGCGGCGCCCCGGGATTCGGCGGTCGCGCGCGGCTGGCGGTCGGGCGACAGCGGCGCCGAGAAGGGGCGTTCGCTGCGCGTGGCGACCAAGTACCCGCGCCTCACCGCCCGGGCGTTTGCGCGGCGCGGCGTGCCCCTCGACGTCGTGCGGCTGTCGGGATCGGTCGAGCTGGCCGCGGTCGCCGATCTGGCCGACGCCATCGTCGACCTGGTCGAGACGGGCCGCACCCTCGAGGAGAACGGGCTCGTCGTCGTGGAAGATCTCCTCCAAGTCAGCGCGCGGCTGGTGGTGAACCGGGCCTCGTACCGGCTCAAGCTGGAAGAGCTGCTGCCGGTGCTCGAGCGCGTGGGAGGGCCGGCATGATCCGCCTGTTGGAGCTGGCCGATCCCGCGCAGCGCGCGCAGGCCAGAGGACTTCGCGCCGCCGCGGCGCCGCCGCCCGAGGTCGCTCCGGCGGTGTCGCGCATCATCGCCGACGTGCGCGCGCGGGGCGAAGAGGCGGTGCGCGAGCTCACCCGGCGGTTCGACGGCGCCGACCTCGTGGACCCGTTCCTGCCTGCCTCCGAGTGGGACGCGCTCGCCGCGCGCTGCCCGGAGCCGGTGCGCGCCGCGCTGCAGAAGGCGGCCCAGCGGGTGCTGGCCTTCCACGCTCCCCAGGTCCCGCAGAGCTACGAGCAGCGGTTGCCGGACGGCGGGCTCTTGCGCTGCCTGGTGGTGCCGCTCGCCCGCGC
>Ga0137396_10001214_pt1 | contig 13343 bp, 10 predicted proteins | sample czc16metaG_FD_108284 | JGI IMG/M metagenome (GOLD analysis project Ga0137396, IMG submission 108284) | Vadose zone soil microbial communities from Angelo Coast Range Reserve, California, USA - czcobulk3.16 metaG | ecosystem: Environmental > Terrestrial > Soil > Vadose zone | place: USA...
CCGCACCTGCTCCAACGCCTGCGCCGCCGTCAGCTCGGGGGAGAGCCGGAGGAACTCCGGGTTCATCATGCCGCCCGCGCTGTCCTCGTCGTAGGTGAGGAGCCGCTCCACCTCGCGCGCCTCGGACGGCTCCATCTCGGCGAGCAGCTCGGCGGATTCTTCCTGGGGCAGGTCCGCGAGCAGGTCGGCGGCGTCGTCAGCCTGCATCTCCTCGAGCACGTCGGCCGCCCTGTCCGGCTCCAGGGCGTGGAGCAGCTCGCGCTGCAGCTCGGGCTCGACCTCTTCCAGCGCGTCGGCCGCCGCTTCGACCGGCAGCTCGCGGAAGAGCACGGCGCGCTCGCGGCGGTCGAGGTCCTCGAGGATCTCGGCCAGGTCGGCGGGATGCATCTCGGAGAGCGCCGCGCGGGAGAGGTCCAGGCGGACCCGGGGCGAACCCGCCGCGAGGGGTTGCACGTGCTTCCAGGAAACCAGCTTGTCGGTCCTGAGATACGGCGCGCCCGGCTTGAGGCTTCGCACCAGCGCGTCGATCATGCGCTGCCAGCCCATGCGGCGCACCAGCCCGCGGAAGCCGACGTCGACGTGGGCGACGCGCAGCTCGCCTCGCGCGCGAAGCAGGTGCAGGTCGTTGACCCGTTCCACCTTCGCGTCGTCGGTGTCGACGATCTGCCGGTCGAGCACGTCCTGGGCGAGCGGGATCTCGCTGGAGAGGAGCTGCAGGGGCCGCAGCGCCTCCGCGCCGCGCTTCAGGCGCAGCGTCCGCCCATCCCAGTCGTCCACGTCGTCCCATTCGACTCGCTTCACCTCGCCGCCGCGCGTGCGCACGCGCAACGCCTTCACCCGCGGGTACGCGCCCGCCGCGTCCGCGAGCACGTCGACCAGGGTGCCCAGGCGCTCGCCCTTCGGGCCCACCACGGGCAGCCCGAGCAGATCGGAAAGGAAGAGGAAGGTCCCTTCGCGCGGCGGCTGGCTGGCAGCGGGCGCGGGCGCCGCCCGTCCATTCTCGTTCGTGTGCGCCGGCACCTCGGGCGCGGTAGCAGAGGTACGGCGAGCTGGTCAAGGGACGTTAGCGAGGCCGCACCCCTCGATTGGTCAGCACGCGATCAGTTGGGGGGTCGAGGGGGGAGCGAGCTTCCCCCTCGTAGAGGCGCCGAAGGCGCCGGATCGAAGAGGGTGTTGCCAGAGGCAGAGCCGTCGAGTCAATCCAACCTCTTCACTTTCCGATAGTGGCGCCGCGCCTTGGCGCGGTTGCCGCAGTCCTTCATGCTGCACCACCTGCGCGATCCATTGCGGCTCTCGTCCACGAAGAGCCAGCTGCAGCCGGTCGTCTCCCGCATCCCGCACAGCTTCACGGGCGCGCCGTCGTGGCCCTCGAGCAGCTCCGCCGCGGAGAGGGCGACGGGCCACAGCATGCGGCGGAGATCGTCCGCGTCGTCCCAGGCGAGCGAGAACCCCTTGCCGCTGGGCACCACCCGCCGGTGCCGGAGGGCATCGGCGAGCGCGCGGTTGAGCACCTCGAGGTGCTGCGGCGAGGGGCGCCTGCCTTCCGACAGCGCGAAGAAGATCTCGAAGAGCGACTCGCGCAGCTCGACTGCCGCGGCCAGGGCGGCGGCGGCGGCGTCCGGCTCGCGCTGGGCGCGGAGCAGCAAGGCGCGCACCTGGGCGGGCGAGAGCAGCTCGCCCTGCCGCGCCCAGGCGACCAGGTCCGCGTAGCCGTGCAGGTGCTCGCTGGGATCGACCCGCCGGTCACCGCCGACCGTGTTGGTGAAGTCGAGGCAGGGCTCCCCGCCGATGAACTCGAACCGGTACTGCGCGCTGCGCATCGTCTCCGACATGCAACCTCCAAAGAGGCACTTGACAGGTTAGATAGCGCCGCCTTATATAACCGTCAACTGCCACATACGGCGGTTAGAGAAGGGAGCCCGTCATGTTGCCTCTCGCCCACGTCGGTCTCGACAGCTCCACCCGCGCCGCCTTCCGCGCCGGAGTCGTGGTCCTCGCCTGGCTCGCCCTCTGGTTCTCGGTCCTGATCGCGACCCTGGAACGCCCGCCGCCCAGGCCATCCCAGGTCCGCATCCAGGCCGCCACCGAGCAGCGCGCCTGAGCGGCCAGGTCTCTCTGCGCCGGCACAGGTCCTGTGTTACAGACCGGCCGTGCCGACGCCGCCGTCCGTCGCCGAAGAGCTGAAAAGCCTGCGCATCGAGCGCACGATCCCGCCGCGGTCCCTGCCCTCGTGGACGCCGGCCGTCATCGGCGTCGCGGCCGCCGCGGTGGCACTGTTCGTGGCCTGGAAGCTGCTGGCGCCGCGCATGTTCGTGCGCGAGGTCGAGACCACCTCGGTGGCGCTGGTCAGCCCGGCGCAGGCGCAGCAGCTGCTGGTCGCGACCGGCTACGTGGTGCCCCAGCGACAGGCGAACATCTCGCCCCGCATCGGCGGCCGGGTGGCGAAGCTGTTCGTCGAGGACGGCACGGTGGTGAAGAAGGGGCAGCTCCTCGCCGTCCTCGAGGACCAGGACTTCCGCGCGCAGGTGCTGCAGGCCGAGGCGGACGCGCGCGCAGCCGAGGCGCGCGAGAAGCGGGCCGAGGTGGAAGTGCGCGACGCGCAGCGCGCCGAAGGCCGCGAGAAGATGGTGCAGGAGAAGGGCGTCTCCACCCCCGCCGCGCTCGACCAGGTCACGGCCCGTCTGGAGGGCGCCAAGGCGGCGCTCGCCGCGGCGCACGCCGACTCGGCCGCCGCGCGCGCCCGCATCGAGGACGCGAAGGTCACCCTGGAGAACTGCTACGTGCGCGCGCCGTTCGACGGGCGCATCACGCAGAAGCTCACCGACATCGGCGAGATCGTCTTCGGCGCCCAGAGCGCCGGAACGGGCGGCCGCGGCGGCATCGCGTCGCTGGCGGATTTCTCCACCCTGCAGGTCGAGGCGGACGTCTCCGAGAGCCAGGTGGCCAAGCTGAAGATCGGGACGCCGGCCGAGATCGCGCTCGACGCCTTCCCGGACCGCCGCTTCCGCGCCAAGGTGGCCGAGGTCCGGCCCCGCGTGGACCGGGCGAAGGCGACCGTCACCGTGAAGGTGGGCTTCGTCGACGATCCCACCGACGTGCTGCCCGACATGGGCGCCAAGGTCACGTTCCTCGCCAAGGAGCTGGACGAGGCCGCCGCCAAGGCGCAGCCGATCCCGGCCGTGCAGGCGGACGCGGTGGTCGAGCGCGGCGAGAACAAGGTGGTCTGGGTGGTGGACCCGCAGGACCAGGTCCAGTCCGTCCCGGTAGTGACTGGAGCTCCGATGGGCGGCCTGGTCGCGCTGCGCGACGGGCCGCCCCCGGGCACCAAGGTCGTGCGCCGGCCGGACGGGGAGCTGAGGTCGGGCATGAAAGTGAAGGAGAAGCAGTGACCGAGGCGAAGATGGCGGAGGGGGCCCAAAGGGCTCCGCGCGGCGCGCGGCCGATCGTGGAGATCCGCGGGCTGCGCAAGGTGTATGCCCGGGACAAGCAGGAGGTGACCGTGCTCGACGGCATCGACCTGGACATCCCGGAAGGCTCGTTCGAAGCGCTGATGGGCCCTTCGGGCTCCGGCAAGACCACCCTGCTCAACCTGATCGCCGGGATCGACCAGCCCACCGCGGGCACGGTGCGGGTGGCCGGCGAGGACATCGGCCGCATGGGCGAGACCGAGCGCGCCGCGTGGCGGGCGCGCAACATCGGGTTCATCTTCCAGTTCTACAACCTGATGCCGGTGCTGACGGCCGCCGAGAACGTCGAGCTGCCGCTCCTGCTCACGCCGCTTTCGAAGGCGGAGCGCAAGCGCCGTGTCGAGGTGGCGCTCAAGCTGGTGTCCTTGTCCGACCGCGCCGATCACACCCCGCGCCAGCTCTCCGGCGGCCAGCAGCAGCGCGTCGCGATCGCCCGCGCCATCGTCGCCGACCCGCAGATCATCGTGGCCGACGAGCCCACCGGCGACCTCGATCGCAAGAGCGCCGAGGACGTCCTGGGGCTCCTCACCACGCTCAACGAGACCCTCGGCAAGACCATCGTGATGGTCACCCACGATCCGCACTCGGCCGAGCGTGCGAAGATCCAGCGCCGCCTCGACAAGGGGCTGCTCACGTGACGCTCACCGGCCTGGCGCTGCGCAACGCCTTCCTGCGCAACAAGACGCGCGCCTTCCTCACCGTGCTGGGCACCACGGTCGCGGCGCTCGCCTTCGTGTTCCTGCGCACCGTGCTCGCCGCCTGGTACGCGAGCAGCGACGCATCGGCGTCCGACCGGGTGGTCACGCGAAATGCCGTGTCCCTCACCCAGCCCCTCCCCCTCTCCTATCGCGACCGCATCCAGCAAGTGCCCGGGGTCACCAAGGTCACGTACTCGAACTGGTTCGGGGGCATCTACAAGGATCCGAAGAACTTCTTCGCCAAGTTCGCAACCGACGCCCCGAGCGCGCTGGACGTCTTCAACATCCGGTTCCTCCAAGGAACCAAGCAGGACTACCTCGCGGACCGGAACTCCTGCATCGTCGGAAAGAAGCTCGCCGACCGCTACGGGTTCAAGCTCGGCGAGACGCTGCCCCTCCAAGGGGACATCTATCCGGGCGAGTGGCGCTTCCGCATCGCGGGCATCATCGACTCGCCCGACGACGAGTCGCTCGCCAACACCATGTACTTCCATTGGCAGCGGCTCAACGAGGGGGTGCCCGCCGGACGCAAGGACCTGGTCGGCGTGTACACGATCACCGTGGCGGACGCGGCGCGTTCGCCGGAGGTGGTCCGAGCGATCGACGCCCTGTTCGCAAACAGCGACAACGAGACGCACACCGAGACGGAGAAGTCGTTCCGCCTGCAATTCGTGCAGGGCTCTTCGGCCATCATCGCCGCGCTGGAGGTGGTGAGCGGAGTGATCCTGCTGATCATGGCGCTGATCCTCGGCAACACGCTGGCGATGGGGCTGCGCGAGCGGACGCCGGAGCTGGGCGCGATGCGCGCCATCGGCTTCTTGCCCAGGCACGTCGGGGCCATCTCGCTCGCGGAAGGCGCCCTCCTCGGCCTCACCGGCGGCGCGCTGGGCGTCTTCTTCGCCCGGCCCGTGCTGATCGGGTTCGGAAAGGCGCTCTCCAGCCTGGGCTTCTTGACCGGCATCTCCTTCAAGCCCGGGACGGCCGCCCTGACCGTCGCCTGCGCCGCGGCGATCGGAGCGCTGGCGAGCGCGTTCCCGGCCTGGCAGGCCGGGCGCATGGAAGTGGTGAACGCGCTGCGGAGGCAGGAGTGATCCCGCTCTCCTACAACGTACGCTCCATCCTGCGGCGTCGCTTCTCGGCGGTCGCCACCGCGGCGGGCCTCGGCCTGGTGGTGTTCGTCTTCGCCGCCGTCCTCATGCTCGCGCGCGGTGTGGAGGAGACGCTCAAGGCCACCGGCTCGCCGCGCAACGCGATCCTGCTGCGCAAGGGATCGACGACCGAGCTGACCAGCGGCGTGCCGCGGGAGGCCGCGAAGGTGTTCTCCGCCGACCCTTCCGTGGCGGTGGAGGGAGGGAAGGCCGTCGCTTCTCCCGAGCTGTTCGTCATCTTCCAGCTGCAGCGCGCCGACGGGAAAGGAACCGCCAACGTCGGCTTCAGGGGCGTCACGCCGGACGGTCTGCGCCTGTTGCGCAGCGAGACGGTCCGGGTGACCGACGGCCGGCTGCCGCAGCCCGCCACCAGCGAGGTGATGATCGGCAGGGGCGTGCGCGGCAGGTACAAGGGCGCGGCGCTCGGCCAGTCGATCCACATCGCGCGGCGCGACTGGCAGGTGGTCGGCGTCTTCGAGGCGGGCGGCAGCGGATTCGAGAGCGAGGTGTGGGGAGACGCCGACCAGATCGCCGACGCCGCCCACCGCACCGGCTACTCGCAGCTGACGGTGCGGCTCAAGTCGCCCTCCGAGCTGGCCTCGCTGCGAGCGACCGTCGACGCGGACCCCCGGTACAACCTGGAAGCCAGGCGTGAGGACCGCTACTACGAGGAAGCTTCCGGCGCGCTGGCCACCTTCGTGCGGGCGCTGGGGACGGTGATCGCCGTCTTCTTCGCCTTCGGCGCGACGCTCGGCGCAATGATCACCATGTACGCGCAGGTGGCCAGCCGGGTGCGCGAGGTGGGCACGCTGCGAGCCCTGGGCTTCCGCCGCCGCGCCGTCCTGGGCAGTTTCCTGGTGGAAAGCCTCATCCTGGCGCTCATCGGCGCCGTCGCGGGCTGCCTCTTCGCCTCGCTCCTGGGCGCGGTCTCGTTCTCGACGGTGAACTTCTCCTCGTTCACCGAGATCAAGTTCCGCTTCCACTTCGCGCCCGCCGTGGCGGTCTGGTCGACGCTGTTCGCGATCGCCATGGGACTGTTGGGCGGAGCGCTCCCGGCCACCCGCGCCGCGCGCCTCGCGATCGCCGAAGCCACCAAAGGGTGAGGGTGCTCGACTCGACCGAGCGCAAGCTGCTCGCCCTGCTCCTCGTCGCCTCGGGCTGGCTGTTCGTCTACTTCGACCGGCTGAACAACCCGAACGAGCTGGTGCGCGTCTACATGGCGCGGGCCATCCTGGAGCACGGCACGTACGCCATCGGCGAGCGCCACCTCGTGCCCGGCGGGTTCAGCGACGGCGGGCCGGTGTACTCGGACTGGGGATACATCAACGACAAGGCGCTGGTGTGCGACGACCCGCGCGCACGGCCGCCCGCGTGCAGCGGGAAGCTGTATGCCGCCAAGGCGCCCGGCGCGTCCTTCCTGGCGGTCCCCGTCCTGGGCGCGCTGAAGCTCGCGCTCCGGCACGAGCCTTCCCGCACCGCCGCCGTCTTCCTGCTCCGCTGGGTGTTCTGCATCGTCCCCACCGCGCTGTTCTGGATCGCGATCCGGCGATTCCTGCTGCGCAGCGGAACGCCGCCCGCCGCCGCGCTCGCTTGCGCGCTGGCCGGCGCGCTCGGCTCGCTGTCCTTCACCTACGGGCAGATGTTCGCCGGCCACCAGCTCGCCGCGCTGGGTCTGGGTACGGCGTTCCTCGCCGCCTTCTGGCCGGCGAGATCGACCTCGCGCCCCGGCCCGGCCTCGCCGCGCGCCGCGCTGCTCTTCGGCTTCGCCGCCGGGTTCGCCGTCTGCTGCGAATACCCGTCCGCCCCGGCGGCGCTGCTTCTCGCCGGCGCATGGCTGTGGTTCGGGCTCGCGTCACCGCGGGCGGTCGCCCTGGCGGCGCTGGGGGCCGCCCTGCCACTCGCCGCCATGGCGCACTTCCACTGGTCGGCGTTCGGCGCGCCCTGGGCGACGCCCTACTCGCACCTGGAGAACCCCGAGTTCATGCGGGACATCGCGCCCGGCTTCCTCGGCATCTCGCCGCCGACCTGGGATCGGTTTCATGGGTCGCTCTTCGCGCCCTACCTCGGCCTCTTCTTCTGGGCGCCGTGGATCGCCCTCGCGCTCGGTGCCATGCCGTTGATCTTCCGGAAGCGGCATCCGGCCGGAGCGGCGGCCGCCTCGGTCGTCGGGTACTACCTCGTCTTTCAGATCACGCACGCGCTCTGGCGGAGCGGCTGGGTCGTGGGCCCGCGCTACATGACCCCGATGGTCCCCTTCGCCGCCGCGGCCGTGGGGATCGGCCTCGCGCAGCTCGGCGCCGCCGCGCGCCCGTGGGCCGTCGCGCTGCTCGGGGGTGCGGGCGCCGCGTCGATCGCCGCGACGGGCTTGTCGTCGATCGTGTGTCAAGCGTTCCCCCTCGAGGTGTACAACCCGCTCGTCGAGGTGGTGGCGCCGCTGTTGTCGCACGGCTACGTGCCCCGGAACCTGCTGCAGCTCGCCGGCGTGCCCGGCTTGTGGAGCGCCCTGCCCGCCCTCGCCGCGCTCGCCACCGGAATGGCGCTGCTCTTGACCGCGCCCTTGCGCATCGACCCCGCGGCGCGACGGGCGCACTGCCTGGCGCTCGCGGTCGCGGCGCTGCTCGGAGTCGCTCAGTGGACCGCGACCGTCGGCGACTCGCCGAGCCACTCCGGCGCGGTGCGGTTCCTCGCCTCGGTCTGGGACCCCGACCCCCCGCCGGGCGCCACGCCGTTCAGCCGGCGTTGAGCCACTCCTCGTACGCGCGGAAGTCGTACTCGCGCCCGAGGAAATCGCGGACCAGGTCGGCCGCCTTGGCGCCTCCGCCCGGCTCGAGCACCGACTTGCGGTAGCGGATCGCGGTGGCGGCGTTCATCAAGCCCTCGCGGCGGAACGCGCCGAACAGGTCCTTCGCGATCACCAGCGACCACATGTACGTGTAGTAGATCGCGCTGTAGCCCTCGAGGTGGCCGAAGGACTCGTGGAAATACGTCTCGGGAACGTAGCGGAAGGGCGTCAGCTCTTCCTGCAGCCGCGCCATGAGCGCGGTCGTATCCAGCGAGCGCGGGTCTCCGCCGTGGAAAGCCAGGCTCACCGCCGCGTAGTACATCTGCTGGCGGACGCGGAGCCCCTTGCCGAACTCGTCGGCGGCCCGCATGCGCGCGACCAGCTCGGCCGGGATCGGCGCGCCCGACTGGTGGTGGCGGGCGAACGCCGAGAGCACAGAGGGGTCCCAGCACCATTCTTCGAGCATCTGCGAGGGCGCTTCGACGAAGTCCCACTCCGTGCGCACGCCGGAGATGCCGGCCCAGCGCGTCCGGCCTCCCAGGAGATGGTGCAGGAGGTGCCCGAACTCGTGGAAGAACGTCACCACCTCGCCGTGCTCGAGCAACGCGCCCGGGCGCGGGAAATTGCAGACCAGCGCGGCCTCCGGCAGCGCGCGTCCCGCCTGCCCGGAGCGCAGCGTGAACTGCGCGGCGTGCTTGTATTTCCCCTCTCGCGGAAACAGGTCGAGGTAGAAGCGGCCCAGGAGCTTCCCCTCCTCGAGCACCTCGAAGCAGGTCACGTCGGAGTGCCAGACCGGAGCGTCGGAAACTGGCCGGTAGGTTAGCCCGAACAGTCGCGCGGTCACCTCCAGGACGCCCTGCTGCACTCGCGACAGCTCGAAGTACGGCCGCACCGCTTGCGCGTCGAATCCGTGCCTCTCCTTGCGCACGGCCTCGACGAGGAGCTGCGAGTCCCACCCCTCCACCCGCTCCGCCGCGGGGTCTTCGCGCCGCCGATGCTCGAGGAGGGCCTGGTACTCCTGCCTCATGCGCGCCTCGGCCGCCGCCGAGATGCGGGCCACGAAATCGGCGGCGGCCTGCGCGCTGCCGATCATCTTGTCCTCGGTGACGTACGACGACCACGAAGGGTAGCCGAGCAGCGCCGCCAGCTCGTGGCGCTTCTCCAGCATGCGGGCGAGCGCGTCGAGGTTCCGCGGGTGCGCGCGCTGGCGGTAGACGCGCCAGAGGCGCTCTCGCGCCGCCGCGCTCCTCGCATAGCTGAGGAAGGGGACGTAGTCGGGAGTGTCGGTGGTGATGCGCACCTTTCCGTCCGCGCGCGGCGGGCGGGCGCGCCGGTAGTCCTCCGGAAGGCCTTCCAGCTCGCCCGGCTCGAGGTCCACCCAGCGGACGTCGTCGCGGATGTTCCGGCTGAACTCCTGCCCGATGCGCACCAACTCGTCGTTGAGCGCCCGGATGCGCGCGCGCGTCTCGTCGTCGCGATCCACGCCGGCCCGGCGGAAGTCGCGCAACACGCGATGCAGGTAGAACCGCGTCGGCGCGTCCGCGCCCGAGACGTCGATCTCGCGCAGCGCATCGTAGATGCCCCGGTCCAGGGACAGCTCGGTTGCGAGCGCGTCCACCTCCTGCTCGCAGCGCTCCGCCGCGTCGCGCATCGCCGCGGAGGGATGGGCGTTGCGCGCCACGCTCGCCCGGGAAGAGGCGTCCGCGAGCGCGCCGACCGCGTCGTCATAGGCGCCGAGCGCCTCGGCGAGGCCGCGCGGCGAGGGCATCGCCTTGAGCCGCGCCACGCGGCCGCGCGCCAGCTCCATGTCGCGCCGGTTCGCAAGGGCGAACTGCTCGGGCGTTCCGACCAGAAGCTCGCCCGGAGTCACGCTGCCCGCTCCATCCGGATCAGCGCTCCGCGCGCGCCGCGACCGACTCGGCGTGCTCGCGGACGAGCCGCTCCAGCGAGGAGAGCGGGACCGCGCCGTGGGCGAGGACGGCGTCATGGAAGGCGCGGAGGTCGAACCGCTCGCCCATCCGCTGGCGCGCCTGGTCGCGCAGCCGGAAGAGCTCCAGCTCTCCCACCATGTACGCCAGGGCTTGCGCAGGGTGGATGGCGTACCGGTCGATCTCGTTCGCCGCCTCGTCCGCCGAGAGCGTGGTGTGCTCGCGCAGGTATGCGAGCGCCCGTTCCCGGTCCCACTTGAGCGCGTGCATCCCCGTGTCGATCACCAAGCGCGCTGCGCGCCATGCCTGGTAGCCGAGCATGCCGAAGCGCGCGGGCGCGCCGGAATAGAGATGCAGGTCCTGATCGCTCATGCGCTCGGTATAGAGCGCCCACCCTTCGATGAACGCGGTCTCGCCCGTGTGGCGGCGGAACTCGGGGAGATCGCGCAGCTCCTGGGCGAGCGCGATCTGCAGGTGGTGCCCGGGCACGGTCTCGTGGAAGCAGAGCGCCTCCTCGTTGTAGAGCGGCCGCGTCTCCGGTCGGAGCGTGTTCACGTAGTAGACGGCCGGACGCGAACCGTCGGCGGCGGCCGGCTGATAGAAAGCCGGCGGGCTCGAGGCCGCCCGGTACGCCTCGATCGGCCGCGTCTCGATCGGCTGGCGCGGGAGCTTGCCGAACGCCTGCGGCAGCGCCGCCTGGGCGCGCGCCAGCGTGGCGCGGTTCCACTGCATCAGCCCGGCAGCGGTCTTCTGGAACTGCTCGCGGCTCCCCTCCAGTTTCGTGCGGTAGTCCTTCGCATCCGTCGCGCCCTCGGACCGGGCGATGCGCTCCATCTCCGCCTCGATCGAGGAGAGCGTCTTCAGACCGAGATCGTGCAGCTGCTGGGGCGCGCGTTTCGTCCCGGTATGTTGCGCCACCAGCGCCGCGTAGCAGGGCTCGCCTCCGGGGAGCGCCCAGAGGCCCATCTCCTTGCGCGCCCTGGGGAGCAGCTGGGCGGAGAGGAATTCCCGGTAGCGGCGCATGCCGGGGAGCACCTGTTCGACGACTGCCGCCCGGATCTTCTCGCGCGCGACGCGCCGGTCGCCCTCGGCGAGCCCGGCGAAACGCTCTTCGGCGGGGACCAGCACCGAGCCGGACGCGCCCTGCCGCAGCAGCTCGTCGAGCGAGACGATCACGCGCTCCACGTTCACGCGCGGCGAGGTGCGATCCTGGACCAGACCGCGCTCCAGGTTGGCGACGACCTGATCGAAGTACCGCCCGGACTGACCGTAGCGCGCGGCCAGGTCGGCAGCGCCCTTGGCCGTCCCGAGCGGGTAATACTGGGCGGTCTGCGCCAGCGCCACGTGCGGCCCGTCCATCTGGTCCACTACCCAGGCAGGCGCGGAGCACGCCTCGGCCGCGTCCGCGTCGCCGAGCTGCCGCCGCAGCATCTCCAGGGTGAGCTGCTCCTCCGAGGAGAGCTCCGCAGCCGGCAGCGTGGCCAGCTCCGCCCGCAGCTGCGCCAGCGCGTCGATCACCTTGCGGTGCGCGGCGGGCGAAAGGTCGTCGAGCTTCGCGTCGAAGCGGTGGTCGCCGAGCGCGGTGGCGAAGAGCGGACCGCCCACGCTGCCCTCGCCGACCAGCGGCAGCGGCGCGGTGTCCAGCAGCGCCGTCCAGTACCGCCGCGCGATCCCGTCGAGCTGCGCGGCGCCCCCCTGGACCGGCCGCGGCGCGGCGGCAGGCACCGACAGCCGCGCCGGCGGCGGCATGGGCTTGGTGGCGCAGCCCACGGCCGCGGCCGCTGCTGCGATCCATGGCGCGCGCATGGCCAGCGACCCTGCTGCTCCTGCGCGCGTCCGTCAAGCCCCGGCGGCTCGGCGCGGCCTGGAGTATCGTCGGCGCGATGCCCTCGTCGGTCGAATCCGCTTCCCGCATCAACCTGCGCTGGATCGTGCGCCTCCGCTGGGGAGCGGTGGTGGGCCAGGTCGTCACCGTCCTGCTCGCCGCGCGCATGTTGCACGAAGCGCTGCCCGTCAAGGCGCTGCTGGCGGTCTGCGGCGCCCTCGCCCTGGTCAACCTCGGCACCGACCTCTGGCTGCGGAAAGGCGGCAATCCCAGCGAGCGCGCCTGCGGCCTCAACCTGCTCCTCGACGTGCTGGCGCTGACCGCCCTGCTCGCGCTTTCCGGCGGCGCCTACAACCCCTTCGCGGTGCTCTACCTGGTGCACATCACCATCGCCGCGGTGGTGCTCCCCGCGCGCTGGAGCCTGGCGCTGACGGCGGTCAGCATCGCGGCCTACACGCTGCTCCAGCTCATGCCGGAGGGCCCGCTGCTCTTCCTCGGCGGCGAGGACCAGCTGCTGTTGCACGCGCGCGGCCGGTGGGTGGCGTTCGTGGTGGCGGCCGTCTTCATCGGCACCTTCACGCTGCGCATGAGCGGGTCGCTCCGCCGGCGCGAGGCGGAGCTGGAGCGGACGCGGTCCGGTGCGGAAGCGGCCGAGCGGCTCGCCGCGCTGGGCACGCTGGCGGCGGGGACCGCCCACGAGCTGAACACGCCGCTCGGCACCATCGCCATCCTGGCCGGCGAGCTGGCCGCGCAGCTCGAGGGCGACCGGCGCGCCGACGCGGAGGAGATCCGCAACCAGGTCCGGCGCTGCAAGCAGATCATCACCGGCATGCTCGCGCCGCGCGGCGGGGCGGACCTCGAGGAGCCGAAGGAGTTCGAGGTGGCGCCGGTGCTCGAAGCCGCGGTCAAGCGCTGGCAGGAAGGCGGGCGGGGACCGAAGCCCGTGCTGGACATCCAGCCGCAGGCGGCACGCGCGCGGGCGCGGTTGCCGGTGGACGCCTTCGAGCGGGCGATCGCCAATCTGCTCGACAACGCCGCCGAGGCGACCGAGAACCGGTCCGCGCGCGAGGTGCGCATCGGGCTGACGCGCGCGCAGGGCGAGCTGCGCATCCAGGTGAGCGACAACGGCATCGGCGTCCCCGAGCCGCTCTTGCGCCGCATCGGCGAGCCGTTCTTCACCACCAAGGAACCGGGCCGCGGCACCGGGCTCGGGCTCTACCTCGCCCGGCACGTGGTGGAGCGCCAAGGAGGGGAGATGAGCGTCGCCTCCGCCGAGGGGCGCGGCACGGAGGTCACCTTGACGGTGCCGGAAGCCGGCGCTTAAACACACCGGGATGCCGCGCCTCCTCATCGTGGACGACGACGAGCCGTTCCGTCTCGCCATGCGCAACGCCTTCCTGCGCCGCGGCTACGAGGTGTCCTTGGCCGGCAGCGCCGACGAGGCCCAGGCGGCGCTGCAGAAGGAAACGCCCGACTACGCCGTCGTCGACCTCCG